>ULSO01090049.1_pt1 | contig 12865 bp, 9 predicted proteins | sample 1956701 | NCBI WGS metagenome assembly ULSO01 (sample SAMEA4835708, study PRJEB28245) | human gut metagenome | biome: gut microbiome; material: fecal sample | place: Denmark | collected 2008 | reverse complement strand
TTATACGTTGTTTGTATTATAAGAATAAATTGAATAGTAGTGGCGTGTTGATTTATCTTTCTAAATTCAGAACAATAAGTTTTGTCTGATGTAAACTGAATTAATTTAGATATGTATTGATAGACTTAATGTTTTTTATTCTAGGAATATCGTTCCTTAGATGAACTGATTTTAACCAGGTTTATGATGTATATAGATAAATTGCATACCTGATTTTGAGTTGTTTGGTGCTATGTTTGGTGTTATTTCACGTTTTGTTTTGGTTTATTATTATATCAGCCTTGGAAGTGATCGATAAATCAAATAAAAAAGTGGGTATTGGATGTTAAATATTATTGCGCCGGACTATCAATTAGGCGCATTAAATTTTTGTTTGTTGTTTCACTGGCGCAGTTAAATATTTTAGAACTAAATAATTGTGCTAATTGTTGGTTTTCGGATTGCGAATTGATTTTTTAGCTTACAATAATTAAAAAGTTATCCACATTTTTTCAACTTATCAACTATTTTTGCGCTATTAATAATTTAAACTATTTATGCGTCTATAAAATAAATATCCACAGTTTGCGTTTGCGTTATGGTAATTTTAACTAAATTAACCGTGTTTTTGGCTTTTAATTTATACATATTAAAGATTTTTATCAACAGATTTAGCCTTTGATAGTGGTAGTAATTTTTGTTTATCCACAATAATTTGATTATTTTATCCACGCAATATACTTTTTTTGAGCGTTTCACGTTTCACGTGAAACAAATTAAAGTAAAATATTTTTAGTTGAATGTTTCCCGTGAAACAAAATTTTGTGAAAAATTCCGTAGGCGCAGTTAACATTTTTACTACAAAATATGTTTTTACGAAGTGTTTAGAGAAAATTGCGGTTGTGAAAACATAATAAAAATTGAGTGATAAGCTTTAAAATTAGCGCGAAACACTTGAAAATATTCTTATAATATGCTAGAATTATTTTTAGTTTAATATCTGTTTATTCAGTGATATGTTTCAGACTTTCGCGCATGGTGATTTATACCAGAGCCAAGCTATAATAACCATATAATAATCAGGTGTTGAATTTAGAAATTTATGCTTTTGCTGATTATGGAAGCATCTTTTAATGTGCATAAAGCACAGTGTAGAATCTGAAAAGCTGGTAGAACAAATGCTTTGTTCTGACGTCAGTCTTACGGCAGCGTTAATATAATTGCGAGCTATTTATCTATTATATGCTTAAATAAGAGGCATTTAATTAGGTTTAGCGATTTATTAAAATTTAACTAACGCATATAAACAATAATAGCTAGCGTTGCAAACATAAACGATTATACCGGTTACTATGGTAAATATTACCAATAGTGGCATTAATTAACTGCTGTTAGATAGCGCATTGATTAATGGCGCACATAAAAATTATAGGCGCAAAAGTACTTCTGTTTGAATTAAAGACAGGCTTTTCAAAGAAAAGATATTGAATGCTTTAAAATCGGTTTGCGTATGATTATAAAAGGCAATAAACAGAAGGCTCGGCAATTGAAGTAAGTTGTAGTTATATCGAAGCCTTGCTTCAGCTGTGTTGAGTTGAGCTGAAGTGAACTATTGTGTATTGATTTATTTCAGAGAATACTTTGGCGCATCTGAATAGAGGTTGGATAGCTATTTAAACTTTATTCTTCAGAGAATGCAACATTACTTTTATTGTAAGCTGTGTACCTTTCTGGTAATTGTATCCGATGGTCAGAAATCAAGCAGAAAATCGCTAAGCTTAAGTGTGACACGTGAACCTGGGGGCATTCTTGCTGCTATGTCAGACGGTCTCGATAAGGCGGGCAACGAGGTATGCCGCACCTCGCTTAAAAGCGGCAAGCACGAAACGTATCTTTCGGTAATTCCCGAACTTGAAGAAGTCGGTGAAACAAGCTGTACTATGTAGAACTGCAGTTTACCGATATCGACCTCGTCACTGTGCGGTAAAGTATTTTACCATTGGTTTACTGATTAGCTTTATAATCAACAAACAATGCGATTGTTTAAGCATAAATGCTATCTGCTTTGTTGCATTCAGTATTTAAGCTTAAATTGGCCAAATATAACTGCCACATGTTTTCTTTATACGGATGCTGTAAAAAGTCATTAAGGCTCTTATAAGGCCTTCAGATGGCGTTTTAAGCCGTTAGAGAGGGGTTGATATGTAAAATATTAATCATGCCATATAAATAGCGTAGAAAGCCTTTTAAGCATTAGTATCGTGTTTGTGTTGTTTCAGAATTGTTTGTAAGGTTTTACCTTTTGAAAAACGTAGCATAGCGTTCAAAATGTGTGTAAATTTGGCAAAACAGCTAAAATTCTGCAAATATAACTTTGCGGCAATATTACTTAAAATCATCGTAAAGTGCCTTAAATACTGGATTTTTCGACACATACGGCTAACTTGCTTTAATTTTTATGCCTATATAATTTAACGATATATTACGTGCCTAGTTATATAGTCAAACTTAAGCTGGCAGTGTTATTCTGTCTGGCTAATGAAGACAGAAGTTCGTTAACAAAAGAAGAAAAACCCTTAGATCTCTTTAACTTCGAGCAACTAAAGGTTCTCGTTTTGTGGTTTTGACTTGTAACGGTTGCTTTTTTTAGTATTTTCGATATTCTATATGCGCCGCCATATTTTTATGGCGCATACATTGCGCGGCGCAATACTCAATTATAAGCGCATAAAATTTAAGCGCTTATATAATAACGGAGCGCTATTTAAGTAAAAATATGCCAGTATGGCATATAAATTTTTTACGCGCGCGCGCGACATAATAATATAATAACAGGTTATAACGGTGTTGCCGTAAAGGCGCGCCTTGAAATAACGGCGGAGCGTCCGCAATACGGCTGTAATTTTGCGTGGCGCTTGCAAATGCATTATCATTAAGGAAGGGTTCTTCCCAAAGGAGCAGAATTTGAGTAAAAAAAGTAAAATTATCATGTGGGTGGTCATTGCGATTATAGCAATTGCTGTTGTTGCGGTGGTCATTACCACTAGTCTGGACAGAGGGTCTGAAATTTCTTACACTCAGTTCAGAGAGTATTCAAATAACTACGCCTATGCCGTAGACGCAGACGGCGATGGTAATATTGACGTCACCGAAGACGGCAATGTAACTTTGAACATAGTTGGCGAGGATGGCGAGATTACGCCTAAAGTTGTACCTGCCAAAGAGGTTATCAAGCGCATTAATATTGACCAGTATTCCATAACTGCGTATGCGGTTAACGGTTCTGTGTATACTTTGTCTGCGCGCTCATTTTATAGCGGCGATACAACCGATATAGACAGATGGGCAGATTCAGGAATTATAATTGAGTATACTAATCCCAATTCCGGCAGCTACTGGTCGTCGCTGATTACTGTAGGCGGTCTTATATTGCTGTGCGTTGTGTTCTGGCTTATAATCCGTTCAACAGCGGGCGGTGCTGGGCGCACAATGTCTTTTGCAAAAAGCAAGGCGCGCATTTCAACTAATATAAAAGTGCGCTTTACCGATGTGGCTGGCGCGGAAGAAGAAAAACTTGAGCTGGCTGAGGTTGTTGAGTTTTTGAAGCAGCCTAAAAAATTCTCTGACCTCGGTGCTCGCATACCTAAGGGTGTACTTCTTGTAGGCCCTCCGGGAACAGGTAAAACGTTGTTTGCAAAGGCGGTAGCAGGCGAAGCGGGCGTACCTTTCTTCTCAGTTTCCGGTTCAGATTTTGTGGAAATGTATGTCGGCGTCGGTGCGTCAAGGGTAAGGGATCTTTTTGATATGGCTAAAAAGAACCAGCCCTGCATAATTTTCGTCGATGAAATAGACGCTGTAGGCAGGCACAGAGGTGCAGGTCTTGGCGGTGGCAATGACGAACGTGAACAGACGCTTAACCAGATTCTCGTTCAGATGGACGGCTTTGAATCTAACGAAGGCGTAATTGTTATGGCGGCGACTAACCGCGCCGATATCCTTGACCCCGCGCTTATGCGTCCCGGCAGGTTTGACAGGCAGATATACGTTAACCTTCCCGATGTAAGGGGCAGGGAACAGATTCTTAAAGTTCACGCGCGCAACAAACCTTTAGCACCTGACGTTAACTTCAAAACTATAGCAAGAATAACGAGCGGATTTTCCGGTGCAGACCTTGCAAACCTTCTTAATGAAGCTGCTATTCTTGCGGCAAGAGCAAATAAAAACTTTATCGGCAACCAGGAACTTTACGAAGGTGTAAATAAGGTTCTTATGGGACCTCAGAAGAAGAGCAGGATTGTAACCGAAAGCGATAAACGCATTACTGCATATCACGAAGCAGGTCATGCGATAGTAGCAAGGAAGTGTAAGCATTGCGACCCTGTTCAGGAAGTTTCGATTATTCCCCGCGGCAATGCGGCCGGTTATACGATGACGAGACCTGACAGTGATGATTCGCATATGTCGCGCGAAAAGATTAAAGACTTTATTTGCATGGCTTTGGGCGGAAGAGTAGCGGAGGAACTGGTAATAAAGGATATAACTACCGGTGCTTCCAACGACCTTGAGCGTGTTACCGAAATGGCAAAGCGTATGGTTACCGAGTGGGGTATGTCTGAAAAGCTTGGTCTTATGACTTACGGCAGCAACTCTCAGACTGTTTTCCTTGGCAAAGATATGGAAACGCACAACACTTACAGCGACGAGACTGCTAAACTTATCGATGAGGAAATGCACTCGATTATTGATACCGCTCACGAGCGTGCTATTAATATTCTCACTGAAAATCGTGCGGTTCTCGATAATATGGCAAGGGTTCTTATCGAAAAAGAAACAATCTACGCCGAAGAAGTTGATATGCTTATGGAAGGCAAGAGCCATACAGAAGTAATTCAGTATATGGAAGAGCAGGATTCTTCCAGGGCGGAAAATCCTTTTAAAAGGTACGAGTAACGAATAATGCGGCAAAAATGTTTCCCGTGAAACATTTTTGCCGCCCTATAACGGGGGCAATATGGCAAAAGTAGTTTCTTTTACAAATAAAAAGGGCGGAGTAGGTAAAACAACGACCGTAGTCAATATGGCGGCGTATTGCGCAGATTTTGGAAAACGCATGCTGCTTATTGACCTCGATTCGCAGGGTAATGCCACGACGGGTTTAGGTTTTTCCAAAAGTGCCCTTAAAAAATCAGTTTATAACGTACTGATTGATGACGAAAAAATTTCAGCAAACATATTACCTACGCAGGTCCCGCTTCTTGATATACTTCCCGCTAACGTAGACCTTACGGGGGCGGAGGTAGAACTTGTTTACAAACGCAATCGCGACAGAATATTAAAGACTGCACTTGAAGAAGTAAAGGACAAGTATGATTACATATTTATTGACTGTCCTCCTTCGCTCGGTCTTCTTACGGTCAATGCGTGGGTTGCTTCCGATTCGCTTATAATTCCTCTTCAGAGTGAATATTACGCGATGGAGGGAGTGAGTCAGCTTATGAACACGATAGCCATGGTAAAACAGCATCTTAATCCGGCACTTACGATAGAAGGCGTAGTAATTACGATGTATGGCGGAAGGGCTACGATATCCAGGCAGATTGCAGGCGAAATCAAGAAGTTTTTCAAGAGCAAGCTGTATGAAATAATCATACCCCGCAATATAAGACTTTCCGAAGCACCCAGCCACGGCAAGCCTATAATATTGCACGATCCTAAGTGTATAGGCGCGCGCGCTTATAAAGCGCTTACTGAAGAATTCCTTTCCAAGCAGTAATGCTTTCGGGAATTCTAATGTATTTATAAGGAGTGATAAGATATGGCAAAAGGTTTAGGTAAGGGACTTGAAGCGCTGTTTGAAGATACAAACGCGGCCTTTGAACATGTTTACGAAGGCGGTAAGCCTTTCGAATATACCGAGGAAGAGAGAAAAAATGCGCAGGACATGCCTTTGGATAAAATAAAGGCAAATCCTAATCAGCCCAGAAAGAATTTTGACGAGCAGGCACTTAAAGAACTTTCTGATTCGATTAAAAAGCACGGCGTCATAATGCCGATAGTCGTAAACGATAACGAAGACGGCACATATATGATAATTGCAGGCGAACGCCGCTATCGCGCGGCTAAGCTTGCAGGCAATGCAACTATTCCGGTAATTATAAGGCGTTATACTGAAAGGGAGATTAAAGAAATTTCCCTTATAGAAAACCTCCAGCGTGAAGATTTAAACCCTATCGAGGCAGCGACGGCAATGAAGCAACTTATGAATGATTATAAGCTGACGCAGGACGAGCTTGCTGAACGCATAGGCAAATCGCGTCCGGCAGTAGCCAATACGCTCAGGTTGCTTACGCTTGCGCCTGAAGTAATCATGATGGTTTCTGAAGGCAAGCTTTCGGCAGGACACGCAAGGACGCTTGTTCCGCTTACCCCTGAAGACCAGGTAACGTTTGCTAAAGATGTTGTAAAAAATGCGTCTTCGGTAAGGGAACTTGAAAAGAAAGTGCGCGCATACAATATACCTCCCGAAGTAATGGACGAGCGTAAAAAGAAGAAACGTGCGCTTGCTTCAATCGAACTTAAAGATCTGGTTGAAAGAATGCGTTTTACTTTCCGCACCAAGGTAAGTCTTATCGGTAATGATAAGAAGGGTAGAATCTACATAGATTATTATTCGCGCGATGACCTTGACAGAATTTCAGAAATTCTGGATATAATTGATAAGCAAAAATAATTAATTAAAGTACTTCGGCTTAATCGCCGAAGTACTTTTTTCATAATTTGATTTAGTTGTAAAGAAAAGCACTGTAAAAGCTAAGTAAAATAAAACGGTAGGGTACAGTACTGCAGCAAAAGCTATCAAAAGAAAAGAAAAAACGCAGTTATATAATACTTGCGCTTAGGTTTTAATGCTGCGTCAATAAATCGTAGCTGGCTTATGTTTTAAAAGTAAAACTTTATAAAAGTATCAGATTAAAGCTCAACACGTTTAATCTATTCTATGCCGTAAAAATATTGTAAGTAGCTATGCTTTATACTTAAAAAATTATAATTACCTTTGATTGAGTTGATAAATTTATAAATACAAGCTGATATTGGGCTGAAATGGGGGCATTTTTGCCTGAAAAATGCTGCCAAAACGGGCAAAAATGGGTAAAAATTCTGTCTCAGAGGCTTTAAATGGTAAAAATTGCATAAAAAAGTGCCCATTTTAGCGATAAAGACGTAATTTTTAACGGCTATTCTGTGTAAAGGGCTTAAAATCGAGGGTGATTTTTAAATGCTAAGCCATAAGTCGGACCAAAGCAATTGGGTTAATGTAACTCAAAAATGGATATAATTATTACAAAATATCTGTTTATGAGCTTGATTTATGTATGCGATTGCCGTATAATAGCATTATAGAAAAAAACTTTACATAAATTTATGCTGGAATTTAAAAAACTTACGACTGAAGACGTTATCAATAACATTGAGTTCTTCAAAAAATGTAAAATTCATATAAGCGATTACTCCGCGGCATTCAAAGTAATGTGGCAGCATTACTATACCGAATATTATGCGGTAGCGGAGGGGTGCTTGATTTTTAAGGAATATTATCAGGGCAGAACGTACTTTCATTATCCTCTTTCTCTGACCGGAGATAAAGTTTCTGAAAGTAAAGCGCTGGATGCTATTGAAGATTATTGTAAGCAAAATAATGTGCGCTTGCATTATACAAGCATTCCCGCCGAAACAATATCTGAATTTGTTGCCAGATATGGTTATGAAGTAAACATTAACAATAAGCGTCGCTGGCGCGATTATTTATATAACGCGCAGGACTTTGTTGAGTTCAGCGGAAAAAAATTTTCAGGTCAGCGCAACCATCTTAATAAGTTTAAAAAATTATATCCTGATTATCAGTTTGTCGCTTTAACATCTGCCGACGCTGCAGAAATCACAGACTTTTTGAAAGAATTTGCAGAGCGCCAAATAGCAAAAGGAACGATTATTGCGCGCGAAGAGTTGCAGTCTGTTTACGCGCTTACATCTTTGATTGATGCGCTTGGGCTAAAAGCCGGTGGATTGCGTGTTGGGGGTAAGCTTGTTTCTTATTCGGTAGGGGAAATTTGCGGCGATCAGCTTATTGTGCACGTAGAAAAGGCGCTTACCCAATATGAAGGCGTTTACGCTACAACATCGCATGAATTTGCTAAGCATTTTGTCAATGCCGAAATCAGATATATAAACAGAGAAGATGATGCCGGAGACGGCGGGTTAAGAAAGAGCAAGTTGCAGTATAATCCTGTATCTTTGGTAGATAAGTATAATGTAATACCCAAAAGGTCTATCGATGGGCTCAGTCATTTGCCCGATATTAAATGCGAACGCGTAGAGCTCAAAGAAATTACAGATATTTATTCTGACGAATTTTTCAGGCTTGAATACGATAAAGAACGCAATAAGTATTGGGGCTACTATTGGTGGGAGCATACTTCTACTGAACCTGATGCTGAATATTTTATGCGCGGCATACGTGAAGACTTTAAGAACAAGGAAGAAATTCCTTTAGGCATTTTCTTTGAAGGTGCTCTGATAGGCGAGGCGGTTTTGCACAACTTTGGTTATCGCAATGACTGTGAAATAGGTGTAAGGCTTTTACCCGAAGCTGAAGGCAATGGTTTTGCCAAGGAAGCATTGATGCGGCTCATGCGTTATGCTTTTCTTGAACTTGATATCGAAAAGGTTACGGCTAAATGCTATAAACAAAACATTCGCAGCAAAAATACCTTGATATCGGCAGGTATGAGGGCTGACGGAGATGATGATACCTATTTCTACTTTGTAAAAACTGCCGCAATGTAACTTTTTAAGTTTCACGGGAAACAATATAGGCATTTTGCACATAATCATAGGCGCAAATAATATTTTTAGCGCAATTTTAAAGGTGGCATATGGATAAAAAGTATCTTATCAAAGTTATTGTACTGAATACTTTGTGGATAATATGGATAGCACTTTCAATCTTTTTTGGTTGTCTTATTGCGGATGCATATTTTCCGGATAATATAGCAACGTTTATTCCGTTCAGCATAATATTCATTGTTGCTGGCGGCGGTCTGGCTTTAGTTGTTTACAAGTTTGTTTTTAAAAAGAAAGTAACTTTTTCCGATAAGCAGACAGAAGTTAAAGCTGATAAAGTTTCCGCCAGTGTTACTGAAGGTAAATCTGAAGAAGATGGCGGAATAGAAAGCGTGCAGCAAACTTCAGAAGAAAACGATACGCAAATTTAATACTTAGCATTAATTTATAAGGTATCCGCAGATGTCGGATACCTTTTTTATATATTTGAACAGGTTGGTTAATGCTGTAAATTAATATAAGTAAAGTTAAATTGTCATATTATAATGGTTATGCATAGTTATATTGTAAATAGGTATTAGGCGTGAGTATAATTTTTATAAGTAACTGACTTTTTATATGCATCAAAGATATTTTTTAAGGACATAAAACAGATTTGCTCTGCTTATTAAACCTATTTGTTTTCATACCGCAAAAATATGTAAAGGGAGTGGTAGCTGTTGCGTGGGGAACTACCGCTAGGGCAGCTGCTGCAAGGATAGTTGATTTGATGGTGGGCGACTTTAAGCGGCAATAACTATGCTGATAACTGTTGCAAGGGCAAGAACTGCTAGGGTAGCTGCCACAAAAACAGCTATGTGGATAACTACTGCAAAAGTAGCTGCTGTAAATGTAACTGATTCAAGCATAGCTGTTACAGTGGAAGTAGTGTTGCTTTAAGGATAGCTGATGCGAAGCGCAATCTGTAATCTGTTGGGGTAATTGCTTGAGGTATTGAAAGGCAGTTTGTTAAGCAATTACCGATTGTATAGTCGAATGAATTTTGTGTGAGTACTTATTATTAAATTTACGATAAATTACGCCCGACTGCGGCAACCCCACAGTCGGGCGTATTTAAGCTTTGCAAGCTAAGCTATGATATTAAAGCTTTGTAACTAAAGCTTTACAACTTAAGCTTTGCAACTTAAGCTTTGCAATCTAATATTTGTAACTTAATTTATTTACATCAGCTGGTTGCCGACAACAGTAAACACATTGAGTTCCATTCCGCTGTTCGCATCCAGGTATACATAATAGGTGTTGCCGCCGTAAGTTCCGCAGAACTCGTAAGCAAGCTTTTCGCCGCCGTTGAAAGGTATTATTGCAAGTCTCGAGCTTTGCACATCAAGCTTACCGCCAAGTTTTTTCTGTACCTGAGCTTTGGAAAGTGCAGGGCTTGCGATGGTTCTTTCAACGTGATTCAGAACGTAGGGCAATGCCTCAATGCCTGTTACAATGCCGCGTTCTTCGCATACTTTTACCTTAATCATGTCGGGATAAACGGCTGCGCCGTTCTGTTCGTATACATAGTTAAGGTTGCATGCCGCACCGTTTTCGCCGGCCCATACGCAAACAAGACCTTTATATCCCACGCTCTTTAAAAAGTTTTCGGCTATGGTTTTGCAGTTTTCAACATTGAAAATCTTGTCCGAGCAGTCCTTATGGCTGTCGAACATTACAAGCTTGCCGCCCGCCTTGGAAAATTGTGCAAAATATTCGCCGTCGTCGGTGCTCATAGTTACGTTGTAGCAGGTAAGCTGTTCTGCCTGCGTTTCGCCCGTGCAGCGCACGTCTTTTACTCCGTAATCGGAAAAGTATTCGCTTGCAAGTTCCTCTGCGCGCTGGGCAGAAATTTCTTCCAGCCCGTCAAGGTCCTTCGCGCTTACCTTCTCGGTATTTTCGGCAAACGGACCGTCGTATATTTCCTTAGGCGTTTCTACTGCGGGGTCTATATAGCCTTCAAACCCGTCAAACATTGCACCCTTGCCGTCTAGTGCGGCAATCATATCCTTCTGGCAGCAATTTGTTGTAAGTCCGTTCAGAAATTCTTTTATCTGCTTGTTGCATTCGTACATATACTCTATGCTTGCAATCTGCGAAGAGGAGAGCTCCTCGCCGCCCGCAACGGTATAAATCATATTCTGAGCGCTTTCGCCCACTTTATTTATGAACGCCGTCATGCTGCGCGTAAGGTCGCCGGCTACTGGCAGACGCTCTATGGCGCTTTCTGCAAGTTCGCTTTCTACGGCGATGTCGGTAAATATTCTCGCTCTGTCGCCTGCAGATTCTGCAACTCTCGCCTTTGCAAGATTGGCGTCGAGGTTGTCCACAATTGCGTTGAGTTCGTAAAGGGAGTGCGCCGCATCGTCTGCTCTGCCCGCCTGAACTCCGTTGTAGTTAATCCAGCCGAACGTCAGCATTGTGCCCAGCGCTAAGGTGGAAACACCCAGCGCTATAACGGCTGCAAGCCAGCCTCCGAAGCCGGGCGTGCGTTCCTTTTTTACTTTGCGCTGCTGCTCCTTTTCCTTAAGTCTTTTTTCTTTAGCTGCAATTTCGGCATTCATTTGTGCTTCTTTGCGCGCTTTTGCCTCTTCGGTTTTGGCAGCTTTTTCGCTCTTTTCCGCATCTTTCAGCTGCTTTTCAAGCTGCGCGTTCTGCATTTTAAGCTTATTTTCTGTGGCTTCTTCTTTTGCGGCGGGCTGTCCGCTCTTATTTTTTGCGGTAGTCTTTTTTTCAAGACTTTCAGCCTTGGCGGCACCGCTTGAAATTTTCTTTTCGCTCATTCAATCCTCCTGTATCTCAAGAACTATATAGCTTGAACTATATGGCAAAAACGTGCTTGCCTATCGTCGTGACGGTCTGCCTGGAAAAAATCCAGCTGCTCGTCGCGGTGGCGGGGTTGTAGTAGTAGAGGCATCCGTAAGTCGGATCCCAGCCGTTCATCGCGTCCTGCGCGGCGTTTATTGCCGTCTGGTTGGGCGTAAGGTTAATCTGCCCGTCGGAAACGGCGGTAAACGCGCCCTTTTGGTAAATTACGCCCGAAATGGTGTTGGGGAACTGCGAAGATTTAACCCTGTTCAGAACGACCGCGCCTACGGCTACCTGACCTGTATAGCTCTCGCCGCGCGCCTCGCCGTATATGCATTTTGCCAGAAGATACAAATCAGAGCTTGTATAATCTGAGTTTCCGCCGGAAGACGAACTTCCCGAATCGGTGCTTCCGTTTTCCAGAACGCGCACGGAATCGTTCATGCCGAGCGCCGCATAAGTTGCTTTGCCGCAAATGCCGTCTGCGGTAAGACCGTTCTTTTTCTGGAAATATTTTACCGCGCTGACGGTGGCAGGGCCATAAATGCCGTCTACGCTGCCGTTGTAGTATCCCCAGTTTTTCAGCCTGCGCTGAACTTCTTTTACTTCGCCTCCGCGCGCGCCCTGCTTAAGAACGGCGGCATATGTCGCCGGCATATCGCAGATATCGGCCTGCGCCGACGTGAACAACGCTCCGCCCGCGCATACAGCCGCGGCAGAAAGCGCCGCCAGGCTTATTTTAAGTGCCTTTTTCATTATCCCTCCGTAATGCCCCGCACGGGGCTTAAAAAAATTTATGTCAACTGAAAAAATCAGCGATTATGTCGAGTATAAGCGAACGGTATTCTACGTCCTGCTCCGCATACGAAAAGCACAGCGGCGGATACAGTACGCACCACCAGTTATCGCCCGTGCCCGTGCCCAGTTCTACTATAAGCGCGTCGTAAACTCCGCTTTCAAGCGTAAGGTCGCCGTAAACGCGTGTCGGAAAATTTTCCCTGCGTATTTCTGCGTGCGCGCCGTAGCTGTACCCGTTTTCGCGCAGAACGCGTTCGCATACGTCCTCTATGCCGTCTGTAACCGAACTTATAACTTCCATAGTTTCGGCTTTAGTGCGGCACTGAGCGGCGTAGGGGGTTATGAACTCTACTACGGCGTCTTTAACGATGTATTTAACCGACTGGTCGCTTTCGCTGTT
>ULSO01094828.1_pt1 | contig 12876 bp, 10 predicted proteins | sample 1956701 | NCBI WGS metagenome assembly ULSO01 (sample SAMEA4835708, study PRJEB28245) | human gut metagenome | biome: gut microbiome; material: fecal sample | place: Denmark | collected 2008 | reverse complement strand
AAGCGAAGCGATGATGCAACCAGCAGCCGCACCGCAAACGATATCTCCCGGATAGTGTACTCCCAGATATATGCGCGAATACGACAAAAGCAAAGCCCAGATAAACATGATCATTGTCATCCACCGGTTGCGTATAAGCAGTGAAATAAAGGTAGCCAAAGCAAATGTATTGGCAGCATGGCTCGATATAAATCCGTACAGACCTCCCCGATAACCGTTGATAACATGAACCATATACATGATTTCAGGATCCTGGGCCGGACGGAAACGCATAAAGAAAGGCTTGCAGAAGCCAGAAGAAAACTGGTCGGCAAGCGTCACACTCAGGGCAATCATTACGAGAATCAGAAGTCCCTGGGTAAATTTGGTATTCTTGAATATGACATACAGCAGCACTGCGGCAACCGGAATCCATATTTTAGTGCCGGATACAATCCACATAAACCCATCCCAGAACATAGAATCGCTTCCGTTCAAGGTCAATAACAGATTTTGGTCTGCCTCAATAAGCTGCTGTATATCAATCATAAATATTTTATATTAGGGAAGACATCAGATAACTTCTATGGCTGAAACAGGAAGCCATCCCTTTTTCCCGTCTTCCAGCCGGATTTCCTTCCAGCCTTTCATTGAATTATCTTCGATGTAAACCTTCGTACCTTCGTGCAGAACAAACAAGTCTGTACCGCTTTCGTTCGGGGTACTTTTAACGGTAATGCTCGGCGACATGACGATCGCTCCTGTACGATTCAGCAGTTCGTCTTTTTGTTCACTAGCAAAGATATTCGCACACACGGCTACCACCAGAAATACTACTGCTGAAATGAAACCAATCTTCTTGAGAACAATTCTGTTTCCAAAAATATACAATGCCATTCCAGCCAGCAGAAGGAGGAAGGAAACAATGCCTGTAGTTCCCCATCCGCTTTCACTCATGCAGTTAATCAACGAATTGATCCATGTCACGATAAACACTTCACTGGTAGGAGTAACCTGGTCTACAGTCTTACTTCTGGCCATATCCAGATTGAAGCGGATATCTGCATCACCCGGATTCATCAGCAATGCCCGTTCGTAGTTTAAGACAGCCTTGGCTATATTTTTATTCTTATAATAACTGTTGCCCAGATTATAATATATAGCCGCCGATTCTCCTTCCGAACTTAAAATTGCTTCATATTTCTCAATTGCATCAGCAAACTTGTTTTCCTGATAATCCTTGTCGGCCTCGGCTTTTGATACTGCTGCCGAAGTGAACTGGACCAAACCAATCAGGAACGCAATTAGTATAGATAGTCTTTTCATATCAATATGGTTCTTCTGTCTGTTTTTAATGTTTGATACTATTCTCCATTTTACTGATAGCTTCTACCGATGTGGTATATACCTTATCCATTGCCTCATTTTCATCTCCCGGAGCGTAGCGGGCAAATTCACATTCGTTCAAGGCATTGATAAAGTCTTTTATCACATCGTCTGCCACACCATATTTGGCCAGTTCGGCTTCGATATTGTCTTTCGAGAGCTGTGAAACCGGAATACTCAGTTTATCGCTGATATATCCCCACAGGGCTTTCAATACTTCATCGTAAAACTCGTTCTTGCGGTTTTCAGCCAACAGCTTTCCGGCAAGTTTCATACGCTTGGTCGCTACCTTATTGGCTTTCTTGGTTTTCACTTTTGCTACATTTGCATTTTCAGCAGCTTGCTTGCGGAAGAAAACAACCAGCCCTACAAACAGTACGAACGGTATAATATACCACAAGTAATAACCTACTGTGCCAAAGAATACATCACCTTTCGGCATCAATTTCGTATCACCCAGCTTGATAAAACGGATATCTTGTCCCAGTACCTTGACATTTTCCTTGTTGGTAAAGTCGGCAATTACCTGATCGGCATTTCCCTGACCTTTGGCAACATTGATGTTATAAGCTTCTGTTTTCAATGTTTTATAAGAGTTTGACTTCAAATCGAAGTAAGTAAACTCTACAGGAGGTATCGTAAAGTTTCCGGCATGACGCGGTATAGCCAGATATTCAATGGTCTGCGTGCCACTCAGTCCTGCACGTGAAGCTTCAAAGTTGTTTGTCACCTTTGGATCGTATACTTCGAAATCTTCAGGGAACTTCACTTCCGGAGTACTGATAAGCTTCATGTTTCCCGATCCGCTGATTGTGAGCTTTATCGTTACGGCATCGTTTGTCTTTACATCCTTGGCATTGATGGAAGAAGCAAGTGTAAACTCTCCTACACCACCTGAGAAGTTTGCTGGCTTGGCAGGAAGCGGCTGAACGTTAATGGTCAGTTTAGGAGTAACAATCTTTTTCTTTACTTCCTGGTAACCTCCTCCGTTAAAGAATGCATCAAACGGATCATCCGATACTGTCTGTATCGCAACTACTCCTTCAAAGGTAATGGAAGGAATCTCCAGCTTACCCGTCTGTTGCGGGAACAATACATACTGGCTCCACACCGTCGTGTTATAGTTACGCCCCTTGTAATGCTCTAACGAGAAAGTCTTCTGCTGGGGCAACTCAATCTCTTGTGTATGGAAACCCTTCAAATCGGGCATCTTTCCAAACAACTGACGAAGGTTGACCAATGTATATACCTTATATGTCAGCAATATAGCTTCCTGCTCATGTACCGTTGTCTTACTGGCTGTAGCAGTTATAAACAAATCATTGCTCGTAATCCGTCCGCTTGCAGCCTGGTTGCCAACCTGTGCACTACTTTTCTGACTGCCCTTACTTCCCGAAGCCGACTGATCAGGAGGAAGTACCTTTATCGTAACAGCATTAGAAAAAATCTTTTCGCCGTTTGCCTCAATACTTGCAGCCGGAATCGTATAAGTTCCAGCATCTCCTGCCATCAGAATATAGGTATACGTAATGGAACTGCTTGATGATACTTTTCCATTAATAATCTGCGTACTGCTTTGCTGGGAACGGCTTGGTCCCATCAAAACATCAAATCCCTTGGTTATGGAAGGAGCACGAAAATCTTTCACCTTCTGTGTATTGACCGTAAATGTCAGGCGGAACTGATCTCCGCTTACAACCACATCAGGTGCATCGGCTGTTAAAGTAGCCTTGTTATCTGCCCATGCATGTACTGTAGTAAGAATCAACAGTAGAAAGAAAATAACTTTTCTCATCATTCCTCTATATCATTTTATTATTATTCACTTTTAATTACCAGTCTTTTTCCAACTTACGGCCTTGTACCTGAACAGCTTTTTTCACTTTGTCCTGTACGTTCTTTTCATCCTGCATGGCAGCTTTCAGCAGTTGTTCTGCATTTTCCTTCGACATTTGGTTCTGGTTCTGTTGTTGCTGCTGATTGTTCTGCTGCTGGTCCTTCTTATCTTGATCTTGCTGGTCTTTATTCTGCTGTTTGTCGTCCTGCTTTTGATCTTGCTTCTGGTCCTTATCCTGATTTTGGTTCTGCTGTTGCTGATCCTTCAACTGTTTTTGCGCCAACGCCAGATTGTAACGGGTTTCATCGTCCTTCGGATTATTTCTCAATGCCTGCTTATATGCTTCTATGCACTGCGGCAATTGTTTTGATGACTGCAAAATCACTCCCATATTATGATAAATCTGAGCCAGCTTGTTCTTGTCTTTTTCAATCCGTGATGCAGCCTCGTATTGCTCCATTGCTTCTTTTGCTTTCTGCTGCATCAACAGAGAGTTACCCAGATTATACATCGCATCTGTCGATTTCGGCTCCAGTTCCAAAGCCTTACGGTAATCGACTTCTGCCTTTACAAACGTACTGTCTTTATATAGTTTGTTTCCACTGCGCAAATAATCACGCTCTGTCTTCTGCCCGTATACAGCAACCGATACGAACATCAGTCCCAACATCACATATTTTTTCCGCAACATAAAATCAATTCTGTTTAAAGAGTTTTATATTCTTGAAAAGTGGATTTTTACGTTCCAATAACATCAGGTCGACCGCCAGCAGAACCAGCGCAAGCCATGCCAGTACTTGAAACTGTTCATCAAACTCAGTAAAGACTTGAGTTTCCACATCAGCCTTAGCCAACTTATTTATTTCAGTATTCAAAGCTCGTTCCGCATTATTGGTATTGTCAACCCGCACGTACATTCCGTTTCCAGCTTTCGCAATCTCCTGACACATCTGCTCATTTAAGCGAGTAACAATGACATTACCGTCTTTATCACGACGAAATTCGTTTGTGCCTTCGGCTGGTATCGGTGAGCCATCGGGTGAACCAACTCCCAAGACAAACACCCGAATGCCTTTCTTGGCTGCTTCCTGTGCTGCTTCAACGGCTCCTCCTTCATGGTTTTCACCATCAGTAATAATAACAATGGCACGTCCAACTCCTTCATTCGGTGTAAAGCTCTTCATTGCCAGATTTATTGCTCCGGCAATATCAGTACCCTGAGTCGAAATAAGTGAAGGATTGATTGTTTCCAAAAACATTTTTGCCGATATATAATCACTCGTAATAGGCAATTGTGTGAAAGCCTCTCCGGCAAATACAATCATGGCAACCTTATCGTTATTAAATGTTTCTACCAACCGTGAAATCAGCTTTTTCGATTTTTCCAAACGGCTGGGAGTAACATCCTGTGCCAGCATCGAATTGGAAATATCAAGTGCCACAACCGTTTCAACTCCCTGACGCTTCACAGTTTCCATCTTCGATCCAAACTGTGGACGTGCCAGCATAAATATTACCATAGCCAACGCAGCAAAGACAAGCCAGAATTTTACATCTGGACGATACTTCGAAACGTCAGGCATCAGGTGAGCCAATAACTCCGGATCACCATACAAGGCAATCTTTTTACGCCGGCGGTAATTGGAATATATGTATAGACCTACCAATATCGGCAATACGATAAGTAGATACAAATAAACAGGTTCTCCAAATCGAAACATAATATTCTTGTTTTTAAGGTATTTTCTTTAATACTGTATTACGCAGCAAGATTTCCAGCAAAATACAGAAAAATGCGACCAAAGCAAATGTTGTATATGCTTCTTCACGCTTACTGAATTCCTTGACATTCAGCTTTGTTTTCTCCAGTTTATCGATTTCTTTATAAACCTCTTCCAGTTTAGAGTTGCTGGTTGCACGGAAGTAGTTTCCATTTGTGGTACCCGCAATCTGTGTCAAGGTTTGTTCATCTATCTCTACCGGAACATTGACATACTGAACACCCGCATACGTCTGCATGGGATAAGGAGCAGTACCATTCGTTCCTACTCCGATGGTATAAACACGAATGCCAAACTGCTTTGCAATTTCAGCCGCAGTCAGCGGAGAAATATCTCCTCGGTTGTTACTACCATCCGTCAGAAGAATGATTACTTTCGACTTAGCCTTACTATCCTTCAAACGACTAATAGCGTTAGCCAATCCCATACCGATGGCAGTTCCATCCTCTATCAGTCCACGCTGCGCAATATCACCTTTAATACTGTTGAACAAATTCAATAAGACACCATGGTCTACGGTAAGCGGACATTGTGTAAAAGCCTCTCCGGCAAAGATCGTCAAACCAATATTATCATTCGGACGGCCATTAATAAATTCGGCAGCCACCTGCTTAGCAGCTTCCAGACGATTGGGCTTCAAGTCTTCTGCAAGCATACTAGTCGATACGTCGACAGCCAACATAATATCAATACCTTCTATTTCAGTATTCTGCCAGTTATCCGTCGTCTGAGGGCGTGCCAGTACCAGCACTATCATAACAAACGTTACGATTCTTAAGACAAAAGGAGCATGCAGAAGATATATCTTCCAACTCTTCGGTGCATTCATATACATGCGGGTCGTAGAAACCTGCATGGTAGGCTCTGTTTTCTTCCTGCGCATAAAATACCATACGATGTATGGAATGAGCAGAAGCAATAAAAACAGATATTCCAGATTTGCAAAAATCATAGTTCCTTACAAGTTAAACGTTAAAAAAAGAGGTCGATAATGTGACAAATAACCAAGTACAGGCAAATCAGGGCACCGATGCTTACTACAGCAATACTGCACAATAGGATAATACGTCCTTGCTTTGAACGCTTCTCTTCCACCCTGATTTCTGTAGGTTCCTTCTTCGCATTCGGATCTTCTTCTACCTTAGTCTGATTAATAAAATCTACGGCATTCACCAAGTTCATGTCGTTCTCGTTCATCATCGGAGCATGTTTGGCAAATTTTACGAGATCGGCCGTTTCAAACAGACCTTTCAAATCGTTGATGGACTGCTGGTCTTTCACTTGCAACAAGTGATCGATGATTTCCGTAGAAGTCATTTCCAGCGCATTGAATCCAAATCGATCTTTAATATATGTTCGCAGTACTTCGGTCAACTCCGTATAATACAACTTCGGATCTTCACGTTGTACCTGCTTATCAGCCTTAATTTCTTCAATTTTCTTCATTGCAGCCTGATGAGGAGGTAACTTGGGTTCAATCTTGATAATCTTGATGATAGGCTTGTTATCACGGTAACGCATGATAAAGAATACGGCTGCTGCACCCAGTATTAACATAGCCAATGCAGAATATACCAACGGAGCAATGTCGTTCCATGTAATAGAAACTTCCCGAATATCCTTCGGGCCAAAAAATTGGTCAGGATGTAAGGTATCTACCGGAACAGAATAAACTTTCAGAGCCAACGCCTTCGAACGGTAAGATTGATCGTTTACAAAAACTTCAAAGGGAGGCAAATAATATAATGCCGAATCGAATGAAGTAATCGTATACACCTGAGAGATCAACCAGCGTTTATTATTATTCAGCAACTGGGTATCAGGCTTTGCGACATCCAATATCTCCACTCCCGTAACCAATGTATCACGCAGCAGCGGTAAACGCAATTTTTGATTAGCGTCCATGCTCACCTGAAGCTTTATTTTTGCCTGTTCACCTATCAGAAGCTGTAAAGAATCGATAGTTGCTTCTACCGTAACTTGAGCCTTTACGCCAGGCATAGCCAAAAACAACAATAAAGCAACCCACAACGCTTTCAGATATCTTTTGCAATTATAGTATTTCATATTTCTTTTAGTTTCGTTTTGCAAACAAATTAAGCAATGCTTTTACGTAATCTTGGTCGGTACGTACCGAAACTGAATCGACGTTGCTATGCGTAAATATGTCATGTAATTTCTGCTGACGCGCCTTCCACCATTCATGATGTGCATTACGTAAAGCCTTGGAAGAAGTATCAATCCACTGCTCATGTCCCGTTTCAGCATCCTTCACTTTCATTAGGCCAACATCAGGAAGCTCTTCCAAACGACGATCATATACCTGCAAAGCCACAACATCATGCTTTCTGTTGGCTATGGTCAATGCATTCTGGAAATCCCGTTCATCGATAAAGTCACTCAGCATAAATGCCGTACAACGTTTCTTTAGTACATTTGTCAGATATTCAATGGCACACTGCACATTCGTACGTGTACTTTCCGGCTTAAAGTCAAGCAGTTCACGAATAATATACAAAATATGTTTACGTCCCTTTTTGGGAGGAATAAACTTTTCGATACGGTCAGAAAAGAAAATCACTCCAATCTTATCATTATTCTGAATGGCAGAAAAAGCCAGTGTCGCAGCAATTTCTGTCACCATATTTTTCTTCAACTGCTTGACTGTACCAAAGTCCAGGCTATTCGATACATCAATCAACAGCATTACGGTCAATTCACGTTCTTCTTCGAATACCTTTACGAATGGCTTGTCAAAGCGAGCGGTTACATTCCAGTCTATGTCGCGCACATCATCTCCATACTGATATTCACGAACTTCGGAAAAAGCCATACCTCTGCCTTTAAAAGCCGAATGGTATTGCCCCGCAAAAATATTGCTGGAAAGCCCTCGTGTTTTTATTTCAATCTGACGGACGCGTTTTAATAGTTCACTTGTTTCCATTCTTTCTTGGATTACGCTTCGGACAACCAAAGCAATATATACCTATATTTTGCATAACACCCATAGATGTCATGCATAAATTCAGGCCTGAATGACTGCTTTTCCAATCATTCAGGCTATACTCTTTTATTTTTCAAACCCATTAGGGCACTTCTACTTTATTTAAGATCTTGCTCACGATTTCATCAGAAGTGACATTGGTTGCCTCTGCCTCGTAAGTCAAGCCGATACGATGACGGAGCACATCGTGTGCAACGGCACGCACATCTTCAGGAATTACATATCCACGACGTTTGATGAAAGCATAACTGCGAGCGGCCAATGCCAAATTGATAGAAGCACGAGGAGAACCTCCGAATCCGATCAGACCTTTCAAGTCTTTTAAATCGTATTTTTCCGGATAACGAGTTGCAAATACGATATCAGCAATATACTGTTCAATCTTCTCGTCCAAATAAACCTGACATACCACTTTACGTGCTTCCAGAATATCTTCAGCTTTCAAGATAGGACGAACCTCAATCTTGTTGCCTGAAATGTTCTGACGGATAATCTTCTTTTCTTCTTCCAGTTTTGGATAATCGATAATTACCTTCAGCATGAAACGGTCGACCTGCGCTTCAGGAAGCGGATATGTACCTTCCTGTTCAATCGGGTTTTGAGTTGCCATTACAAGGAATGGTTCCGGCAGACGGAAAGTATCCTTGCTCAACGTAACCTGACGTTCCTGCATAGCTTCCAGCAAAGCACTCTGTACTTTAGCCGGAGCACGGTTGATTTCATCAGCCAGCACAAAGTTTGCAAAGATAGGACCCTTCTTTGTTACGAACTGTTCATCTTTCTGGCTGTATATCATTGTACCCAGCACATCGGCCGGAAGTAAGTCGGGAGTAAACTGAATACGACTGTATTTAGAGTCGATTAACGAAGCCAAGGTCTTAATGGCCAAGGTCTTTGCCAATCCCGGAACACCTTCCAGCAAAATATGTCCGTCGGCTAACAAACCGATCAATAATGATTCTACCAAATGTTTTTGACCTACAATTACCTGGTCCATACCAGCCATCAAATTGGTCACGAATGCACTCTGACGTTCAATGCGTTCGTTCAATTCACGAATGTCAATAGCTTCAGCCATAATTTTTTATTTTTATGTTTCAAATATGCAAATAAAATTACCGGTCAACTGACCTTTTTTAATCGAACCCAAAAGTACGGCATTATATTAACAGAAGCAACTAATTTTTATTAAAAAAACTAGTTGCTTCTTTCGTTTAAGTCTTATTGAACTAAAGATGTTTAAAAAACAGCATTGTTCCATTCCTCCTATTTCCTATCCACTTTTTTCGGAGCAAGCTCCGGAATACGAATAGTCGTACCTACTGGTACCACGTTTGCATTCTTAATAATATCCTTATTATATTGTACCAGATAAGGCCATAACTTTTTATTACCATAAAATTTCAGTGCGACACGAACCAGACTTTCACCCGATTTAATCGTATACGTAGAACGTGTACCTGTTATCATATATTCAACCGTATCTGCCAATGTTTCCCGCTTAACCGCGGTCGGCAGCACTTGCTCTTCCGTCTCAGGTTTCGCCGAAACAGCAACCTCATGTACCGTATCCTGTCGAGTAGCCTCGGGACCTTGTTTAACCGATAACATACTATCTGTTTGTAAGGCCAGACTGCTGACAGCCGTATCCTTACTCAACGGAGTTATTTCTCTTTCCATCAGCATACGTACAACAGATTCGGGAATATATCTTCTACCAGAAAAAGCACTCCAGACAATGATTCCTCCCAATACAACTCCTACCAACAATACTGTAGCAATCATACACCAGGGGAAACGGAAGAACTTTCTTCCCAATGTAGACTCCAAGCCTTCAGGCATCGGTTCCACATTTTTCTGTATTGTTTCTGTTGCTTCATGCCCAGACGCCACAGCTTCTTCCACAGGCTCTACAGCTTCACGGACAGCCTCTTCTTCAAGAGCTCCGGTCGCAACATCCTTATCACAAATATCATTGGAAATTGGCTTTTCTGAATCTTCCTTTATTTCGAGCTTTTCGTCAACATCAATGTTACGATCCGCTTCTTGAGAAGAAACTTCTTCACAAAGATCCTCCTCCGAAGTATCGGTATCCTCTTCCAGTGAAGAGACTTCATCCATATCGTCAAACCGGGTACCCTCATTTAGCAGAACAGTTTCAAAATGCTCGAAAGGCTTATTCACTGTTTCTCTCATCCATGTATCAGGCGTAAAGGAAATGCGAGAATGTCCCTGTATTTCGATTCGTTCTCCTGTATTGACATTTACACTTTCACGAGCATCCACATCAATCAGCTTAAATGTACCCAGCCCTTTGACTTTTACATATTTATCTGTTACAATGGACTCTTCGATAAGGGAAAACAGAACCTTGACAAATGCTTCTGCATCTGCCTGCTCCATTTCGTGGCGCTGAGCCAACAAATCAGCCAAGTCTTGCTGTGTGAACTTATCACTCATTCCCTAGAACATTCTTTAGCCGTTCCTTCCATGCCGGACTCGGCTTGAAATTCAAAATTAATTTAGGAGGGACCAGAAAACGTTGCTTGGTAATAGGATTTACCGTAATACGTTCCATTTTCTTCCGGACCTCAAATGTTCCGAAGTTTTGGATTGTAATAGCCTTTCCTTCTTGCAACTCCTCCCCCATGATACCTGTAACCGATGCCAATAAGCGCGAAGCATCCTTATTTGTATATCCCAAGCGACGTGACAATTCGCCTATCAGTTCTTTGTTGTTCATGGTGTCCGCTCCTCAATAAATATTAATTTTAGACTAATGTTGCATACAAATCAAAATCATCCGCATCGTATATTTTCACACGATGAAACGAACCTGTATGCAATTGTTTTCCCTCATCCTTAATCAAAACTTCAGGATCAACCTCCGGAGAGTCAAATTCGGTACGTCCTATATAGTAATCACCTTCCTTGCGGTCGATGATAACTTTAAATTCCTTGCCTATTTTATTATGACTCAGCTCATTCGAAATTTCCTGCTGAATACTCATGATCTCATCCAGACGTTTCTGCTTCACTTCTTGAGGAACATCATCCTTATAATGTTTAGCCGAATAAGTACCTTCTTCCTCCGAATAAGCAAATGCACCCATACGGTCGAAACGCGCCTTACGGACAAATTCTTTCAGCTCCTCGAAGTCCTGTTCTGTTTCTCCAGGATGTCCCACCATCAACGTTGTACGCAGATGAATCCCAGGAACCTCCTTACGGAACTCCTCAATCAACTGATACGTTTCCTCTTTCGTCACATGGCGACGCATTTTCGTCAACATATTATCACTAATATGCTGCAAGGCAATATCCATATACTTACATACATTATCATGCTCACGCATCACACGAAACAATTCTTTCGGGAAGTGTGCAGGATAAGCATAGTGCAAACGAATCCATTTTACTCCAGGAATCTCAGCGATACGCTCAATCAGTTCAGGGAGCATCTGTTTTTTATACAAATCCACTCCATAGTAAGTCAATTCCTGCGCAATGACCTGAAACTCCTTCACCCCTTCGGAAACCAACAACCGGACTTCATCCAGAATTTCTTCCATCGGACGAGAAACATGCTTGCCCGTTATAATAGGAATTGCACAATATGAGCACTTACGGTCACATCCTTCCGATATCTTCAAATATGCATAATGTTTAGGAGTCGTCAGATGGCGTTCAATAGCATAATCAGACTGATAAGTCTTGCCCAAGTCAGCAAGCAATTCATTCCAATTAAATTTTCCATAAAACTTATCCACTTGAGGAATTTCCACTTGCAGTTCTTTCAAGTAACGTTCAGACAAGCATCCCATTACATAAAGCTTCTTCAAACGTCCTTCTTCCTTGGCCTGGCAGAACTCAAGAATCATATTAATAGACTCTTCCTTTGCGTCACCAATAAATCCACACGTATTTATAACTGCAATTTCTCCTTGCGGATTTTCACTATCATGCGTCACTTTATAGCCATTCGCTTCAAGCTGTTTCATCAACTTTTCCGAATCGACCAGATTCTTAGAGCACCCTAAAGTAATAATGTCTATAGTATTTTTTCTCATTTATTAGCTGTTCCAAACAATGAATCAACAAATTCCCGACGACGGAATATCTGTAAATCTTCCATTCCTTCGCCCAAACCTATATATTTTACTGGTATTTTAAACTGATCAGAGATTCCAATAACCACTCCTCCCTTAGCTGTACCATCCAGTTTTGTAATTGCCATGGCATTGACTTCCGTGGCCAGCGTAAATTGTTTTGCCTGCTCAAATGCATTCTGTCCGGTAGAGCCATCCAATACCAGCAAGATTTCATGAGGAGCATCTGGTACGACTTTCTGCATCACATTCTTAATCTTAGTCAGCTCGTTCATCAGACCAATCTTATTATGCAAACGTCCGGCAGTATCAATAATCACCACATCCGCATGATTCGCAACGGCAGAACTTAGCGTATCGAATGCTACAGAAGCCGGATCCGCACCCATTTTCTGCTTGATGACGGGAACCCCTACACGATCTCCCCAAATGACAAGCTGTTCTACAGCCGCAGCACGGAATGTATCAGCAGCTCCCAGGTAAACAGATTTGCCAGCCTTCTTAAACTGATAAGCCAATTTCCCGATAGTCGTAGTTTTTCCTACTCCATTGACACCTACCACCATTATCACATAAGGCTTTTTCCCTTCAGGTACAGCAAACTCTTCCGTATCGACTGTATTATTTTCTGTAAGCAATGCAGCGATCTCTTCACGTAAGATATTATTAAGCTCCTGAGTATTTACATACTTATCCTGAGCAACTCTTTTTTCGATACGTTTGATAATCTTCAATGTCGTTTCCACACCTACATCCGAAGTAATCAAGACTTCTTCCAGG
>ULSO01023631.1_pt1 | contig 12929 bp, 9 predicted proteins | sample 1956701 | NCBI WGS metagenome assembly ULSO01 (sample SAMEA4835708, study PRJEB28245) | human gut metagenome | biome: gut microbiome; material: fecal sample | place: Denmark | collected 2008 | reverse complement strand
TCAATCAGAATTGCGAACTTGTTTCGCAATTACCTATTGTTTTCTCCTCTGTTATGTCGGATTTTTCCAAGTCCAGCAAAAATTACCCAAATTTTTTCGCAAGCATATAACAGTATAATCTACAATAGTAGAAATTAATGACAGGTATTCAGCCCTTACACCATTATAGTACCCAGATTCCGATTCAATATATTTTGTATATATTTAATATGTCATTTTTATGAAAAAACAGCAAATTTGCGGTTGCTCCTAGTTACCGACGGCTCTCTTCTTGCTTTACGTAAAGATCTATATCTTCCCATAACTTCCCATAACGTCGCTTAAGACGCCCTTTTGTGCAAATTTCCGAAATTTCATTTTTAACCGAAAATTCATACGGAAACTATACTTAACCTGCATAGGGCAGCTTGCGTTAGAAGGGCTCATAAGTTAAACATTTTCCAGAAATTTCAATAAAAAGCAGCCTATCCTGCATCAGAATACAGAATAGGTTGCCATTTACAGGCACAAACAATAGCGGCTTCATTCCTCTGCCGCTGTATTCACAGACAAATCTGTCTCTGATCCAGCAAGATAATTTATTTCGTCAAACAAGGACTTTCCTGAATAATCCATAAATCTGTGCTTAACAATACTTCCATCTTCGTTATAGTCATATCCGCATCCAGTTAACATAGTATTGTTGTCAAAGCCCCCGAGCCATCCGGTGTAATCTTCCACGGTATAGGTGTAAACAACATTTCCTTTTGAATCGTATAAGGTCTGCTGGACATCTGAAGTTGTCTCCTCCTCTACTGCCATAATGTCTTTGTACACATCCACTCCACGTACCTGTATCGGTTCCCCGATTTCTGACAGGTCTCCGGTATTCACAAGCCCGATATAATCCTTTCCATCTCCCCCTTTTAACGATATAACGATACTATCCTGGAAAATCTTATTGTTGTATCCATCCTCATCAATACTGTCCAGATATTCTCCCTGATAGTTTTTAAATTCCTTACTTTCCATGTTGTAAATCCATAACGACAGGTGTTCATATCCATCCTCGTCTTCTGTTTCCACCTCCAGAAGAATGTATTTGTCAGAAATATCATTTACTCTTACCCATACATCTGAGCCACATAATTCTCTCGGTAACTCTACCGAAACAGATTCTCCTTTTTTGTCGTACAAGTCGAGGTAATCGTTAATACCATTTTCCGTGAAAATACCGTTGTACAGCCATTTATCACATACTTTTATATCTTCCGTATCAACTCCCATATCCGCCTGTACCCAGATGTCTCCATCGACAAAGTAATATCTGCGGATTTCTTCACCATCATCGTCATAATATTGATATAGGAAAGTACCTTTCCCCAAGTATTTCACTGTTACTTCCGTTCCGCAATTGAATGTATCTGCGACTGTACCATCCGGCCTGTACATCGTATATTCAAATCCATTCCCATCAAATCCGGCTGTACTCGCTTCCATGCATGTATATCCGCTTCCGTATGCTATCCATTCACCCTCACCCCCGTCATACTTACTGGTAATTTTTCCATCTTTATCCATAACGTACATAGTATTGCCATATTCATAATGGATATAGCCATTTTCGAAATCTGTCGGGGGTTCACAAAAAGTATCTTCGTATTTTGAAGAAAAACGAAATATCATATCCGCATTCTTGTCCATATATCCGTAATATTCACGCTCATCTGCATAAAACTGGATACATGCCAGGTCCTCACTGTATCCTTTTGCCAGTCTTGTGAGACTGCTGCCGTCTTCACTTTCATAGGAGCCATTACAATAGAGCGTGTTTTTTACGACCGCTTCTTCTGAACCGCTGGAGGTCTGGATGGTCATTTTCAGTGCCTCACAATCTGCGTCCGGTGACAGGAATATGTAAATATCCCCTTCCCGTCCTGACCCAATTATACTGGATGTTGAATAATCACCGGTACCTCCATAACACTCTACCATCGGCTCTGTTGTCTGCTGTTTTTTACCATTGCCGTTGATGAATTCAATAGTATAGGCATAATTCTGGAGGTTCACATCATAATCTGAATAGTTCTGTACCGTACCTTCAAAACCCGCAAGCACTTTTTCGTCCGAACTGCTCTCCCAAAATCCATATTCATCATTTGAAAAAGCCTTTGTAAAATTGAAATACAAACCATCAAGTTCAAACGTTTCATTCAATTTATATTCGTTTTTCACTTCCTGGGCTGCAGTCTCATCATAGCTATTTCCGGCTCCTCCGGAAGCCTGCCAGTCCGTACCGCCAGTATAAACATTTTTCACTACAGCCCCGGCAATAACAGCTGCTGCCAGGATTCCTATTGCGGCAAAAAACCTGCCTTTTTTCCGCCGTTTCTTTTTCAATGTTGCTCCACATCCATCACAATATGCCGCGTCATCCTTGTTTTCTTTCCCACATTCTTTGCAAACCATAACATTTCCTCCCTTTTCTATTGGCTATACATTTACTCTCCTGTAGATGTATATATGGTAGAACATATTATTTTTATAGTATATGTCAATTTGTTACGAAACTGTATTCCCTGCATATTAGAAACTGAGATGTCCGGGTTATCAACCCAGGATGTCGATTTGCACAATATAACGAACATTTATTAACATTTTTTTCTTACTTTTTTTGTATACGACATCTTATCAGAAAATAACCCTTTTTGAATCGAACGGACTTGTTCGCTTTCTGTGTGCACACGACAAGCATATCCTCGCAAATACCTTCAGTATCTGCAGAGCAAGTTTGCTCATGAAGAAATTATGTAAGTAAGCAGTATACAGTAATGTAATGCTTGATCTGCTACATAACTGATTTTCTGGTATCTGGCTTTCGCAGTGTCTATGCATAGATGAGAAAAGAACAAGACAGCCAGCTGCCAGTTCAGACCGAAGAAGATATAAAAAGGAAGGCTGTACAAGGTGCAATGCGCGAACATATGATACCAGTTTCTTCCTTTTGTTTCTGCCAGAAACGGAGTCTGCAATACATAGTCACCAAGCAGGTGGCAGAAGAGCAGCCGAACGATTAAATCTAGCATGGTGAATTTCTCCTATTTTTCCAAAACTATGTACAAATGCGATGCGGGAGAGTAGTCTCCGGCAGCACATGCAGACATCATTTTCACACGCCATCCCTCTGATAACAGTTTGTTCAGGGCATTCATGTGTGCTTTCTCATCTTTTCCTGGTGAATTGTAAATCCATACGATTTTTTCCATGCAAAAAATCCTCTCTTATTTTAAGATTCTAAGTACCATCTCATATCTCTTTTGTTAAAAATGAATGTTTTGTAGGAATACTCCCATTCGTCATCATCGTCGCATTTACAAATATACCGGATGGTGTCACCCTCGTCGATTTCCTGCAGGACATGCAGATCCAGTATATGCGGCCCTATATGGCATGTGGACGGACGGAACCATCCCTGATGGGCGAACCAGACGGAAACGTCCACCGCCCTTAAAATTTTATCCATGCGTTAAGTCTCCTTTCACAAATTTCTGTTTGAGAAAAGTATAAAGGATGCAGAATATGGACGCAATAGGTACGGGTGTGCGGTTTCGTAACATACTGACATTTTCAAAAAGGGGCATTTCTGGTATAATTTTTATAATCAATATGTGAGATTTAAGGAGGAGCAGCCTTATGGACACGAATGAATTCTACAGCGATTACAATGATCTTATTACAAAAGGGAAAATAGCAGTTACAAAGCGGGCAGTACCGGAACAAATTAACGACACTATACAAAATGCCGACATCGGCATTAACGAATGCGAAAGTCCTGAAGATTTTCGTAAAAAGATACTACATAGCTGCAGAGCCACCTCTGAAAGATGGAGTGAATCTGTTAACAGTCTGATAGACAAACGCCTTGATGCTCCACAGAAAACCATTATGAAAGGAATAATCTCTGACATTTTTTTCATTACTGATTCAGACGAAAGAAAAAAATATGTGGATCGAGAACTTGGAACCCACCAGTTTGGCGTGAATCCAAAAAGAGGCGAAACAAAAACCCAAAAAACAATTTATGAATTGTATTTCCAGGATAAAACAATAAATGAATTCGATCTTAATCCTCAAGTGCTTGGATGTATGGGTTCTAGTGACGATGGCTTTGGAAACTTCAGCCGCAATACACTTGGAAACTGGTGTAAAGGCACAATTCCACAAGACAGAAACAAAGTAATAAGATTAGCTTTCTGGGCAAAATACACGATTGAAGAAACTGACAAATTATTAGAAAGTGCAGGTATGCATAAGTTGTACCTGAAGGGTACTGGAAGTAGCAACTGCAAATCCAAAAGTTCCCTGCAGGATTTAGTCTATATTTTTATGTTGAGAAATAAAAATTATTCATTTGCTACAGCCCAGAAAATCGTTTATGAACTGGATCAAATTCTAATGGATGTTGAAAAAGAAGAGTTTGCTAACAAAGAAAAGGATCAAACCCAAAATGTACTGAAAAAATTAAAGGAATTAAAGTTTTGCCATGCTGATTTCATTTCTTATTTTGAGTCTAACTTACCGGATCTCCTCTCTTCTTACCGTACTTTGTATGGATATCTGGCAAAAGAGTTTATAGAAAAATACGATGTCTGTAAAGGAAACTCTGACAGTGGGATGTCGAATTCTATCAGGACATTGACATCCAGCCGGCTTAAATCTCTTGAAATGGCAGAGGTAAAGCGAAAGAGAGGTGTTAGGAGCCGACGAAATGACGATGATGAGTGGCGGGAAAGCTTGATAAATACTTTATATGCCGCTTTTCTTGCTGATGCGGATGTTCAGCTCAAAAAGAAAGATAAAGAAGACGAAACAAACAAGGAAGATAAGAAAAAGAAAAAAGAAAAAAAACAGCCCATGGAGCGTGTTTTCAGCCGCAAAGACATCATCGTTCTCGGTCTTATCCTAAACAGTAGCATGAAAGAAATAAATGAAAGTCTCCTAGGATCTGCACAAGAGCCGCGTTTGTATGGGCGGGATTTTATGGAAACTGTAATCGCAAAGGCTACAAGTTGTCCTGGCTGCGAATTACAGGCTAATGTTATTGCCGACAAATTCACCAGGGAATACCAGTATTATTATGGTATCACAAAAGAGGAGTTTGGCACGGCACTGAACTCGCTTATGTTCTTTTACGATAACCGTGGCAAACATTGTGACAACAGTGACCGTCTCAAATATAAAGATGAACTTACATATTTTGTCGATGTAATAAATGCTCTAAGGTCGTTGAAAAAATACGAATGGATTAAGTCAGTCTCGATAATAAAAGAGATATATCCCCGGAAAACATTCGACGTTCTCCATCTTGATCCTTTCCCAAGAATAAATAAGGAAAAATCAGGGGAAAAAACTGCAGACACTGACAATCCTGTTATGCCTGAAAAAACAGGTCCGAAAACAGAACGTCGGCAGAACTTATTTGTGATTCATGTCCTTCGAAAAGAAAAAGAGGAAAAGCCCAAAAAAGAAAACGATGAGAAGAAAGAAAACAAAGTGAATGAAAAAAAGGAAGAGAATTACATTGATGCAACGATATATTTGAAAAAACTTAAGGTTGTACGTCCGGATGCTTATCAGCTGTCTGAATCTCTGCTTTCCTGGTATCCAGAAAAAGTAATGTTTGATTTTCTGGTATATAAAATTGCTTTTTATTTAAGAAAAAGAGAATACCGCAGGTATCTGCTACCAGAAGGACATAGCCGTTTCTTGAAAGGAGAAAAAAATACAATATGAGTTACCTTTATATTTATGACGGAAGTTCTTTTTCTTGTCATGCATACTCTGATTTTAAAGAAAAAGAAGAATATGTCCTTGGAAGATGGAGTCCCGAGTATCAGCCAGATATCTGCTTTGGTTTTGAATTCTGCGATATGAACACACGCCAAGGAAGAATTACTGTTTATCATAATAATTTATACTATTCAGAAGGACTGAATAGACTGCCTGCCCAGTTTAACAACCATATCATTTCAGAGGAAACCTTTCCTATCGGTGTAACTGGAAATATAGTAAACGTGTTTTCCTTTATGCAAAGAGATGAAAATAATCCAAATGAAGTATTTCCAGCCGCATTTATGTTTTCTTCTCCCGAAACACATATATGGGGGGATTATAATATTTATGAGGCATTTTATAATAAACGTGACCGTTTTCAAAACGGGTTCTTCGAGGAATGGGAATGCTGTGACCAGTTAAAAATACGCGGTGATATTTTAGAATCTGACTTGGTTCTGGAAGATGCGCCTTATGACTTCCTCACATTTTACTCTATAGAAGGGGAAAGAGATTATCGTCTGTGTATTTCCGAGGAAGTACAGAACAAGTTCTGCCAGGTTAATGATGACAATGAGGTGGTTCCTTTTGAAAGCAATTCCGCATTAAAGCCTGACCGGACATACCGCTTCATTTATGATGACAAATACCTGTTTATTTTTGGAGGACAAATTTTGCTATATGCCAGAATATAAAATTTCTTTTTCCGCTTCCGGTGAGACACAGAAGGGTAGTGGACGTGAAACCAATGAGGATAATTTCCTGATAGGTTCTTATTTCAAAAAAAACTGCAGGGCAGTAAATGATTCGTTTTTCTTCACAGCCCCTAACCGATGCAGATACAGTTTGTTTGCAGTATTTGATGGAATGGGTGGAGGTCCATATGGGGAATATGCATCACTTTGCGCAGCAGAAGAATTCTACAATGTGCATATGAAACTGCATGACCGCCTTTCACCGGAACAGGTGACCTGTATGATTTCTGATGCTTTTCAGACTGCCAATAACAGAATTATACGAAGCCCTTATGAGATGCTTGGTACAACCGCAACAGTCTGTGTTCTGGACCGTCAAAATGAAAAAATAAAATTTTTCTGGTCCGGAGATTCCAGGGGGTATTTATACAGGGATGATTTTCTTTTTCAGATAACAGAAGACCAGTCCAAAGCTGCCCTGTGTGTAAGAAAGGGCATTTATTCCAAAACAGACCCTCAATATAAAATGGATCTAAATAAATTATCCGGGTTTATCGGGATGGATGCTTATGGTTACTCTTTTCACCCATTAGAAACTGCATGGCTTCCGTTAAAACAGGATGATATAATATTTTTAATGACAGATGGGATTTCTTCTATATGCAGCAATAGCGAAATGCAGTCTCTTATATGTGAATGTGCAGATGAAGCTATTGTTACCTCATTCATCGATACTGCCCGCAGATCTGGTTCCCGGGATGACCTTTCGGCGGTACAAGTGAAAATATATTCGAAAAAACACGAGGAAAAAGGATATGTTTGATAGAACAAACTTCAGTTATTCATTAAACGACTTTGATGATGATGAAAAAGATGCGGTTCTGGAGTCTAAACAGGAAGCCGTAAAAAAATTTTCCAATCTGGATACGGTTACAAAGCTTGGAACTGGATCAGGTGGAAAAACTATCGTTTATAAGACGGGTGATTATGCAGTAAAACTGTTTTGCGGCATTACAAAAAACTGCGGTAATAAAAATCTGGATGACGAAATGTCTGCTCTAAGCAGAATAGCATCTACCAGATTTGATATCGGTATGAATTTTTTCCGTGAAATAGGAAACGCTGCGATATTAAGGAGCGTAAACAGCATCCAGGGCACGGACTCCGGCAGCCGCCCGGTTAATCTTATCTTTTTTACTGCAAAATCTGACATTCTGCCATGGAAATGCAGCCGATTCAACCGGGTTGGGGTAGACTATGCATTTCAGATGCCATTCGTAAAATGTCTTGCAAATGAACTGAAAACTTATCATCTGCAAAAGCAGGGATCTCCAAAAGAACAGCCGGAAGATCTTGAAAAAATCCTTGCCATCGGTATCGATCTTTGCGATGCCCTTATTGTCATGCATAAGAACAGTATCATCCATCAGGATATCAAACCGCAAAACATTTTTCTGGATCATGATAATTACTGCCTTGGCGATTTGGGAATTGCAAGGGAAGAGGATAACCGACAGTATTTCCTGGAGGGAACGCCCGCCTACTGGTCCCCGGAACAGGGAAATGGACAAGTGGTTGACCACCGTTGCGATATATATTCTTTGGGTCTGGTTCTTTATGAATTGGCCGATACCGTCCCTATGAGTGCCCATTATGAAGAGAGAATGCATACTGATAAAAAACTTCCGGAACTGAAAACGGATGTTCCAGAAGGACTGAAAATGATTCTACAGAATGCGTGCGAATACGAGCCATCGTTACGTTATCAGAGTGCAGAGACGTTCAAAAACGATTTATGCCAGTTGAAAAAAAACACCGGTTATAAGCCTAAATCCACCAGGGATATCTATAAGCCAGGAAATTCTTTGCCACTGTCTTTTAACTCCAATTTGTCTCCGTCCCGAAATCAAGCACCGCGCAGTTCCCACGGCGGAGCGGGTGATTTTCACATGCGACAGAGGGCAAACCGTTTTTTTCAGCCGGAAAATTTATGGCGTGCCGGAAAACTTTGGTACGAAGAAAGCCGGAAGACAGGAAGCAGATTTGCAGAATTGAAAATAGACGAGAAGATAATGCCATTATCTTCCAATTCTTCCCATGCGGCAGATTTCCCGATCCGTGTTTCAGAAAGTACAGAAGGTGCCACGAAACAAAAACCTCTGTCTGATATTCTGAAGGATACTGAAAATCTCCACAATATGTACCTGATTGGAGAAGGAGGCATTGGAAAGACAACTGCTTTAAATTCTATTATGAAGCTTAAATATGAAAAAAAGGAATTTTATGTATCGAAAAACGGAAAGACCGTTATTCCTCTGTTTATCGAATTGTCAAAGGCACCATCAGATTACTGTAATGCTTATTATGCTTCTCATTCAACATTTATCCAGAGATATCTCTATATGTTGCTTGCGTCTGTTCAAAAGCAGCACCTTCTTTCGGAAAGTCCAAAAGAAATGGCACAGATTATGGATAAACAGGACACTTCCATTACGGATAACATTGACATGCTTCTGAACATGGATGAAGACCATACGCAGTACCTCTTACTGCTGGACGGATTAAACGAGGTTTCTAAAAAACAGCTTTCTACAAAAGAAAAAGATTTTCTTGGCATCCCGTCAGAACTCCTTGTGGAAGAAATAAAAGAGCTTCTGGAAAAACATAAGAATATTACTGCCATTATTACAAGCCGGGCGGATGAAACTTTGAGTGATCTGGATGATTCCTTTGAACGTCTTTATTTAACCGGTGTCAGCGAAGAGGTTATTAAAGAATATTTGGAAAAATGTGAGATTTCCTCCGAACAGGTCACCAAAAACAGCCGACTTATGGAAACATTAAAGATCCCGCTTTTTCTGAAACTTTATGGTGAACTGTATAACACGGCAGACATTTCTACCCCTGGGGAGATTCTTTACGCATTTTTCAGTGAGCGCAGTACCATGTATACTGCCCGCAACCGGATTGCAGAAATCAAACAGGACCATCAAAAGGCAGGAGATGCGTATGGTTCCAATTCCCTTGATGAAAAAATGCAGTGGTTTATTCTGGATTTCCTGCTGCCGGAGCTTGGATGGTATATGGAGAAAAATGATCTGTATGCAGTTGATCTCCCAACCTTCCAGCAGGTCATTGATACTGTCCTGAAAGGAGAGAACGAAACAGATATCTGTGGCACTTATGGAAGAAAATACTTTAAAGAATATCTGAAGGGAGAAGATCCTATTCCAAATACGCAGACTTATGCCAAACAGCTGCTTGCTTTAAAAGGGCTTTTGAGTGAGAATTACGCATCTGTAATTGCCAAATACTGCGTATATTCGTTAGGTATTTTATATGTCAATAACCAAAGCTACAGCTTCATTCATCAGCATTTCAGGGACTTTTTTGCTGCAATGAAAATTATTACGGATATTAGTTTTGCAAGTTATATATTTAAAAAGCAGTTAGATAAAAACGCTTCTATGGAGCGCTTACATGAAATAAATACTTCTTTGCTAAGCAACTCAGTAATTCATTTCATGGCTGATTTGACTAACAAGCTTACTACAAAAAAAGATTCTGGCTTTTACATTAATTCATTAGAATTGTATCGAAATATTTTCAATACGCACGCCGCGTTAGGGGTAAAAAATATAACTCAAATTATAAATATATCAAAAGGCAGCTTATCCAACATTAATTTTTCAGAATTAAATTTATCAATGGTTCAATTTAACGGGAATGACATAAGTAACTCTGATTTTACAAATTCATTGGTTAATCAAAAAAGCTTTCTGCCAGAACGAATATTTTCTTCATATATTTACGATGCAGTTTTTTCATCTGATAATAATCGTGTAATCATATTAGAAGACAATCTGTTTAGGATTTACAATATTGCATCATTACATGAAGAATTTATATCAAAAGAGAATACAAGCGAACAATATAATAATAGTATAGTAGAATACAGTATATCAGGAAAACTTTTTTATATTTTAAAAGAGCCTATTGAGGAAGTGTTACCATATGTAGTTGAGATTTGGGATTCCCAAAGATTAGAAATCGTGGCAATAAAAAGAATATTCCGGTTATTCCATCTGGGTATGAATTTAAAACATCGTCGTTTCATAAAGATAAGTCCAGATGATAAATACTTAATTGTCTCTAGTAACTTTGATCGGTTTAGATTGTATCCAATTTCTCATAAAGAAAGAAAAAAAACAATTTTATCAAGAAAAAGCACCCCTTTAAGTTTAATAGCGCGATTAACGGAAGACTGTTCCTGCATAGCAGTAGATCCTTATGAAAAGTATATTGTTTTAGATGTTCCGCGAAGAGAAAAGTTTTCGTTAAACATACTAATTTACGATGCAATAACATTAAAATCCAAAATAAATATTCATATTTCTACTTTAGAAAAACATGAGTTTATAAACTACTTATTATTTGATCCAAATGGACAATATTTGGCTGTATTTTCTTCTGACAATATTTATATCTTAACTGTATATAATTGGTCTGTTTATAAGACATTATCTTTAAATACATCATACGGAGAAATAGATTCCTGGGAAGGTGGAAAGTTTGTCGATTTTGAATCAGAACCATCATTGCTTTTGAAATTAGAAGTTGATACTGATTATAATATGTATCATTATATCTTATGGATGATTGAAAAAGATCATTTAGTGGATATGTCTAACTCAAATGATAAGATATTTGATTGTAAAAACAGATCTATTCTTTTTGGCAGAAATCGGGAATTATATTTTAAAAAAAATTTCACAACAACATCCAACTCTACTGTAATATATAAAGAACAAAATTATGATCCGTTTTTTATAAAAGAAGCATTTTATACACAGGATGATAGATACCTTATCATATATTCAAGTAAATACATTCAGATAAGGAATGCTTATAGCAATAAGGTATTGTATGAACAAGAATCTTTAAAAACAATAGCTTCAGTATGCTGCTTTCAATCACGGTTTTATATTGGGTATTCAGAAGGAGAATTCGAAGTGCGTGAGTTAGAAACATTTAAGCTTATGGATCATAACTACACACTATTTTCTGATATAGAAAAAATATCATTGAGTTCATTATGCAAATATTTAGTTATTCAAAGTGATAAGGGTGATAAAGGAAATTTGTTTATTCTTTATGATGCAGTGTCTCTAAAATATATTTGTGAATTTTATGGTGATACTATTTTATTTGATGATTTGAATCACGAAGTTTTTATTGGATTTGATAGTAATAGTTCGAAAATGTTGGAACGATGGAGCATTTCGACACAAAGTACTGATAATTCATATTGTGTTAAAAAACTTCACACTGTGTGCTGGGACAGTTTCAATAAATATATATCCAAGCGTATAGATAAATGGATAATTATGCCAGATACAAGTAAACTTTTTCTATATATATACGAATTTAACGAAAATACATACAAAATATCGAACAAACTTCTTATTTGGGATTTAAAAACTTGGAGTACGGAAAAAATCATTAAGTCAGCAGAACCTTTAAATTATATATGCTTGTCAGGACTTCCGTATTTTGCTGAACAAAAAAAATCCAATGTAAAATTACGTAATTTAAGAACTTTAAAATATGAGTTCAAAATAAGAGCCGAAGATTCAGATTCATCATGGATTAAAGTCTATAAAACAAAGCTTCTGATTAAACGCAGAGATGAAATTAAAATTTTAGATTGGAATACTCGCGAGTACAAAACAATTTTATTTATTCCAGGTATTAATTTTAATAATGTAAATTTTTCACAGCTTCATCCTACCTCTGATATAGATGATGTATTTTTAGAGAATTTAGAAATGCAAAACGCAATTATAAAAAAAATATAATCAAAATCATAAAAAGGAGCAAGCTTTTCTTAGCTACAAGTCCTAACAAGAGCTTGCTCCGTAAAATTCTTAAGTTTTACTCAATTCTCTGATTTTCAAGAAAATTTATCTAATGATGTCAGGAATGGATTATGTGTTTTTTTCGCTGACTTTTCCGTTTGATATAAATCAATCTTTTCTAAAGTTCTGTTTTTCCAACAATAATAGCATAAGCAAATGATATCTAATATGAAAAATATCAGAAAGTGCTCAGGATCTTTTATAGAAAGAATTATAAGCATGAAAATCCCAAATCCAACAGAAAATTTATCCCATGTAAAAGACGATTCCAAAGCATTTATTTTTTTCTGGTGTATTTTTTTCGCATAGTTTCTCATTGGTTGCGAAATTGCGTTTAACTGTTCCAGATTATCCCATATTTTAGTTGCTTCCATTCTGCTTTTCGCTGTCAAATGGTCGTCGGTTAGATCAGAAGTAATGGAAAGCAACATAATCGTATACGGCTCAGAATCCGTGGGATGAATAGTAAGCGCTTAAACCTTGGGTAGCTTTACTGTCTACGTTT
>ULSO01088477.1_pt1 | contig 12963 bp, 8 predicted proteins | sample 1956701 | NCBI WGS metagenome assembly ULSO01 (sample SAMEA4835708, study PRJEB28245) | human gut metagenome | biome: gut microbiome; material: fecal sample | place: Denmark | collected 2008 | reverse complement strand
CCGCCGATGGCGGAGGTTGTGCCGGCCTCGATAATGAACTGGCCCCGGATGTCCTTTTGCTTGGCCCCCAGGGATTTGCGGATGCCGATCTCCCGGGTCCGCTCCGTAACGGACACCAGCATGATGTTCATGATGCCGATGCCGCCCACCACCAGGGAAATGGCGGCGATGGCCACCAGGACGATCATCATGGTGTTCATCATGGTGTTCATCACGTCCATCATTTCGGCAGATGTGATGACCATGTAATAGTCCGAGGACAGATAGGTGTCATACAGCAGCCGCTCCACGATGCCCTTGGCAGCAGTGGAGGTATCCTTGCTGGTGCTGGTCATCATGTACATGTCCATCGAGGAACCGGCGCTCAGGAGCCGGGCGTTGGTATAGGGGATATAGACCTGGTCGTCTCCGCTGCCGGAGGTGTTGTCCGCCTGCTTTTCCAGCACGCCCACGATCCGGTAGGAGACGCCGCCCACGGTGAGGGTCTTGTCCAGGGCGTCGCCCCGGAAGGCCTCCTGGGCGATATAGGAGCCCACCACGCAGACATTCTGGTAACGGGAGACATCCACATAGCTGAGGAAGCGCCCCTGGGCCAGGGATCCGCCGCTCATGGTCTGCATCCGCTTGTCGTCAAAAAAGTCCTCGCTGACGCCGTACACGGAGGTATGGTCAAATTCCAGGGTGCCGGAGCTGACGGAGGTCATGGCCGACACGTAGGGGGAGACGCCGGAAAGATACTGGGGATAACGCTCCGCCAGGGCGTAGAGATCCTCCGGCTCCACATTGCGGGTGCTGCCGTCCTCCGGTCTCCACACCTGAACCTGCAAAAGGTTGGATCCCAGCTTCTCAAACTGCTCGTTCATCATGTTCTGCATGCCGTTGCCCAGAGACAGGATGACGATGACAGCACCCACGCCGATGATGATGCCAAGCATGGTCAAAAGGGCCCGCATCTTGCTGGTGCGCAGAGACTTCAAGGCCAGCTTGAAAGACTGCGTAAAGCTCATGCCATCACCTCCCCCGCCTCATCGTCCTCGTGGGGCTGAACCACTGCCCGGGGATCCGAGGCGTCGCCGTCGTAAATAATGTGGCCGTCCTGGAGGCGCACAATGCGCCGGGCTTTCACGGCAATGGAGTTGTCGTGGGTGATGAGGACCACCGTGTCCCCCTCCCGGTTGAGCTGCTGCAGAAAGTTCAGCACTTCCCGGCCGGTGCGGGAATCCAGGGCGCCGGTGGGCTCATCCGCCAGAATCACCGAGGGCTTGCCCGCCAAAGCCCGGGCAATGGACACCCGCTGCTGCTGGCCGCCGGAGAGCTGGCTGGGCAGGTTCCGGCGCTTATCCGCCAGGCCCACCCGCTCCAGAGACTGGATGGCCCGTTTCCGGCGCTCATCGGCTCCCACCCCCGCATACAGCAGGGGGAGCTCCACATTCTCCTGCACCGTCAGTTTGGGGATCAGGTTATACTGCTGGAAGATGAAGCCCAGCATCTTGTTGCGGATCTCCGCCTGCTGGTCATCGTCCATGGTGGAAACGTCGATGCCCCCCAGGTGGTAGCTTCCGGAGGTGGGCACATCCAGGCAGCCGATGATGTTCATGGCGGTGGATTTGCCGGAGCCGGAGGAGCCCACGATGGCCACGAACTCCCCCTGGTCCACTGTCAGGCTGACGCCGTCCAGGGCATGGACCGTCTCGTCACCCATCTGGTAGATCTTATAGACGTCTTTCAACTCGATGAGATGGCCCATGGGATCAGCCTCCCATCATGGTCTGCATCAGAGTCGACGCCTGATTCAAGATCAGGATGGTATCCCCCTCGGACAGGCCGTCGGTGACTTCGATGTACTGGTCATCATTGCGGCCCACTGTGACCTCCCGCTTTTCGATCTTGCTGGGGTCCGCCACCGTGGTGCCGTCCTCGCTCATAGCACCGGGGCCGGGCACCAGCACGGTGCCGTCCCGATCCACTGCCTCCACAGGCACCGTCAGCACGTCGGGCACCTCCTCACCGATGATCTGGGCGGAGACGTTCATGCCCGGCAGCAGATCGCCGTAGTCCTCAATGACAATGGTGACGGGGTAGTTGGTAGCGCCGTTGGCAGTGGTGCCGTTGATGCTGATCTTATCCACCACGCCGATGTACTCCTCGCCCTCCCGGGCGTTGGAGGTGATGCGGACCTTCTGGCCCACCTCCACCTTGCCGATATCCAGCTCGTGGACGTTCATCTCCAGCTTCAGATAGGACAAATCGTAGATGACAGCCAGGTTGCCGGAGCTGACGCCCTCCACCTTATCTCCGGCCTTGAAATTCTTTTCGATGACCTCGCCGGAGATGGGGGACTTGATGTTGTAATCGTCTACCGTATCCGCGGCAGTCTGGGAGGACAGCTGCGCCGTCTCCAGGTTCAGCTTGGCGTTTTGGATCTGATCCCGAATGGACTCGGAATCCACCGTGCAGAGCACCTCGCCCTTGGTGACGTTGCTGCCTGCCAGCTTTTCAAATCCGGTGACCGTACCGGAGCCGGTGGCGTACACCGTCTCCACGCCGCTCATATGGACACTGGCATTTCCGTAGCTGGCATAGCCGCCGATGGAGGCAGAGGCGGTGAAAGAATCGGAGACCACGCCGGGATTCGTCAGCTTCACCCGGACGGAGGATGCCTGCATACCGTTGCTGGTGACCACCTGCGTGTCCGAAATGGATACCACCGTCCCGGCCACAGAGCCCTCGAAATCCCCCACAAAGACGGAGGCGGGCTGCCCAACGTAAAAGGTATCGGCGGCAGTATAGGGGAACATGAAATCAATGGTCAGTTCCGTACTGGACACCACCTTAGCCAGGGCCGTGCCGGAGCTGACGGTATCGCCGTTGTGGACATAAACTTCACTGATTACGCCGGAGATGGGCACCGTGGGGCTGCGCATCTCCAGAGCCTGCTGATAGTTCAGCTGAGCCTGCTCCACGGAGATATTGGCCCGGTCCATGGAGTTCTGGGCGTCGCTGTTGTCCAGGGTGTAAAGCAGGGTGTCCTTTTCCACATGATCGCCCTCCTCAAAAGGAGCGCTGAGAATCTCCCCGGAAACCAGGGTGGTGACGTTATAGGAGTCCGCCGGCTCCAGGGTAGCTGTACCGGAGACAGCCACCGTCAGGTCCCGCCTCTGGACGGTGTCCACCAGGTAGCTGCTTCCCAGCTGGGAGTTGACGCTCTTGCGGGTCTGTGCCACGCAGCCTACCACCACAGCCGCCACCACTACCAAAACCACCAGGATCTTCATCCACTTGCGGCCCTTTTTGCCCTTGGGCAGGTGAAAGCGCTTCTTCCGGGGTGCTTCCTCCTGCTCCGTAACCGCCGGATCTTCCGTCTTCGTCTCCTGCATCAGTACTTCGTTCATAAATTACCTCCCACACGCATCTGCGTAATATACCATGTTCTTCCTTATGCTTCCGCTGGCTTCCCCAGGGAGCCTTCCGCCCCTTTGTCCCGGGCCATGCCCCGCCGGAAAATATCCAGCAGATTCTCCAGATGTGCCCGGATCTCCGGAGCGTTGTTGTTTTGCAGCGCCGAGTAAATCAGCGGGCCCGTCATCACCAGCAAGGCTGATAACATGTCCCGCAGATCCCGGTCCCGCCGCAGATCCAGCAGCTCCGGATCCACCAGGCCGCTGAGCCGGGACAAAACAGCCTCCGGATCCAGCAACCCCATCACCGAGGTCTTCTGCAGGCCGTGGTTGCATCCGATAATGGCCGCCATGGCACCCATCTCTCCCAGCTGGCACTGGGATCCCCGCAGCTGGATGTAATCAAAGAGATCCAACAGCGCCCGGAAGATATCCCCTTTCGCCCGCATCAGGCACTCCTCAATGACCAGCATCAGCTGATCCAGATATCCGGACATCAGATAGCGGAACAGATCTTCCTTATCCTGAAAGTACATGTAGAAACTGCCGCGGGGAATCCCCGCATCCTTGATGATCTGATTGATGGACGCCTCGTTGTACGGCCGGCTGGAAAACTCCCGGGTAGCCGCCTCCAGCAGCTTTTCCTGCTTTTCCTGCGCAAGATTGAGAAAAGTCGCACTGGGCATCTGCCTCACCCTCCCTATACGAAATTGCGGCCGCAGTTTCCTCATTGCCAGCTGGATTCTACACCTTCCAGCCGGTAGAAAGTCAAGGAAAAAACGCCGCGGCGCGCATCTTGATATGACAACCTGTCACATATCATAAACGACAAGTTGTCATGTTGCAAGTGCCGCAGTTTAATATTCACAGAATTTTAACACATGCACTTGGATGTATCTGGCAGCATGTTCATAATTTATTCATGATTTTTCTTTAGCTTTCAGGTATGGTACAGGTATGAAAGAATACGCTTTCATAGATTCACAGTCGTGTTGTATGGAGGAACCTGCTTATGAAAAGGAAAAATTTCTTCAGAAAACGGTTACCGGCCTTTGTCATGACCCTGCTTCTGCTGGGCAGCACGGTGCCAGCCGCAGCGGCCGCGGACTCACAAGCCGGTGAGGACGCCCGCACCATGAGCGCTGTGCAGACCTTCCAGGCCTCCGGTACCACCATTACCTATGAAGTGGATCCCGGCGACGAGGTCTATTTTGACTGGGAAGATTTTGACCAGTTCTTTTCCAGTACCTATGTTCAATACGTAGAATTCGATGTCTCCAGCAGGGATTACAATGATGTGGACGGTTATCTCTGCATCGACTCTGATACCGTCAACGATGTAGATGACATCAATGATGCGCAATTCTATTCCGACAAGGTCGACGATGAAGATGATTACGATTATCCCATCGACGATCTGAGTTTCGAAGCTTGGGATGATTTTACCGATACTTTCGAGATCGATTTCCGGGCCTATGACGAGGATGATGACTGGGTGGACGGCACTGTGGTCATCGAATCCACGGAGACCCACTCCTCCTCTTCCTCCCGCGGTGAGATCGTCTATGAGGTGGATGCCGGTGACGAGGTGACCTTCGACCGTTCCGACTTCAACGAGCTGTTCCAGGAGGAGTACGACGACTATACCCTCCGCTATGTAGTCTTTGAACCCGACAGCGATTATTCCTCTGCGGACGGCTCCATCTACTATGATTATGGGTTCTCTGATGAGATCTCTTTCTCCCGCAGCAAGCTGGGCAATTATGAGTTCTATTACTCTGACAGCGACTACGGCGACTATGCCCTCCGGGATCTGAGCTTCGTGGCCGGAGACGATTTCGACGAGGAGCTCTCCATTGATTTCCGGGCCTATTACTCCAACAGCCGCTACGTGGACGGCACCCTGGTCATCAAGCCCTCCGGCTCCAGCTCCAGCAAGGGTGATATTACCTATGAAGTAGATCCCGGCGACGAGATTTATTTCGACAGCGACGATTTTGATGCACTCTTTTCCAGAACTTACCTGAAATATGTGGAATTTAGTATCTCCAGCCGGGATTATAACAATGTAGACGGCTACCTCTGCATTGATTCCGACCGCGTCTCCGACATTGACGACATCAACGACAGCACCTTCTATTACGACGATGACCGGGATGGAGACTATGCTCTGGATGATCTGAGTTTCGAAGCCTTCGATGACTTCAGCGGATCCTTCGAGATCGATTTCCGGGCTTACGATGAGGATGACGACTATGTGGACGGCACCCTGGTGATCAAATCCAGCGGCAGCAGTTCCAGCAAAGCCGACATCACCTATCAGGTGGATCCCAACGACTCTGTTGCTTTTGACCGCTCCGACTTCAATGACTTCTTCCAGGAGGAGTATGACGACTACACCCTCCGCTATGTGGTCTTTGAAGCCGACAGTGACTATACCTCCGCTGACGGTGCCGTCTATTATGATTACGACGGGCGCAATGAAACCTCTTTCTCCCGCAGCAGACTGAGCAACTACGAGTTCTATTATTCCGACAGCGATTACGGTGATTATGCCCTGGACGATCTGAGCTTCGTAGCCGGACGGAATTTCGACGAGGCTGTTACCCTGTCCTTCCGGGCCTACTACTCCAACAGCCGCTATGTGGACGGCACGGTGCGGATCGAACCCACCGGCTCCAGCACCAGCACCAGCTCTCTGAAGGCCAATATCCTCTACACCACCACCACCGGCAATGCGGTGCAGATCAACGCCAATGATATTGCCCGGTTCTACTCTGCCGCCTATCCCGGCTATCAGCTCCAGTATGTGAAGCTGGACGGTGTCCCCTCCCTGGGCAGCCTGTACTACAATTACTACTCCGCCAGCAAGTACGGCACCACCCAGCTCAGACTCACCGCTTCCAACTGTGGCAGCCAGCTTCTGTACTTCAGCCCCACTTCCACCAGCCAGTATTCCCTCTCGGAGCTGACCTACATCCCCGGCGGCTCCAATTACTGCGTCACCGTTCCCTTCACCGCTTACGGTAGCGGCTCCACCTCTGTGAAGGGCTCCATTCTCATCAGCGTGACTCCCACCCTGATCTCTGAGGTCTACGGCGTAACGCCCAAGGGCAATTCCGTGAACTTCCCCAGCAGCTCCATCTATGCCTCCGTTGTGGTCTCCACCGGAAGCGCCCTTTCCAGCATCCAGCTGCTGTCCCTGCCCTCTGCAACTGTGGGAACCGTGTATGTCAGCAGCGGCACCCTCACCAGAGCCGACACTTCCACGCTCTATACCTACACCGGTAACTCCAACAGCATTTCTCAGCTGCGCTTTGTCCCTGCTACCGGCTATACCGGCTCCGTGGAGATCCCCTACGTGGCATACTCCAGCAACGGAACCGCCATCGGCGCAGGCAAGTTCTGCCTGGGCGTCGTCAGCAGCATCCGGCAGTTTACGGACATGACCTCTTCCACCTGGTGCTACAAATATGTAACGGAGCTCTCTGACGCCAAGGTCATCGACGGCTATACCGACGGCACCTTCCGTCCCAACAATACCGTTACCTACGGCCAGGCCCTCAAGCTCATCATGCTGGCCGCCGGCTATTCCGCCCAGGCCCAGACCGGCAGCCATCCCTTCAGCGGCTACCTGTCCCGGGCGCAGAAGGACGGCCTGGTGTCCGGCTCCATCAACCTGGATGCTCCCATCACCCGTCTTGCTGTGGCGCAGATCGCCGCCAAGGCCATGAAGCTGAGCACCAGCGGGCTCTCCAGCGTCAAACCCTTCACCGACACTTCCGATCCCTATGTCCAGGCGCTCAATGCCGCTGGCATCGTGGAGGGATACTTCTCCAACGGCACCAGCACCTACAAGCCCTATAACACCCTGACCCGCGGTCAGATCTCCGCCATCGTCTGGCGGATGGAGCGGGCTCTCTGATCCCATTTCCCCTAAACAAAAAAGACGCGGCCAGATCTGGCCGCGTCTTTTTTACGTGGGTGCCTCTCCCTGCCCGGGGCCAGAGCCGAAGCCTTGTCCCGCGGATTTGCACCTTCTCTCCCAACGCCGAAGCTGCTCCCATCAGAGCGATCACCCGGACGAAACCAGAATAAAAAGCGCACCGAAGAGGGTCACCTCTCCGGTGCGCTTTTTGCAGTCCCGGTCATGCCTCTCCAAGACGGTACCGGTCAGGGAGGGAAGGCGCTGCACGCCCTCACGCACGTTTGGGGGCATCTCCCATGACAGGGCGGTACTTCCAGTACACATAAAACGACAAAAGCACCGTCAGCGTGTCCGCCGTCACCTGAGACCAGACGATCCCGAACATCCCAAATACGGCATTCAGGAAAAGCAGCATGGGGATATTGAACACCAGCCACCGGGTCACCCCCAGGAACAGGGAGATCCGGCCCTTTCCGAAAGCTTGGAACATATAGACGGTGAAGAAGCTCAAAAACATCAGCGGCGTGGCCAGCACCCGGATGCGCAAAAACTGGGATGCCAGCTCCACCGTCTGGGGATTCTCAATGAACAGATGCGCGAACTGAACGGCAAACAGCTCATACAGGACAATGCTGATACCTGCAATGGTCAGCCCCAGCCGCCGGGCCAGGCGAATGGTATCCTCCATCCGCTGTTTGTTTCCGGCGGAGTAATTGTAGGCGATCAGGGGCATCATGCCCTGGCAGATTCCAATGCCCACATTCAGGGGGAAGCGCTCCACTTTCAGCACGATGCCCACAGCGGCCAGAGCCAGATCGTCATAGGACACCATCAGCTTGTCGATGATCACATAGTCCAGATCAAAGAGGAAGGTGGCAATGGCGGAGGGGATTCCCACCCCAAAGACCGCTAGAACGCTGTCCCGCCGGGGCAGGCCCCCCTTGGGGGAAAACGTGACCACGGAGCCCCGGCCCATCCGCATCAGCACCACTACGAAAAAGAGAAGGGCCGTGCAGTTGGAAAGACAAGTGGCAAGCCCGGCTCCCAACACCTCATGGCCGTCCGGCAGGAGGACAAACATAAACAGCGGATCCAGGGCAATGTTCAAAAGTCCTCCCAGGATAATGCCGGCACTGGCCTCCTTAGAACGGCCGACGCTGCGGATCAGGTTGGCCAGCACGTTGGAGAGCACCGTGGGAATCCCTCCGGTGACGATGACGCACAAAGCGTACTGCCTTGCGTATTCATAGGTATTTTCCCCGGCGCCAAGAATCCCCAGCACAGGCTCCATGAAAATTCCGATGCCCGCCGCAAACAGAGCTGCAATGGTGAGCCCCAGGTACAGCGAGAAGGCACTGACCCGCCGGGCCTCCGCCTCCTCCCCCTGGCCCAGCAGGCGGGATATCAGAGAGCCGCCGCCGATCCCTGCCAGTCCGGCCAGGCAGAGGGTGATGTTGAATACCGGCAGGATCAAAGAAGTACCTGCCACCATGTAGGGGTTGTCGGTCTGCCCCACGAAAAAGGTATCCGCCATGTTGTAGATCAGGACAATCAGCTGGCTGGAGATCGCCGGAACGATCATTTTCCGCAGGGCAGTAGGGATGGGAAGCTTTGCAAACACATCCTCCCGGGTGGAACTCACATTTGCTTGCATTGTACGACACCTGAGCTTTCTTGTGATCGTGCTGTTCCTTGAGAGATCCAGAGCGGCACCGTATTTCTTTTCTTGCAGCTTTCTATCATATCACACAAACAGGAGTTTCACCATCCCACGGCGAAATATTTGCGTGCTGAGGGAAGCCGCACCGCAGCCGCCGTATCCGTTGTGGCCCCGCCCGGCATTCTGGGCAGTTCTACTCTCCGCAATGGTGATCAATGATAGCCTGTACCACTCCGCGGGCGGAGATCTCCCCGGCCGTCAGGAATGGTTTGTCAGACCGCTTCCGCAGGGCCCGGGCCGTCACTTCACCGATACAAACACAGGTCGTCCCTTGGGGAAGACTGCCGTGAGCCTGAAAATACAGTTCCACGCCGCTGGCACTGGAAAAAGTCAAATAGTCTGCCGTGTCCAGCAGCATCCCAGCCGATTCTTCCGTTTCCCTATGAGATCGGAGCGTATAGAGGGGAATATCCCGCACATGACGATACTCCTGCAACGCCTCCGGCAGCACCGCAGAGCCCAAACGGGACCGGAAGAGGTATATCGGCTCCTCCCTCCCCACGTTCTCCCGCAACACCTGGGCCAGGCCCTGGCTGGTATACCGGGCAGGACAAAGATCCGCATAAATACCGAAGGTCTTCAGGAAATCCTCCGTAGATTTCCCAATCACCGCAAAGCGGCAGGCGTGGAGCTGCCGCAGATCCACCCCTTGTCGGCTGAGATTGTCGAAAAACAGCCGTACACCATTTCTGCTGGTAAACACGATCCAGCAGGGTGCTCCACAACATATGGCCCGCAGATCTTCCTTCAGGGGAAGTTCCTCTACCACGGAGCGCTGAGCGGCAAACACCCGGGCTCCCTGATCCCGCAGAGCGGGGCCCAGGCGGTCCTGAATCGATTGCGTACCCGTTAAGCCGATCACCACCCCGTGCAAAGGCTTCTCCCGAACGGAGGAACAATCCAAAGCAGCCGCCCGGCCCACTACAATGACAGCCGGCGAGTGCACTGCCGCCTTCCGCGCCCGGCAGGCGATGTCTTCCAGTGTTCCACGCACGGTGACCGGGCTGGGTGCATTCCCTCCGGAGACCACTGCCGCAGGGGTGTCCGGCGATAAGCCCGCTTCTGTCAGGCGGCGTGTGATCCGCTCCAGACGAGAAAGTCCCATAAGAAAGACCAGGGTTCCCGGCAGGGCAGCCAGGCGGTCAAAATAGGCCGGCAGCCCATCCGGCGTATCCGCGGTATGGGCGGTAACGATGTGTACACTTTGGCTGACTCCTCTGCACGTAACAGGGATGCCGGCCCAGGCCGGGATTGCAATAGCGGAGGAAATCCCCGGCACCACCTGGCAGGGCACGCCAGCCTGCTGCAATGCCAGTGCCTCCTCTCCGCCCCGTCCAAAGATAAAGGGGTCTCCCCCCTTGAGCCGCACAACACTCTTACCCTCCTTTGCCAGGCGGATCAGCACTGCGCAAATCTCCTCCTGTGCTGCAGAGTGGTGTCCGCTCCGCTTCCCCATATAAATTTTCTCCGCTTGCGGTGGCACCGCATCCAATAGTTCTTTGGAGATCAGATCGTCATAGACCACCACGTCACAGTTCCGCAGCAATGCCATACCCCGCAGTGTGATCAGATCCGCCTCCCCGCAGCCGGCTCCCACCAGATATACCCACCCCGTCTTTTCCATTAGCTCTCCTCCCCTTCTTGCAAAAACATCTGCAAAGCCCGGTGGGCGGCCTCCATCGTTACCGGGATTTGATTTCCTACCCATTGCCGGAGCAGCCGGGCAAAAAACTCCGCCCGCAGCTGCTCATCCGAAATAGAGGCCCGGACAACAGGCCGCAGGGCGCGGAGCAGTTCCAAAATCGTTTCGAAGCGCTCCGGCACCAGGTCGTCCACCTGCCCCCGGATATACGATGCGGCACAGGGGCTGGCTCCGCCTGTAGAAATGCCCACCGACAGCGGCCCCCGTTTTACCAGTGCCGGGAAGAAAAATGTACACGCTGCCGGATCATCTACCACATTAACAGGAATGCCTTGCTCTCTGCACAAGGTGGACACTTCATGGTTCACTCCTGTATCTCCGGCAGCGGCGATGACCAGAGCGGCTCCGGACAGCAAATCCGGGAAAAAACTGCGGCGCACCAGCGTCACGCCCTGCAGGTTCTCCAATTCCGGTCGGATCTCTGGAGCAACCACCACCACCTCCGGTTCATAGGGCAGGAGCTTCTCCACCTTCCGCAGAGCGACCCGGCCTCCTCCCACCACCAGTACCCGCCGTCCGGCCAGTTCCACAAACAGGGGAAAATATGCCATTGTGTCCCTCCTCTTTCATGTTTCCACGTAATAGCGCCGTCCCGCCGGTGTCTCCACCTGTCCCACCGTCACGTCAAAGACTTCCTGTAAAACACCGGCGGCGCACAGCTCCTCCGGAGAGCCCTGCCGACGGACCCGGCCACCGGCAAGCACCACCACCTGGTCCGCAGTTCGCAGAGCCAGGCACAGATCATGCAGTACCAGCACCACCGCCCGGCCCTCTCGTGCCAATCGGCGGGAGATCTCCATGACCTCCAACTGGTGCGCCACATCCAAATAGGTCGTGGGCTCGTCCATCAGAATGGACTCCGTGTCCTGCGCCAGAGCCATGGCCAGGTATACCTTCTGCCGCTGTCCGCCGCTCAATTCCGGGAGAAAACTGTCTGCAAGATCCTCCGCAGATGCCTGACACAGAGCCCTTCGGGCCGCTTCCAGGTCCTCCTTCCGATAATGCCGCGGGTAGGACAGATAGGGAAAGCGGCCGTGAAGGACCAGCCGCAGCGCGGTGATATTGGGAACACTGCGGGATTGCGCCAGATAAGCGGCCCGGCGGGCTACCTGCCGGGGGGAGAGCTCCTCCAGCGGTGTTCCATCCACAAGGATCTGGCCACTCGTTCGTGGATGCAGTCCCAGAATGGTACGTAGCAGCGTACTCTTTCCGCATCCGTTAGGCCCCAGGAGCGCAGTGACCTGTCCCGGAGGGAAAGAGAGCGAGACATCCCGCAAAACATCTCGGCCCTGATACCCTGCGCACAGTCCAATCGTTTCAATCACGGAAGGCGCCCCCCTCTCTGCCGCAGCAGCAGCACAATAAAGAACGGCCCGCCTGCCAGGGAGAGAATGATGCCCACCGGAAGTTCATAGGGCGCAAAAAGCAGCCGCGCCAACAAGTCGCTGGCTGTCAAAAACGCCGCTCCGCCCAGTGCAGAGGCCGCCAGCAACAGACGGCTCTCCTGTCCAGTCACGCTGCGTATGATATGGGGTACAATCAGCCCCACAAAGCCCAGCAGGCCGGAAAAGCTCGCCGCCGCCCCCGCCAATGCCGCCGCCAACGCCAGCAGGATGAGCCTCGTCCGTTTTGCCGCCAGGCCAAGGCTCCGGGCTGTGTCCACTCCCAGGGCCAGGATATCCAAATCCCCCGCCAGGGAAAACACCGCCGCCAGTGCCGCCGCGATCACCCAGAAAGCAGGAATGATTCGGCTCATGGGTACATTGGCCAGGCCGCCGATCCGGAAATCGGAATAGCCGATCAAGGCATCCGGTGCCAGAGTGACGATGGCATCAATTCCGGCCCCCAGCACGTTGGAAATGGCCACGCCGGCCAGCACCAGTGTCATGCGGGATGCCCCAGTTCTCTCCGCAATCATAAGTACCAGCAGCACGCTGCCCAACGCCCCCAAAAAAGCCGCCGCCGGAACAAGCGCCACAGCGGTAGGCGCTGCCGCGCAGAACAAAGCCACCGCCAGGCCGGCCCCGGCATTGACGCCGATAATGTTGGGGGCTGCCAGAGGATTGTCCAGTACACTCTGGATGACCGCCCCCGAAACTGCCAGTGCACTGCCAGCCAAAAGGCTTCCGCAGGTACGGGGCAGGCGCGCATACAGGATGATACTGTAGGCAGAGGTTCCCTCCTCCCCTTCCAGCAGCGCCTGAAGCGTCTGCGC
>ULSO01008975.1_pt1 | contig 12965 bp, 18 predicted proteins | sample 1956701 | NCBI WGS metagenome assembly ULSO01 (sample SAMEA4835708, study PRJEB28245) | human gut metagenome | biome: gut microbiome; material: fecal sample | place: Denmark | collected 2008 | reverse complement strand
CCAGCAGGGCGCTGCAGAGCGTCTTTTCGTCATCGCTCAGCGTGCGGAAACCGGCTTCGACCTCTTCCACGGTTGCATAGACCATTGCCATCACCTCATTTCCTGGCGGCGGCTTTCTTCTTCGGGGCCGGGGCGGCGGTCTGCTTGGCGGTGGGCTCTTCGGCGGGCTCTTCGGCGGTCTGCTTGGCGGCGGGCTCTTCGGCGGGCTGCCTGGCGGGGACGGCCGCCGGGGCATCTACGCGGGTATGCCCTGCCGCCAGATATTCATCTTCCCGCTCCGGGGCAACGGCCATCAGGGTGCCGGTCAGGCGGTTCTTGAATTCAATCATGATCAGGACCCCGTTTTGGCTGCGCCGGTCAGCTTGTTGAACACCGTGGTGTCGCAGCGGAAGCCGACTTCGATCTCGGCGCGCACGGCGAACATGTTCTGTTCAAACAGGTTGATGGTGGTGGAACCGTCGGTCAGGGTGGCCTGGTCGGAAATGGCGATCTGCACGCCCTCCACGGTGCCGTATACAGCCTGGCTCCAGTCGCCCGCAAAGCCGACAACGGCGGCATCGCTGGCCGTGTTGGCCGTGTAGGCGCCCTTGCTCTGGCGCACCTGCGCGCCCAGAATCATGGGCACTGCGCCTTCGGCCACGGAGTTGATGAACAGAGGACGCTTATTGTCGTCCACCGCGTTCAGCAGGATGGCCTTGCCCTGCGGGGCCAGCACCCAGCCGTTCAGAATGCCGTCATGGACGGCGATGTCCGCATCGGCGGCAACCAGACCGCCGTAGGCATTGGTCAGGATGCTCTGGGCCGTGCAGGCTTTCAGGGTGTCGAAGTTGGAGCCGGGGGCTTTCACCGCCCCGAACACGGTCTGGTCAAACTTTTTGGCCAGAGCGCCGGGCAGATGCTGCACCAGCTGATCATACAGGGCGGGCACATCGCGGCGGAACTGGTTGGAAAACGGTACGATGACGGCCAGGGTGTAGGGCTGCATCTGCTTGGTGGCCAGAGTGCCGCGCTTGACCGGCTTTTTCTCGGTCTCACCGACCCAGCCCGCTTCGGGGTCGCCGGTGATAACGGGGATGGTTACGCCCAGGCCGGGCAGCGGAATCTGCCGGGCCAGTGCCATGACGGCGCTGGATTCCTGGGCTTTCTGCAAAATTTCGCTGGACACGCTGCCCGGCAGGGAAATAGTAGTCGTGCGGTTGATATCAATAGATGCCATACTTTTGCTCCTTTACTTCATGACTTCGCTGAACCACTCCGCGAACTGCTCGCGAGTGGAACCGGTTGGGGTTTTGTTCGGGTCGCCGCCGTCGCGGACGTTGGGGTAGCCGCCGGGGGCGGCATCAAAGGCCCAGGCTTTTTCTTTGGTCAGGGCATCCAGCGCGGCCTCGATGTCGGTGGTGCGGTCCTTGCTGGCTTTCAGCGCGTCCACGTCCAACATACCGCGGATGGCCTTTACGTCACGCCCGTGCGCGTCACGGATTGCGCCGTCCAGGGCGGAATCAAAGGCAAAACTGTCGGCCTGATCGGCCAGCTGGCCCTGAAGCTTGGTGATCTGGCCTTTCAGGTCGGCCACGTCCACGCCTTCAAAGGCTTTCAGGCTGTCTTTGGCGGTGTTCAGCTGGGTGGTCAGGCCGTTCACCTGGATCTGCAGGTTGGTGGCTTTGGTCTTTTCGGCGGTGATATCCCTGCCGTTTTCGCCCATCAGCCAGTCCAGCTGCTCATCGGTGATGTTGGGGATCTGCTTCTTTACGTCTTCGCGTTTCATGTTGTGTCCTTTCTGCCTGCGCTTTTTTGACGCGGGTCGCATCCGCTTTGGCTGTACAGTTTTACGCCATGCCGGGCATGTTTTGGGGAATAAATGGGTATAAAAAGTGCCCGCTTGCCCCTCATGCAGGGCAGGCAGGCATAAAAATACCACGGTGCAGAATTTGCATCGTGGTTTCAACAAATGTTGGCGCGGCCATTACGGCACAATTTCCACGCCGTGTAAAACGTCCGTGTAAAAACACAGCCGGTACTGATGCGGGCAGATGTAATTCACCTTGAACCGTTCCGGGCTGGTCACTGCAATCAGCACGGCCAGCATCAAAACAAGCAGCTTCTTCATTGCGTTCTCCTAAAAATGGGCATGAAAAAACCACGGTGCGTGTGCATCGTGGTTAAAAGGGTCTATCAACAGGAACGGGGAACGGCATCTGAACCGTTCCCCATCGATTGGCATTTGGCAGGCGTGGCGTTCTCCTGCATCTCTCAGGGCAAAGCCCTTGTCGTTACCAGCGGCGTGTGGCTGCCACGAAATTGACCACCTCAAATGCCTCTCTTATCCTATGCACAGTATAGCACATTTACTCTTTTTTGTAAAGTATTTCGCTCTGTCGCAAAAGACGACGGAAACGCTTTTGACTGATATTCCACATCGTGATGATAGAGTTTTTATACTCCTCAGGATCGCCGGAAACTTTCAGGCGCAAAACCACTTCGGCGGTCATTTCAGGTGTAGAAATCTGTTTAAGCACAAGGGCCGTATGTGGGCGGTTTCCTCGCAAAATGTAATCCGGTTGCTGCAATACATCAGGTATATAGGCAGCTAAGCGGTTATAATCACCAGGGTGGCCCTCCTCAATATGAAGGATTTGCTGCTCTGTGATAATGACCTCATCTGTTACGAGATCCTGCTCTACTATACGATAAAGAGACCGATCAATTTTACATACGAAATTCACGTCCTGGTTCACACCAATCTTATTTGATGTGTCCAGTATAGCACTTGCGGCCTGATTTGTATAGCCTTTCCTCGCCGCATACGCCGCCCTTTTCTGTGCGTTGATGCGTTCCTTGTTGGCGGCGTAGTTCACCCGCCGCATTTTGTTGATGTCGCCGCCTGCCGCATTGTACTGCGCAAGGTATTTTTCCGGGTCATATCCCGCCACAGTGGTATTGTGGTCAAACCGGATGGCAAACTCACAATCACAGTTGGCGTGGATGTGGTCGGCGTGGCCGCCTTTCAGCACCTTGCTGCTGGCTTTCTGCCAGCCATTGCTTGCCAGTGTGATGCAGAACGGGCAGGTGTCCCCGTGGGGTACCCAGGCCCACTCGGCCCCGTCGCGAACAGCGTTTTTCAGGGTGGTATCGGCCCCGGCACGCTTGACCAGGCGGCTGACGCCGTTGGGCAGGTTGGCCGGGTTTTGGTTCTTGGTGGCGTTCACCATGCGGGCCACCTCGCCGTAATCTGCCGGTTCGGCAGGCTCCGCTGCGGGCACCCCGGCGTTGGCCGCTTCGGCCAGGGCGTCATACATCTGGCAGGCCAGCTCCGCGCTGCCCTCGCCGTATTTTGTCACCAGCGCGGCGGCGTAAGTAATCAGCGCATCGGCATCCCCGGTGCCGTGGGTGTCTATGTACTGCCGCATCAGCTGCCCGGCTTTCTGGTTCAGGCGGGACAGCCGGGTGATGTATTCATTCCACGTTTTCGCCGTTATCTGCATTGTCTACCTCAACAAGCAACTGCTGCCCGCGCACCCGCTGTTCCTGCGTCTTAATGCGGCGGATATCGGCCTGGTCAAAGCCGATCATCTCCAAAAACGTGTCGGTGGCGGCAAACTCCTGCCGGGCGGAAGCAATCTTGATGGCGGCATCCGCGGTCACGGCCACACTGGGCATCGCCGGGTTCTTGAAGTGGGCCATCACGTCCCGCTCTTCCTCGGTCAGCTCATCCAGCGTTACTTTGCGGGCAATGGCCTGGGCCATCCGGGCAATGGTGCGTAGTGCATCCCCGTTGCCGGTGTTCAGCTGCTGGGCCATCAGCACCAGGGTCTGGCTCTGGGCCAGGATCGCATCGCTGCTGGTGGGGTTGGCATCATTGATCACGCCCACATCGGTCACGGTCAGGCCGGTGGCGGCCGCAAACTGGGTGGCGGTCATCCGCATCTTTTCCACATGGGGCTGCAAGCTGCCCTGCGCCAGCTGCCCAAAGACCGGGTTTTCGCCGGTCTCCGGGTTGGAGGTGGCAGCGATGAGCGCACCGACATACTGCTTGAATTTATCGGATGTAATGGTATCGTACTGCTCATCGGTCACGCCGAGGATGTACTTCTGTGGCGTGGTGTCAAACTCCAGCGCGATGGTGGCGTTAGCCACGGTGCGCACATAGTCGTCGATAAGGGAACGGATGGCACGCTTCAGGCGGCTGCGGCCAAAGGGCTTGTTACTGGTGGCGTTCCAGATCAGCGGCTCCATCAGCGGACGACCCATCTTATTGGGATGCCGTTTTGCTGTCCAGACGGTCCCTTCGCGGGTCAGTACGATCAGGGCGGTGTCGGTATAGAAGTTGACGATGGACGGGGTCCATTTTCCTTCGTCCTTTTCGTCCTTCATGGTGTCGATGATGGCAAGGCCGCAGTCGATCCGGCCTTTCTCGCCGCTCCACAGGGCAGCGGCCGCAGCAGGGGAGTGAAAGCGGATGCGACAGCCGATGTCCGCATCTGCGGACAGTGTGGCGAACACGCATCCGTATTTCAGCTGATCCCGGCAGGCTTTGGCGTAGGCTGCAACCAGACGGTTGTCGGTCACCAGCTTTTGCAGCCCGTCCAGTGCGCCGCCGTTGCTCACAAAACCATCGAACATACTGCGGGATGCCAGCGCGTCCACTGCCTTCTGTCCCCAGTTGCAGCCGACCTCCAGACCGCGCAGACCTTGCGGCAGCGCAAGACCAAGGTTCACGTCCTGCAAGGTGACGTGCCCCTCGTAATACTTGTCTTTGGTGGCGTTGCGGCTCTGATGATACATATACGTTTCGGCCAGGTCGCTGAGTTGCTGCTGTTCCGCGGCGGTCAGCCCGGCCACAATACCAAAATTCAGGGTAGTCGTCATGGTTCTCCTTTATCCAATCCTCATCTTGCGTGTCGGGTCGCGCTTGCAGGTTTTCGCGCCCCACAGTGCCAGGGCGCAGGCTTCCAGCGGCAGGCTGTTATCGCCGCCAAAGCCGTACCCGCCGCTGATGGGGCGCTTGGTGCTGGTAACGGCGCTTTCGGCAAGGGCCTGCTGCGGCTTGTACCAGGTCAGGCCGCGCTCGTTCACGGTGGTGGTAAACAGCCCCACCGATGCGATTACGTCCCTGGCAGAGGGGCGGAGCACGGCGCTTTTGGCTTTCCAGGTGGGGCGGATGCGTTCCACCAGCACGTCCACCCCGTTGCGGCCATCAATCACCACACAGCTTGCGCGGTCATAGCGTTCGTTCAGCCAGTCCACCAGCCAGGCCAGGCCGCGGCCGGTGGGCTGCTGTTCGATCAGCGAGACGCGGGCCGGGCCATCTTTCGGGATCACCGCGCCGCACAGGCAGACAGCGGAACCATCCGCGGCAAACTTGACGCCGTAAGCGGTCTTGCCCTCCGGCTTTTCCGCCTCGCTGGCACAGGCCGCCCAGGCCCGGGCATCCAGCGCCTTGTCGCTCTGCTCCGTCAGAACGGGGCTCCACCAGCCTAGGCGTTCTCTGGCAAAGCCGTCGGCGCTCATGCTCCGGCACTCCTCCGCCGCAAACTCCTCGCTGAGCCGAATGCCCATGGCCGGGTTAGTCTGATACCAGACCGCGTGATTTTCGAGATCGATCTTGTCAACCTGCTCTCCCTCCACTGACCATTCATGCCAGGCATCGTGCACGCCCGGTGCGTCAAGACAGGCTGTCCGGCGGCGGCGGAATACGTCGCCGGGACAGCCCGGATAGGGCGGCGTGCCGGTATAGATCAGCTGCCGGGTGCCGGTGGCCGATGCGGCCAGCGTGGCCATGATGGCCTCCACCTGGTCGTCCGTCAGCTCCTGTGCCTCGTCATAGACCACCAGCGAGATGCCGTCAAAGCCGCGGGCCGCCTGCCGGGATCGGGCCGAGAACTCAATGCTCCCGCCGTTCAGAAGCTCGATGCACTCCTCGCCGTTGGTGTAGCGGATGTTTTTCACCAGTTCCAGCACCTCCGGGTGCCGCTTGTCGGTAAACATCCGGGCCAGCCGGTTAAAGCTCTTTTTCGCCGTGCGCACCTGATGGGCGGTGTGCAGGATCTTCTCACCGTTGATGACCATTCCGAAAAACTCTCGCCCCTCCAGGCACACGTTTTTCCCGTTCTGCCGGGGCACGGCCAGCCCGGCAGAGGTCACGGTGTACCGCCCGGATGCATCCTGGCCCAGCCAGCAGTCCAGCACCAGCTGCTGCCATTCATCCAGCGCATTGCCGTAGGCGGCCATCAGCGCTGCGGCGTCCGCACCGTCGGTCGTAACGCGCTCCGGCTCGATGCGATATCTTGGAATCTGTGCGCCGGTCATGCGTCCTGTTTTCTCCGATTCTGCACCAGAGTGAGTACGCTTGTCGGCTTAATGTCGGATATTTGCTCTTGCGGCACCTCCACAGGTAGGAGCTTAATCAGCATATCCAATCCAGACAGGTACGTTTTCCACAATGCCTCATAAGCCCGGAAGGCCGGGTTCTCTCTCACGCCCGACTGCCCACCACCATTGTCATATTCCACCGTGATGCCTTCCTCACCGATGGCTTCCCTGGCATCGTCCAGCTTGGATTTCATCCACGAAACATTCAAAATCACCGGGTCAAGCGACTGGATTTTTTCGTCATTCAATCCGTTTTTGGCCAAAAATTTAGCCAGTTTTCTGCGCTCTGCGGCAGACCTTTTCGCGATCTCCGCGCGCGCGCGATTAGAAGTATCTGCTGCCACTTTTTGCTTCTCCTTCCTGTTTTGATACCACCCCCCAATCAAATTGTTTTTTGCGGGGGTAAATCGGCGCTGGACGGCTTGGGGTCGCCCGCCGGCCGGGGCGGGGGACCCTCCCCACCCCTTACCAGCTGCCGTCTGCAGGAGGCCTTTGTATGCGGGTGTGCTGCGCAGAATTGGGTTTTGCGGGTGAAAGCTTGCAGCCTTTCTGCGCGTTGCACCAGTAATGCGCAGCCTGTAAGTTGTCCCAATCTTCAGCTGCAGCCCGCGGGGACGGATAACCGAACTCGCGCCAGCGCGCAACGGGGCGTATCTCATCTACCACAAAGCTGAGCGGGTGCGCGGCATCAGATGGTTCGTCGTAATGGATCGGGCCAAGGCGCCCGCCGCAGATTCCGCACGGGGCACCCATGGCTTTCAGCCGTGCCCGGTGCTTTCTGCGCAGAGCTCCGTTGGCATACCGGGGGTTAGTCATAGAGGGGCCTTTCTCAGCGGCCGCTGGTAGGTCCAACATCCGCCGGGGCCGATTTTATGTTTGGGCCGCTCGCACTGCCACGGGTTGACACAGCGCGGCAGGGAACAGATCACCCGTTCGTTGCCGCACATACGCCAGATACAGCGGGCGCAGGGGTTGGTTGTTTTGTTGTTTTTATCTGCCATGGGTTACACTCCAAAACAAAAGAGGGCAGCCGGTGGGCTGTCCTCTCAATACTCTATGATATCAATTCTAGCACTAAAAAATCTTGCACAGTATCAACTTTTAGCCAATTCCTACGCGTTGCGCAACATTTTCCAAATATTTGCGGCGGCGGCGATAGAATTCTATCCGGCTAATTCCCGGCACTTCCAAGCGCTCGTATGTCCAGGTGCGGCAGGCCTTGCAGTTGAGTGCAATAGCCTTTTGCAGCGCGGCCCGTACCGTGGCGCTCTGGATGTCCGCCCCGATCTCATCCGCGGCGGCATCGATGGCCCGCATGATCTGCACATCCCGCTGTGTCTCAAGCTGCTGGATCGCCTCGGCCTTGTCGGCGGTGATGTCGCTGGAATTCCCGCCGACGTGCGGCAGGTACACACGCACGGGCGCGCCGCAGCTGGTTGTGGTATCCACAAAATTTGTGCCGCTGCGCAGGATGATCTCATCCACCTGGCGCTTATACTCGGCCTTGCGCCTGGCCTGGCCGCGCACCAGCTGCAGGGCAGCCAATACGATGTCATTCGGCAAGCGTTTGTTTTTCCCCACGTGTGTATACCTCCCTTAATCCGAAATATGGCTGTCTCTGCGTTCAGGTGTCAGGATCTCCGCCATGTGTGTGCGGCATATAAATTTTTGATTCTTCATCATCCACATGCGCGGCAGCTTTCCCAGCGGCTACCCCGGCGGTATAAGCTGCCGCCAGCAGCACGGCCAGAACAGCGCTGCCGATGATCGAAAGCAGGATGTCCATCAGTCACCCCACCTTTCGCCGCGGCTGCCGACCAGGCCGACCCCAGCGCCCAGCATGAAAATGCTCAGCCGCACGCCCGCCTCAAATGCTTCCATCATTTCTGTACATCCTCCGCTTCATCGGCCAAGGCAAGCAGCGCCTTATGGAGCGCTGTCTGGAATTTTTCCGCCTTTTCGGTCAGGCCACCCTGCTGCAAAGTATCAACTAGGTCAAATATTTTTCCGGCGGTGTCCTGCAACTGGTCAAACAGCAAGCCGAAGCGCACCGCGGATTCATCCGCGACCATGTTCAGCCGGGCAGCGGTTTCTTCTGCCTGGTGGCGCGCCTGATCCAGTTCTTTAGCGCGTGCCTGTTCAGCCGCCGCAGCAGCACGTTTTGCCTCTTCCAGTTCAGCCCTGGCTTTCCGTGCGGCCTTTATGGCTTCATCGCGCTCTTTCTGGTTCAGCTCGGTCATTTTGGCGTCGGCCCGGCGCTGGCTTTCCATTTCAGCCTTCATTTCGGCGTGAATCTCCGCACGCAGGGCATCCATGTCCACTTCTTCGGCCTGTACCTCAGCCACCGGCGGCTGATTCTGCAGCAGGCTGAGCTGTTCTGCGTACCCGGCATTTTTGGCCTGCAGCTCTTTGATCTGTGCTTTCAGCTCGGCCACTGTCGTTTCCGTCAGGTTGGTTTCCGCTGTAATCTGTTGCTGCTCCTGCCCACTCAATTGCGCCAGCAAGGCCAGCTTAGTAACGCCCGCGGCCGCGTTCTGCTCTATCAGCTGCGCGGGCAGTTTTTCGGCAATGGCAATGTAGTTATACGCCTGGCGCTGCTTCATGCCCATGGTGGTCAGTGTGTAGGCTTCCAGCGTGTCAAAGCCCAGGGCCTTGTATCCACCGGTATCCCGCATTAGTTTGATTTTGCGGGCCAGATCCAGCAGGCTGGCCGCCGCTGCCTGCGCTGCGGCCATGATCTCATAATGCAGGCGCAGAGCGGCAGATTCTTCCGCCGTAGCGGCGGCACCCACAAACGTCATCTGTTCGCTATCGTATTTCATTTTTTCGGTTCCTCCTCAACTTTTGGTGCCTCTTTTTCGCGATGTATCACAAAAACAACCTCGTTGGCATTGTATATATCAACCGCCTGGCTGCCGTTTGTTATGACTATTACAGCATTGGGAATGGCCTTCCATTCTGCCGTCGCGGGGTGCGGGTATATAATTTCTTCTCCTGATTTCAGGCGGACCACTATTTCGTCCATGCTTTCACCTTCCTATCATGCCACTGCCTGGGTGGCCTTGTTTTTCTTTTTCTTGGCTTTCTGCTCTGGCGGCAGCTGCCACTTAGCCAGCACTTCGCGCTCCCACAGATCCACAAATTCCCGGACCCGCCGGGGTATTTTTAGCTTTTTGCCGTGGGCAAATTCGTTTCCGTATCCATGCAGCTGGATTTCTCTCTTGCTGGTTACGTCAATGTTCAGGGTGTACCAGCTGCGTTCTGGCCGTCGGGTATGCCTCACAAACAGGATAATTCTGCCCCGTGCATGGGCATCTGAGTATCTGCCAACGCAATGGTGCAGGGTGCTGCCCTCCCGGATCAGCTCAAGCGGCGTTTCCGCCGGGCGAATGCAAATCCCATCATGTTCCCATGTCAACCCGGCGCAGCGGGCCGTCATGGCGGCGAACGCTTGCTGGCATTTGCCACTTACCCGCTCGTACTGTATTGTTTCGCTCATTCGGTCATGGGCGGTGCGCAGGTCTTTGGGCCAGCGCACTGCGTCCTGGTTCAGGTCACAGCCGGCCACGGCAGCCATGCGCCAATAATCCTCAAGCTGCGTAAGATCCTGCTCTTGGCGCTCTATGTAATTTATGGTCCGCATCATCGGCAGTTTTTCGCGCAAAATCCGGCGCGTGTCGTATGCTCCGATGGCTTTCATCGCGGCGCAAAGGTCGCGGAAGCTTACGCCGCATGGCAGCGTATCCAGCTCTTTCCACGTTCTCAGACAGTCAACTCCCAGACCGTACTCTCTCCAAGTTCGCAATTCTTGCTTTGTCATACCTAGCATTTGGGCAGGGCGTTTTTCTTTCCAGCCCACCCACTCCAGCTTTGGAGCCGCTGTTTGCGGGGCAAGTCCGGTATAGTAGCGATGTGTCATTTCACCGTTGATTCCATCGCCCACCAGGTTTCCCAGCCCTGCGGTTACCAGGTTCTCAACATTGGGGTGCTTAAAATACAGCCGCAGGTATGCCACCGGGTAAAACGTTTTTGCTGCGTTTGATTGCTCCATGTACTCCCACAGCTTGGCATTCTCTGCGCCGGTGCCGCCCAAATCTGGCAGGTTTGCGGCGTATATTTTCGGGCAGCCAATATCATCTACCAGTTTTGCGCGCTGTACCCACGTGCCCAGGTTCCGCCAACTGCCAGCCATAGCGTTGTACTGGTAGTGCGCCAGCTTGATGATCCGCCGGCCATCAACCACAAAGGCGTTAATAGCGTTCCGCTCGGTGTGGCGGTAACCTTCGTACATGTGGCGCTCAATGCACCACTGCGTTAATACTAGGCAGTTTTCCGCAACGGTGGGCACCACGATAAAGTCTTGGGCTGCCCGCCCGTACCGCAGCTCCTGCACGTTGCGCAGCTGCGTTTGAGCACCGCACAGGGGGCATACCATGGTTTCGCCGTTTCGCTTTTTGTCAATGGAGTCTTGCTCAACGTTCACGACCTGCACGCCGCTGGTGTTCTGGTATGTCAGGTTTGGGCTGCAGGGCGCGCCATAGGCCGGGACGTATTCCGCCAGATACCAGCTTTCGCACTCGCTGCACCACAGGGCGGCAGGGCGTATGGCGGCACTGGGGCGCAGATCAGCCCGGAAATCTTCGCAATCCAGGCGGGATTCGGCATCATCCCGTGATATGCACCGGTAACTTGTTACAGCAAACGGCTTTCTACCCAGGGCATCCAGATAGCGTTCAATGTCGTCCGGCGGTGCGGTTGGTATCATGGCCACATATTCTTCCAGTGTTCTCATGGCGCTGCCCCCTTACATGAAGTCCATGATGTTCAGGCGCTGGCGCTTGGGGTGTTCTGCCTGGGCGGGTGCGGTACTCTGGTCGCCAGCAGCGGCTTGCCCGCTCTCCGGCAGGCCAAAATGCACGCGCAGGATACCCGGCACGGCCGGGCCGGGGCAGCAGGCAGAACCGCCGCTTTTGTGCTTGTTGGCATAGTCGTGGATCGCTTTCTCGCAGGTTTTCAGATCATGCGTTCCGGCTTCAAAATCCGTAACAACCACCCTTGCCTCGTCTTCGTTCATGCCATTGATGGTGTTTTTCAGGTCTTCGGCCACGCACCACAGCAGGCTGCCGCTTTCCTCTTTTTGCTGCATGGTTGCAACCATTTCCAGCGCTTTTTGCTTGTTTTCCATTTGCGTTTACTCCCTATCGTTTTATTTTATCCCGCCGGGGCGGGGGATAACGTTGTATTACCTGCGTTTCCGGCGCAGCTTGATGTATAGCCGCCATTCGGCCCGCTCCTCGTTATAGCTTGGCACAGCCCCCAAAAACCTGTAACCGGGGTAGCGCCGCTCCCAATAATCAGCATCGTCCACGCGCATGGTGCAGGCATCGGCCAGCTTGCGCGGGGTCCAGTGGGTATCATTGGGGCGGGGATAGGTGGGCCGCTTTAGGCCGCGGCTTGCATGCCAGCTTTTGCGGCGGCGGGGGTATTTCAGCATGTACTTTGCCAGCCCTTCCAGGCTGTCGTGTTCCGGCTGCAGGCGGTCAGCGTTCACGGTGCCCAGCGGTTCCCGGCTGCGGCCGGTGCACCACAGATCTTCCAGCGCATCACGCAGGGCGGCGCGGTGGGCGGCGGTCAGGCCATCCACCTGCAGCACCATGTGGTGATGGTATCGCACCTCTTTCAGGCCGTTGGCGGGGTCGGCTTCCTGGTTTTCCGTCACGCACACCCACTTGATGGGGGTGGCATCCTGCCAGTTTTTGCGGGTCAGCCATCGGCGCACCCGTTTCAGGTAGTTGTATACGTCCTTCCAGGCGGCTTCATCGTCATCCGGCAGCCACATGTCTTCGTAGGTCAGGGTAAGAGCAAAACCTCGCTGGTCAAAATTTGTGTTCAGCAGCTGCACCAACAGCCGCGCCGACCGTTCCCGGTTACGCTTTTGCTGGGCAAGGCTGCTGGCGAACTTCTTCTTGCCGCGGGGACCCGCCCGGTGTTCCTGTTCTGTGATCCAGCAGAAGTCTACCTCGGCATAGCTATCGCCGCAGATTGTTTTCTGCTCTCGGATGTATTGCTTTCTGGTAGTTTTCATGCTGTTCACTTCTTTTCTTTCTTTGGGGGAGAATGGACCTTGAAATAACCCCTATACAAGCCGCCCAAACGGCCCCCCCTCGGACCGTTTAGCGGCAGCTCGCTGCGGCTGCGCAGCCACATGCTCTATATAATAGGTAAGCTGTGCCCGGTTTTGCGAAAGCCGCCGCCCTGGTTTAAGGGCTGCGGCTTTGGTTCACGCTTGGGTTTCTTTTGCAGGGCCGCCCATCAGGCGGTCGTGGATGATTGCGGTTTTTGTTTCGATAATGCGGCGGCTGACAATGGCTAAAAGGCTGTCAAGCGCTGATACGCCGCAACCGGGCCCCGCTTCGCCCATCTCAAACAGCAGGGCTACCAGCACTTCTTTGTTGCTTGGCTGCGCCTTTTGCTCCTTGTGCATTACTTCTCGCAGCCCCCGGAATACCATCTCGGCCCCACGCGGCTGCGGCAGCCCCATCGTTCCCATGATCAGCTTGATGCACTTTTTCCTTGTCATTGATTTCATCCTTTCT
>ULSO01020042.1_pt1 | contig 12971 bp, 10 predicted proteins | sample 1956701 | NCBI WGS metagenome assembly ULSO01 (sample SAMEA4835708, study PRJEB28245) | human gut metagenome | biome: gut microbiome; material: fecal sample | place: Denmark | collected 2008 | reverse complement strand
GGTTGCACGATGGATGATATAGTGGAGATAGTGCCGAATAAGTCTGTCAACTGACGTATTTAAATTCGCTTTATGATTGCAATGATTATGATTTACGGAGATGTTTTATGAGAGCAGTTGAATTACCGCCATATGCACCAACACTTATGGAATCAACAAGAGCCATTGGATATTCAATAGAAGCGGCCATTGCTGACATAATTGATAATAGTGTTGCAGCCTCTGCAGGACGTGTCGACATTGATTTTTTTCCTATCGGAGAATCATATATATCCATTCTTGATGACGGTAGGGGAATGACTGCAGATGAACTTATTGTTGCCATGCAGTACGGTAGCCGTAACCCACTTGAAACCCGCGATGAGCATGATTTGGGCCGATATGGTCTTGGAATGAAAACTGCATCTTTATCGCAGTGTAGAATTCTCACTGTTTTAACTAAAAAATCAGGCAGTCTGTCCGGTGCACAGTGGAATTTAAACTATATCCAGCAAGTTGAATCGTGGTCGCTAGTTTTGCTGAATGATGAAGAAGCGGAAAAATATCCAGGATTTAAAAAGCTTAACGAAAGTGAAAGTGGAACCCTTGTCATTTGGCAAGATCTCGACAAGTTTGCTGTTGGCGAAAATGATATTGCAGAAGCGTTTGCCCGAAAAATGACGCTTATTCGTGAGCATCTTTCGCTTGTTTTTCACAGGTATTTAAGTGGCGAATCCGGGATAAAAAAATTAGATATACGCATGAATGAACAAAGCATCCAGCCGCAGGACCCATTCCTCTCTAAGAAGAGTATTCAACTTATGGACGACGAAACTATAATCGTTCGCGGCCAAAAGGTTATTGTAAGGCCCTATATTCTTCCTCACACATCTAAGCTAACTCAAAAGGAACTTAAGGCACTGGGCGGAAAGGATGGGTTGCGCAAAAACCAAGGGTTTTATGTGTATAGAAATAAACGACTTTTGGTCTGGGGCAACTGGTTTAGACTTATGAGGCAAGGAGATTTGTCTAAACTCGCTCGAGTACAGGTTGACATACCTAATTCTCTTGATGACCTTTGGTCTCTTGATATCAAGAAATCAACCGCGATGCCCCCAGAAGAAGTAAAAAGAAATCTTTCTGTTTTAATTCAAAGAATTTCGGAAGGCAGTAAACGCACTTGGACATATCGGGGCAAAAAGGAGACAAGTGACGACATTGTTCATGTTTGGAACCGCCTAACTACAAGGGACGGAAGTGTGCTATATGAGGTTAATCCTGATCATCCGTTGGTGAAGAGTATCGTATCTATATGCCCAGAAATAAAGGCTAGAATTGAAATTTTACTAAAGCAAATTGGGATGTCCCTTCCAATCAATTCACTGTACATTGACTTGACAAGCGATGAAAAAATGAATAATGAAAGTGAGAACAACAGTGCCGAGGTTATCAATCTTTTTAAGGAAGTTGTATCTACATATTCTGGTGACGATAAGTTTGGCTTTATTAGAGAACTTTTGATAACAGAACCATTCTGCAATTACATAGATGAAATTGATAACGTCATGAAAAGAGGCGAAATAATATGACCAATAATATGAAGATTTTAATTGATCAAGTTACCACAGCTATCAATAGTGAATTTGGAGATGATTTACCCACGCTTGAACAAATCAATGAGAAAGCGGACACCTTTCGCGTTTTGTTTGCTCAGCTATATCCTATTTCCGATGAAGAGTATATTCGTGTAAAGAGAGAACTGGCAACAAATATTCTCCACAGAATTGGTGTGGCTACAACATTGCGAGGACACGACGCAGAGCATCATTCTTGGTATTATATACAAGAAAACGACGGATATTACTGGAACCGTTATAAAACTTATTTAAAGAATGTAAAGCATTGGGGCATTGAGGTTGTTAACAGGCTTAATCAAACGACTGACGAAATCATGGACGACCTGGGTAACCCCAAGGATCCAGCGCGCCCCTTTCAGCGACGCGGATTGTTGTTGGGAGATGTCCAGTCTGGAAAAACGGCTACATATACCGCCATTTGCAATAAGGCTTCAGATGCAGGCTATAGAGTTATTATCGTGCTGGCTGGCATGATGGAGAATCTTCGCGTTCAAACGCAGGAAAGACTTGACGCAGAGTTCGTTGGTAAAGAAAGTAAGTATACTCTCGATAAAAAAGCCGAGCAGGAAATTCGCAACAAACCGGTAGGTGTTGGTAAGAGCTCATCGTGCATTCCAGAGAAAAGCATCGCATGCTTTACTTCCGTAGCGACAGATTTTAATAAAGCGATATTGCGAGCCTTTAATCTGGATTTAAGAACGTTGAATGGTACGGCTCTTTTTGTCGTGAAAAAGAACAAAAGTGTATTAAATAATCTATATAAGTGGCTTTTGGAGAATAATGCAGATCATGAAACTGGCCTGATTGACCTTCCGTTGCTCTTGATTGATGACGAGGCAGACAACGCCTCTGTTAATACCAATTCTGAGGAAAAAGATCCCACCGCAATTAATAAGGCTATTAGGAATATTTTGAACTGTTTCAAGCAAGCCTCTTACCTTGGGATTACAGCAACACCGTTTGCCAATATTTTTATTGATCCGGATACGGATGATGCTACAAGAGACCTTTTTCCAAAGGACTTTCTAACGGTTCTTCCTACACCAGAATTGTATATTGGTGCAGATAAAATTTTTGGCAACGGTGATGCTGACGAATGGGACGATATAGTGCCACGCACAAGAACTGGCGGAATATATGGCGATGCAATTATTCCAATTGAAAATGAAGAGCAAGAATCCTTTTTTGTGTTTAAGCATAAAAAAGAACTTGCTGATGAATTGTACGATTTACCCGAAAGCTTAAAAAAAGCTATTCGTTATTTTATACTTGCCTGCACAACATCTGATGTCCGCCAGGATAACACCGAGCATCGGTCTATGCTGGTGAACGTTAGCAGATTTACAAAAGTTCAAAATGTTACCGCTGATCTTATTGAGGCCTATGTTTCAAGCATAAAGGCGGATCTTGAAAATTATTCTGCTCTTCCGATCGAAAAAGCAATGCAAATCAAAAATATTGGTTCACTTTTTGCCGAGTGGGAAGAATTCCAAATGGAATCCGTTGCAAAAGTAAAATGGGATACATTTCTTCATGACCACATACTCAAGTCAGCGAAGCGAATTGAGGTTCGATCAGTAAACCAGCAACATGGCGCATCTTCTCTAAATTATTATGAGTATAAAGGCGTCGGGATGCGAGTGATTGCCGTTGGCGGAAACAGTCTTTCCAGAGGATTGACGTTGGAAGGCCTGTGCGTCAGCTATTTCTACAGAAATACCATGATGTATGATACACTTCTCCAGATGGGGCGGTGGTTTGGATATCGTCCTAACTATGATGATTTGTTTAAGGTTTGGATAGCTGAGGATGCAATTGATTGGTATGGTTACATTACTGACGCAGTCAATGAATTGAAAGATGAACTTCGCAAAATGAAGCGTCAAAATCAAACTCCTGAAGAATTTGGTTTGAAAGTTAGGCAGGCCCCGGGCTCGCTCCTCATTACAGCGCGAAATAAGATGCGTACAGCAACATCTGTAAAACGCCCTATTACCGTTTCTGGTCGAATGATCGAGACTCCAAGACTAAAAGGCGATCCTACATCTATTAAAGAAAATGAGGCCTTATGTCGTTCGTTTATAGAGTCAATTTCCGCTGACGTTCAGTATGAATATGATGCTTATACAAAGGCGTATATTTGGAGAAATGTAACCAAAAAAGCGGTGACCGAGATAGTACGAAACTATATTACACATCCGTGGAACCTCAATTTCCAGCCGGCAGCACTCGCAGAGTATATTGCTTCCGACGATGGCCCGTTAGACTTGTGGGATGTTGCTATTCCTCAAGATCCCGATGAAAGTCATGTCGTAAAGATCGGCCTCATTGATGAAACCTCTATTGATGTTCATCCCAAGGGCAGACCACTTGAATGGGATTTAACGAGTAAAAGCATGCTCAAGGTGTATGGTAGGCATGTGCGAATCGGGGCCGGCGGATGTACAAAGATAGGGCTAACAGAAAAACAAATACAGGCTCTTCGTGCAGAATACGGAAGCAGTAAAGACAGCACATATCTGCACACTGATCGTAATCCGTTGCTTTTAATTCATGTTTTAACTAATACAAACCCAGAAAGAAAGCCCAGTGATCCAAAATGCGTCTTTGCTCTTGGGCTTGGATTTCCATATGACGGAAACGAACGCACTGCGAACTATATGGTAAACGTCAAAGAATTGAAGAATTGGGTTGATATCGAAGACGAGGATGATGACGATGATAACGATTGATGATTTATACGAGAAGTGGAATAATATTTCTCCATATACTGGGGGGTTTCTTCTGGTTTCAGGTGAACATCCGTTAGCTTTTCATATAGGATATCTAAATGATTCTCAGAAATGCTTTATTGTTCTCAATACAGGAAAACTTGAAAAAGTGTCATCTTCAAAGGCGATAAGTGTCGAAAATATTCTATTGAACGACAATTCATATGCTCTGCGTTTTTCTTTAAACTATCCTTCGCTGGATGAAATATTTGTGAAGCTTTGCTGGGACCTCCTGTGTTCATCAAAAGATGGGCCACATCCTATTGAAAAGATTGTTGCCCAGTATAAAAGGTGGCTTAGACTTTTACAACAAATTGGCGATGGATTGTTGCCGTCACATAGTCAAAAGGGCTTGATTGGTGAGTTGTTATTTTTGGCCGACCTTGTCGAAAAGCACGGAGATAATATGGCAATCACTGAATGGGTTGGACCTGAAGGGGCGGATCAGGATTTCAATTTTTCAAATGGCTGGGCAGAAGTAAAAACAACAATTATTGCGGGGACTTCCATTCAGGTGTCTTCGCTTCAACAATTTAATCGTTCGGATGAAGGATTTCTCATCGTTTATTTTCTTGACAAAACATCTTCGACGGGGAGAAATACCATTTCGCTAAATGAAGCAGTCAAAAATGTTTTTTCAAAAATATCATCGCGGTCCAGCGCGGATTTATTGAAATTAAAATTGGCAAAAAGCGGATATCAAGAAAAAAACGCTGATGAGTATTCATCATGTCGTTTTAAGCTTGCTGAAAAGCGAACGTACCGTGTTTCAAAGGAGTTTCCTTGTTTGGCAAAAGACAATGTGCCTTCAGCGATAGTCGAAGCTCAGTACAAAATTGATTTGCCGTCAATCGAAATATTTAGACTGAAGGAGGCTTAAAAAATGAACGTACAAGAGTTCCATAAGGATTTTTTGGAAGAAGTGAAGGCGACTGCCGCAACAGAAGGAGCTGGCTCGAATGCCGCCTTTGTTAGTGTTGCGAGCAGTTATCTGGTTAACGCAGAAGCTCTTTCAGACTTTACGACGGCATTTTATATTGGCAAGAGTGGATCGAAAAAGTTGCGTGTCGATGGGTACGTCTTAGACGAATTTGATTACACGTTTAATCTTGTAATTGCAGATTATACAGGTGACGAGCAACGGGAAACGGTAACAAGAACATATGCGACGCAACAGTTTGATTTCCTGCTTCATTTTGTAGAAGAGGCCCTTGGGAATAAGCTTTATAGGGAAATTGAACCAAGCACTCCTGTAGCTGATTTGGTTGAACAACTTCGATTTCATAGAGATCACATAAGGAAGTTTCGTTTGATTCTTTTATCTGATGGGTTTATGAGTAATCGTATTAGTGAAATCGAAGGGCGTATGATAAATGATATCTCGGTTGAGTGTCAGATTTGGGATATTGATAGAATATATAGAGTTTGTTTCTCAGATCTTGGCCGCCAGGACATTGAAATTGATTTCAAAGCATACACAAACGGAAAAGGCATTCCGTGCTTAGAGGCAAGCAACGCCAACAGTGATGATTACCGGAGTTATCTTTGCATTATTCCTGGAAAGGTTTTGGCAGATATATATGATACGTATGGTAGCCAGTTGTTAGAAGGCAATGTACGGTCATTTCTCTCAACGAAAGTTGCGGTAAACAAAAAAATTAGGGAAACAATATTAAAAATTCCCCAAAATTTCTTTGCGTATAATAATGGAGTGTCTGCTACGGCTATGGATCTACAATTTGAATCAGCCCCCGAAGGAAAGTATATTACATACGCCCGTGATTTTCAAATTATTAATGGTGGCCAGACCACAGCATCCCTTTCAAACGCAAGACATAAAGATGCTGCCGATTTGCATCAGATATATGTTCAGATGAAATTGACGGAAGTAGATAATGACGCTGATAAATCGAGCGACCTAATTCGCAACATTTCTCGATCGTCGAATAGCCAAAACAAAGTAAGTGACGCAGATTTTTTTGCAACGCATCCTTTTCATATTCGCATGGAACAGATATCGCGCCGAATATTTGCTCCAGCATCAGGCGGTGCTCAATACGAAACGAAATGGTTTTACGAAAGAGCCCGAGGACAATATTTACAAGCGCAAATGCGTATGACTAAATCCCAAAAGGATAAATTTATTGCGCAAAATCCTAAAAATCACGTCATCACCAAAACTGATTTGGCAAAATATCGTATTACTTGGATTGGAGTACCGCAATCCGTTAGTAAAGGCGCTCAAACAAACTTTATGAAGTTCGCTGAGATGATAGATGATGCTTGGGCAAAGTCAGACTCCATATTCAACGAAAAATATTTTAAAGATACTGTATCGTTAGCTATTTTATTCAAGCATACTGAATGGGTAGTATCCCATCAACCATGGTTTGAACAGGGATACAGAGCTAATATCGTAACGTATTCATTAGCACTGCTTCATCGCTTAATTCGGGAACAATTTCCGGGGTCTGATTTGGATTTGCAATTGATTTGGACCAGACAACAAGTCCCGGACGTTGTGACAAATGAACTTGTGAGAATAACAAAGTGCGTTTTTGATACAATAACAGATCCATCAAGGGGAACCATAAATGTTACCCAATGGTGCAAAAGAGATGCGTGCTGGGATGATGTAAAGAAATGTCGTCTCAAGCTATTTTCTGATATTGAGGCTGTGCTTGTTGGAAAAGAAGAAGAAAAAAGCTCGGAGAAAGAAGCTAAGCGTGACCAAAAACTTTTCTCCGGTGTAGAGGCTCAGACCAGAGTAATAGAGCTTGGAGCGGAGTATTGGATTAAAGTTAATGAGTTTGTTACGATCAAAAAGATATCATTTTCGCCAGATCAAATGAGGGCTATCAAGTATGCAATGAGAATTCCAACCCAATTACCGAATGCGTATCAAAGTACTCTGCTCCTATCACTACTCGAAGAGGCAAAGGCAAATGGATTCAAATCATAAGGAGAACTAAATGGGCAAATATTCGGCTATCGACCTTTTCGCAGGAGCGGGAGGGCTGAGTTTAGGATTTATGCAAACTCAGAAGTTTGATGTAAAAGTTGCGTTTGAAAACAATCCTGACATGCAAGCAACCTATCAGAAAAACCATCCAGGAGTTGAAATGCAAGGAGATGTATGCAAAGCCAATTACAAAGATATTGAAGATAAATATGGAAAGATTGATGTTGTAATCGGGGGACCTCCATGTCAGGGCTTTTCTAATGCCAACCGGCAAAAAAATCATGCAATTAGTCAAAACAATATGTTAGTCAAGCAGTATGTAAGAGCAATATTGGAGCTTCAGCCAAAAGCATTTGTTATGGAGAATGTTAGCATGCTTAAGTCTGATGTTCATCGATTCTATTTAACACAGGAAGATATGGACTATTTAAAAAAATACAATATCCCTACCAGACGCACAAAATTGCATCTATTGGACAAAAGTCTTTATTATGATGGTTTACTCGATATCGTTAAGTCCAAAGAAAAGATCACAACGAGGTTGTGGACAGAAAAATTGTATGCCGAAATCAATGTGATCTATAAAACCTCAAAAAACGAAAAAAAGCTTCAACACTGTCTTGAAAAGCACAAAAAAACTTTGTTGAACTTGCTTGATAAGCATGAGGGCAACGGTGATATTGTATCTGCAAACGATCAAATTGCATTTGATGCGATATCGGGATATTATGAAGGAAAAACAAACATTAGAGAATTGAAATCGTTGATTGAACCAGCAATTATGTATCAGCGGATGCTTGGTGTTGCTATGGAATTAATCGATAATCATTTGATTATTGATGATTATTTAATTGACGATGGCCTTGATGTCGAAATGCGTTCTTTTGCCGTATTAGATTATATCAAAAATATTTTGATGTCAAAGACAAACGGGTACATAATCGATGATGGAGTTCTGTGTGCAGCCGATTATGGAGCGCCTCAAAAGCGTGATAGATTTGTAATGATGGGGATAAAGAGTACAGTTTCTCCTAAGGTTGCATTGCCTAAGGGCCATATTGACGCTGACGAATATCGAACAGTTAGTGATGCAATAAGCGATCTCGAGGATGTTCAGCCGATTTACGATGTTAAACAAGATTGTGGCATTAGATTATTACAGAAAGAGACCGGCGATTTGGCAACTCAACTTAGAAATTCGCAAATACTGTATAACCATATTATTACAAAAACCACTCCAACGGCAATGGAGCGATTTAAGAGCATTGGACAAGGACAGAATTTTCATTCACTCGATGAAAAACTAAAAACGAACACGTACACTGATGCCACAAGAACGCAAAATACTATATATTTGCGATTGGATTACAATGAGCCAAGCGGAACGGTAGTCAATGTTAGAAAATCAATGTGGATACATCCGACTCTTGATAGGGCGATAAGCATTCGTGAGGCTGCACGATTGCAAACATTCCCAGACAGTTTTGTATTTTGCGGTTCGAAAGACAAACAGTACCAACAGGTGGGAAATGCAGTCCCTCCAATTTTGGCTAAATCCATAGCCAAGAAGCTCGCCACCTTGCTTACAAAAGCCGAAAGTGGTAACAAATAAAGGTGATGCACATGAATAAATACACTTTTTCTACTCAAGCCGGAAAAGCATATTATTGTAATTCCATTCCCGGCTTTATTAGCGATCGGTCAGATTCTATTGTTGGTCAACTTGTTAAACATTCTTTCGAGGTAAACAAAGAACAGTCTGATGCATGGGAAAACCAAATTGCCGAATTACAACGTCGTCTGGAAGAGTGTGAGATGGAAGGTGATATCATATTTGAATATGACATCGTTCGCCTTGGAAAACGAATTGACGTGATCATGCTTATTCGCCATATGGTTTTTTCCCTGGAGTTTAAGAACGGAAAAAACGTGTATACTGCACAAGATTCCCAGCAGGCTGAAGATTATGCTCTTGATATTAAAAATTTTCACAAAGAGTCAGAAAATTTATATGTCTGTCCGATACTTGTAGTTACTAATGCCGACAAATACAAAAAAACGCAAATTATTGATTGCTATAATGACAAACAGGTTTATTTGCAACGAGAAAATATGGACAGCCTAATCCCGAAGGTTAGCACAATTGTGAAAAAGTATGGTACTGATGAAGTGATCGATTTTGAAAAATGGTTCAATTCACCGTATTATCCTACGCCAACCATTATTGCGGCTGCTGTAGAAGCATATCAAAGTCATAATTTAAGTGATATTGCGCATTCTGAAGCAGGACAAGCTAACATTGACGCATGCGAAAAAGAGCTATACCAAGTTATTGATTATGCTAAGGAGAATAAAAAGAAGTGCGTGTGCTTTGTAACTGGCGTTCCTGGAGCTGGCAAAACTCTTGTCGGCCTCGATGTTGTTGCTAAAAATCTTGGGCAGGGCCAAAACAATCTTAGTGTCTACTTGTCGGGAAATGGCCCGCTTGTTGAAGTACTACGAGAAGCTTTAAAACGCAGTACAAAAGTAATGGGACAATACAATCGTGAAACAGACACCGCGATAAATGCACTGATTCAAAGTAGTTATGCTTTTAAGAAAGATAACATAAGACATCAGAATCCAACACCGGAAAATATTTTGATTTTTGATGAAGCACAGCGTGTGTGGAATCGGCAAAAAATGGCACAAAAGCATGACGACCCGGACATGGCTGTAAGTGAGCCGCATCTTTTGTATAGTATAATGGAGCGTCATCAAGATTGGGCAGTTATGGTATGCCTTGTTGGACTTGGGCAAGATATCTATGATGGTGAAGTTGGTATTAATGAGTGGTTCCGTTGCGGAATTGAAGATTTTCCAAACTGGGAGATGTTTTATTCCGACGATATTTTTTCTCAGACGGAAGACAAGGAGATCGAAATAGACAATATAAAAAAATGTGTTCGGTGTCATGAAGTTTCGGCGCTACATTTGAAAACATCGATTAGGTCTTTTCGTGCAGACAAGCAGTGTCAATTCGTAGATGCGTTGCTGGACAATAAACCAGAAGAAGCAAAATCAGTTTTACAAGAGATCATATCCAAGTACCCTGTTTACATAACCAGAGATTACAGAAAGGCTAAAACATGGGTAAAACGGCAAGTCCGTGGATCGCAACGTTGCGGTGTCCTGGCATGTAGTAGTGCCCAGCGTCTTAAGCCTGAAGGCATATACGTGCCCACCGATATTGATGTAAAGAATTGGTTCTTGGCACCTTCTAATGATTTGCGTTCTTCCAATATGCTTGAAATTGTGGCAAGCGAGTTTAAAGTTCAAGGACTTGAGATTGACTGGGCAATTGTATGTTGGGATGCAGATTTGCGTAGAAATCATTCGGGAACTGGATGGGATTACTATTCATTTCGTGGAACGAAATGGATGCATAGGAATAAAGTCGAGCAACAAAGGTATTTAGTTAATTCTTATAGAGTTCTACTTACTCGCGCCCGGCAGGGAATGATATTGTTTGTCCCAAAAGGTGTAGATTCCGAAGATGATTCAACGAGAGATTCGAGTTACTATGATGAGATTTACAAATACCTTACATCATGTGGTATAAACGAAATTGATTGACTTGTGCAACGAAAATGGAGAGGAGCAATCCATGACATACAATTTTCTGAAAAAAGCCGAAACCTATTATCTTGTCACTGTCGAAGGCGCTCAGCCGAGAGTGCGTCCGTTCGGGACGGTGAATATGTTTGAGAAAAAGTTCTACATTCAGACCGACAAGAAAAAGCCCGCCAGCAGGCAGATCGCCGTCAATCCGAAGGTCGAGATCAGTTCATTTACGAGCACACCTGTCGTCATTGAGTTTTGATGCGTATCATGTTCGTCTGCCACGGCAACATTTGCCGCAGTCCGATGGCAGAGGTTATTTTCAAAGACCTTGCGAAAAAGCAAGGCATGGCGGATCGCTTTTTAGTTACTTCTTCTGCCACAAGTACGGAAGAAATTTGGAACGGAATCGGCAATCCGGTCTATCCTCCGGCGAAAGCCGAGCTTGAAAGGCATGGGTTGTCTTGCGATGGCAAGCGTGCAGTGCAGTTGCAAAAGAGCGACTATGACAAATACGATCTGTTCATAGGCATGGACAGCGCAAACATCCGCAATATACTCCGCATTTTCGGCGGCGATCCGGCGGGAAAGGTGCATAAACTGATGGATTACACCACCCGCGGCGGCGATGTAGCAGATCCGTGGTATTCCGAGCGCTTTGATGTGGCGTATCGGGATATTTATGAGGGCTGCACGGCACTTCTTGATGCCATTCTGAAACAGGACAAGCAATGAAATGAGGCGATTTTTGTGACCGAAGTAGTAGCGGCTCTCATTTGGGAGGGCGAAAAGTTTATGATCTGTCAGCGCCCGGCGCATAAGGCAAGAGGACTTCTTTGGGAGTTTGTCGGCGGCAAGGTAGAACCCGGCGAAACCAAAGAACAGGCGCTCATTCGGGAATGCAAAGAGGAGCTTGCCGTCACTCTCTCTGTCGGCGATGTGTTTATGGATGTTGTCCACGAATATCCGGACATCACTGTGCATTTGATGCTGTTCAATGCCACCATTGCCGAAGGCATTCCGCAGAAGCTGGAGCATAACGACATCCGGTGGATTACGCCAAGCGAAATTCCGAACTATGCCTTCTGCCCTGCGGATGAGGAGATATTGAAGAAAATCATTGAGGTCTGCAAATGATTAAAGAACTGATGCACGATCCGATATTCCTTGCCGGTAAGTCGGAGATTGCAACAAAAGAAGATTTACCTGTTGCGCAAAACCTGCTCGACACATTGATGGCACACAAAGAAACCTGTGTCGGTATGGCGGCGAATATGATTGGCGTGAAAAAACGCATCATCGCGCTTCTTGATGAAAGCGGACGGACTCCGGTATACACCGTGATGCTCAATCCCGAAATCATCAAAAAGGATGATGCGTATGACACCGAAGAAGGCTGTCTGTCGCTTCTCGGAGGTCCCCGCAAGTGCAAACGGTATAAGACCATCAAGGTGCAGTATCAGACCGTGGAGATGCAGACAAGAGTGAAAACCTATACCGGCTGGACGGCGCAGATCATTCAGCACGAGGTGGATCATTGTAACGGGGTTTTGATATAGTCTGCAATACAATTGATACTTAATTGCTAACTTTCCTGCTTTCGCTGGACTTTCCACCGCCTTTGTGGTATTGTGTGTGCTTACAAAGGAGGTGCGCACAATGGCACGGATTACGACAAAAGAATATGTTGCGGCAAGGCAAATGAAAAAGAACGGAGACTGTATTCCCGGGAACAAACCCGGAGGTGCAGTCTCCGTTTGTGCTACAGGCGAAGGGGTGAAAAGCAATGAATAGAAACTGCAGTCCTTTCGCCATCGGCAGGCGCATTGCCGACCTGCGCCGTGAAGTCGGGCTTACACAAGGAGAGCTGGCGGAAAAAGCGGACATTTCGGTGGTGCATCTGTCAAACATTGAGCTCGGCAAGAAAACGCCGGGTTTGTCCACACTCATCCGCATTGCAGAGGCGCTCGATGTGGCAACCGACTGGATTCTGCGGGCAAACACACCCGGCACATACGCCGT
>ULSO01068327.1_pt1 | contig 12976 bp, 10 predicted proteins | sample 1956701 | NCBI WGS metagenome assembly ULSO01 (sample SAMEA4835708, study PRJEB28245) | human gut metagenome | biome: gut microbiome; material: fecal sample | place: Denmark | collected 2008 | reverse complement strand
TTCTGCGGCGGTCATATGCCCTCGTCGGTGACGGCGTCGCTGCGGAAAAGCAGGGAAATGCACCACAGTGCCGCCAGCCCTACCAGAGTATATACAACGCGGCTGACGGTCGCGGTCTGGCCGCCGAACAGCCACGCCACGATATCAAAGCGAAACAGCCCGATGCTGCCCCAGTTGAGTCCGCCGACGATGGCCAATATCAGCGCAATGCGATCCATTATCATGGGTAAAACTCCTCTCTTGTTTTATCGAGGATATTTTCCCCGTATTGCGGAAAAATATGCGTTCGACAAAACTAGTGCCGGAGCGACTTTCCTCGCTCTTTACAAAAATACGGCCGCGGTATATTATTTAATCACAGCTTATCCAATTGGTCTTTTTGAAAGACCGGCTCATATCTTTATCCCACCGGCAGGAGATCCCTCTTGCCACCTTACTTGGCGCGCTGCTTCAGCGCGCCGCTTTTTTATGTGCAGCCGCGCCGGTGATATTATTCCACGGCCGCCTGCGGGATATTCAAAGGAAATAATCTCCACAGCGGCATGAAGTTTGTCTATATTTAACAAGTATCAGGCGTTGAATCCGTGTATTATGGAGAAAAGCATCAAAAATGTTGACAATTAAATTTGAATAAATATAATTAAATTATACTTCTCTAAATGCAATACTATTTCATGTTTTAAACAAGCTTGAAACGGTCTTGCACCGATGAGGAAAAACAGAAAAATATTTAAGGAGGATTGCAGCACTATGCTAGACATGCTTATCAAGAATGGCACCATAATAGATGGCACAGGGAAACCGTCCTTTCCCGGCTCCGTCGGTGTCATGGGCGACAAGATCGTCATGGCAAAAGGAGATGAAGAGGCCAAAACGGTAATTGATGCAACGGGTAGAATAATTTGCCCGGGTTTTATTGACGCACACTCCCACGGCGATCTGATCCTCGGCCGGGACTTTGCCCGGCTAGCAAAAACGTCACAGGGTGTGACTACAGAAATGACCGGTCAATGCGGATTGTCCATGGCCCCGATTAACCCCAAAACCATGAAGCTGATTCAGGGGATGCTGATGATTGGAGCGCCGGATTTTCCTGACGATGAAATGATCGGCTGGACGGATTACAAATACTATATGGACTACTGCGATAAGCAGCAGAAAAGCGCAAACATAAAATTCCTCGTCGGCCACAGCACGCTCCGCGTTGCGGTGATGGGCTTCGACAACCGGGACAGTACCGACGAAGAGCTGGAGAAGATGAAGGAGCTACTTTGCAACGCCATGGAAAATGGCGCGGCGGGTCTATCCACCGGCCTTGTCTACACTCCGAGCTGTTATGCCAGCACGAGAGAAATAGTAGAACTGGCGAAGGTCATAGCCCCGTACGGAGGCATATACTGTTCGCACATGCGCGACGAATCGGTGAACATAGTAGAGGCTGTTGAAGAGGTGCTCACCATCGGCCGCGAAGCGAAGGTTCCCGTGTGTATTTCCCATCATAAGGTCATGGGCAAAAAGAACTGGGATCTGCAGAAAAAGACGCTGGAAATGATCGACGCGGCTGTCAAGGAGGGCATCTCCGTCACCTGTGACCAGTACCCGTATACTTGGAACCAGACTGCGCTGAACGTAATAGTCCCGCCATGGTATTTTGACCACGGTGTTGAGGCTATGGCTAAACTGCTTGAAGATCCTGATATGCGCCGGAAGATACGCGAGGAGATAGACGATACGAGCGGAAAGTACGACAACTATTTCCTCAACGCCGGAAGCTGGGACGGCGTAATGGTGACAACGTCTCCTGCCTGCCCGGAGGTAGAGGGAAAGACGATAGGCGAATACGCCCGCGAGCTTGGTAAGGATCCGTACGACACCTTCTTCGATATCCTCGTTATGAACAAGGGCGACAGCTCCGCTGTTTTCAATACGATGAAGGACGAGAACCTGTTTGACGTTATTCTTAACGAAAATGCGATCGTTGGCTCTGACGGCCTTACCCGCGCCCTGAATGAAAAGAGCCATCCCAGAGCCTATGGCACTATGCCGCGCGCAATAAATTATTATGTCCGGGAGAACCATATCATGTCGCTTGAGGCCATGATAAACAAGATGACCGGAGAGACCGCAAAGCGCCTGCACTTCAGATCAAAGGGTATAATTGCCGATGGCTATGATGCAGACATCCTTGTGGTCGACTGGGACAATTTCTATGACCGTGCGACCTATGTCAACTCCTGCGAACTGACCGACGGAATAGATTACGTGATCGTCAACGGTGAAGTCGTATGGCATGACAAGCAGTTTACCGGCAGATTCCCCGGCAGGGTCATCCGTCACGAGAAATAATACATACCGCAATAACAAAAACATAAAACAGGAAGGAAAATAGCTATGAGTCCACTGGTAGCATTTGTTATCGTATTCGCGCTCCTCATGGTAGCCCTTATTAAATTCAAGGTAACTCCCTCCGTAGGTCTTTTCGTAGCAGCCATTGTTTTTGGCCTGATGGCGGGTATGCCTATGGCCGACGTAATGGCAAAAATCCCCGCGGGCTTCGGCAGCATTATGGCAAGCCTCGGCCTTGTACTTATCTTCGGCAGCATCTTTGGCGACTTCCTCGGCGAGTCCGGCGCTACCGAGGAGCTTGCGAAAGGTATGCTCCGCAAATTTGGCAGAAAGCATGATATACTCGCACTCAACCTTGTTGGCTTCATCCTTTCCATTCCCATATACTTTGGCGTTGCCTATATTATGACCGCGCCGTTGGTCAAGGCAATCCAGAAGGTTACTAAAAAGTCCATGAAGTCCTATGTTATCGCAATATTTACCGGCCTTATGCTCACTCACTGCTGCGTTGCGCCCACTCCCGGCCCGCTCGCGGTTGCAGGACAGATAGGCGCGAATATCGGCTGGTTTATCATCTATGGTATTATTATCTGCCTGCCGGCGAGCCTTCTCATTGGCGTTGGCTATGCGAAATTTGTCGGCCGCAAGGATAACATGGCACAGCTCCACGCAGACATAAAGGAAATCGTGGACAATGACGAACTCCTTGCGCATGATCCGACCAAGCCCACCGCAATCACTGCTCTGCTCCTTGTGTGCCTCCCCATCTTCCTTATAGTCCTTGCTTCCGTCTGGTCGCTCTTCTCCACCGAAGGCATACTTTATACCATCGTCTCCTTCATCGGAAACCAGAATGTGGCACTGTTCATCTCCGTGATTGTCTCCGGCATTGTTCTCAAGAGGTACATGCCCAACAAGACCATTATGGGCTTCATCGACGAGGCGGCAGACCGCTCCGGCGGCATAGTACTCATAGTCGGCGCGGGCGGATGCTTCTCCGCAATGCTCTCTGCTACCACCATGAGCACTGATCTTGTTGCGCTGATGTCCGCGGCGCATATGCCGATCATTCTTCTTGGCTTCATTCTGGCCTTTGCCATCCGTGCAGCCGTCGGCTCCGGTACTGCCGCGATGCTTGCTGCGGTTGCCATAGCGGGACCTGCCTGTGTTGAAACCGGCCTGTCTCCCGTCGTTGCAGGTATGTCCATCTGCCTTGGCGCGACCGCCGGTACGCTGCCTACCGATGTTACCTTCTGGTTCCCCGAAAGAATGAACGATCTCAGCTCTAAGGACTGCACGCTCACCACATTTGTTCCGTCCTTACTGGCTGCGCTGGTAGGCTTTGTGATATTGCTTATCATTAACGCTTGCTCCGGGTTCCTGCCCGGTCTTTATTAAAAGCTATAAATAAAATATGCAGTGGCCGGAAATCCGGTCACTGCATACGAACTTAACAAAAACATATGTTTATCTCGAAAGGGCTGAAAAATGAAGATAAATGAAATCAATACCCCCGCAATACTTCTCAACCTTGACTATATGGAGCACAATCTGAAGAAATATTGCGGCGAAGCAAAAAAATACGGCAAGGAAATATGGCCGATGGTAAAGACGCACAAGAGCACCGAACTTGCCCGCCTTCAAGCGGAATACGGATGCTCCGGTTATCTGTGCGGTACGCTTGATGAAGCCGAGGCACTTGCTAAAGCGGGTGCGAAGCACCTGATGTACGCATATCCGGTATCGACAGAGGTGTCGATACGACGTGTCATCGCGCTGACAGAGCAGACGGACTTTATCATCCGAATAGACGATCTTGACTCTGCTGCGCTGCTCAATCGCGAAGCAGAGGCTACGAATGTCACTGTGAATTATACTATTATTATAAACTCCGGCCTCAACAGGTTCGGCATAAGCCCCGAACGTACTGCGGAGTTCGCAGATGCCATGAAGAAATTCGGCAATCTGAGATTCAAGGGCATATCTACGCATCCGGGACACGTATACGGCGCAAAATGCCATTCTGAACTACAGAAGTATGTTGACGATGAGCGCAATGCCGTCGCCGCTGCTGTGAGGGAGCTCAAAGCTGCCGGGTATGAGCTGGAGATCATCTCGTCCGGCTCCACTCCGACTTTCTGGGGCGCGATCGGTGATGAGAATATTGCGATCTATCACCCCGGCAATTATATCTTCAACGATGCGATCCAACTCTCCACCGATACTGCGGCGGAAGACGAGTGCGCGCTCTGTGTTCTGGCTTCAGTTATATCCCATCCGCAGGACGGGCTGTACATAATAGACGCTGGGGCCAAGTGTCTCGGTCTGGATCAGGGCGCCCACGGAAACGACTCAATAAAGGGGTTCGGCGTCGTAAAGGGACATCCAGAGTTGGAGATATTCAGCCTGTCCGAAGAGGTCGGTAAACTGCATGTACATGGGGAAACCAGCCTGAAGGTCGGCGACAAAATATGTATAATTCCTAACCACTCCTGCTCGACCGCAAACCTCACCAGCTACTATGTTGGAGTTCGCGGTGACGAAGTTGAACGTCTAGTCGAGGTAGATATACGCGGTAATTCCACGAAGAAGGGCGTATGATCAAAAGCTGGGAGGAGTTACTGCGAAAACCAGAATGGCTTTCTCATTGCTGTTATTTACCCAGTAATGGGAGACCATGGGGTTTATCCTTATACTGTCTCCCTCGTTCAGCTCAACAAAATTGCCGTTCAGCGAGAGCATGAAACTTCCGCTGATAACAAGTGCAACTTCCTCACCTTTGTGACGCATTGAGGAGTTCTCAGTAGTGCTTCCGGGCAGAAGAGTTAACTGGCAGAACTCCATAGAACAGTTCATGTCTTTCGTCAGCAGCTCATATTCAACGCCATTTTCAACGATGTGTTTCCTACCCTTGGGGTGTACAATATCGCTTTCGTCGGGAATGTCTTCAACGAAAAAGCAGAAGAGCGGAACGTCAAGCTGCGTTGCGAGCGCCCTAAGCGTGTTCAGAGAAGGATTGGCCTGTCCGCGCTCTATCTGACTGAGCATGGAACTTGTGATCTGCGCGGCGGCGGCAAGCTCTTTTACCGAAAGCCGGAGCGATACACGAGTGTCTCTTATTATCTTACCTATTTGAAAATTGTTATTGTCCAAACTAAATCCCCCAGAGATAAACCTTTAATATTAAAATATTAGCATAAATACAGCCGGAAATCAATAATAGTCTGGTTTGAAATTTGGGGGATAGTAGCTTATGATGGAGGTTTTATTATGAAAATAATTGAAACAAAAACTGCTCCCGCCGCAATCGGACCGTATTCTCAGGCCATGGTCTACGGAGGACTGGCATATACTTCCGGCCAGATCCCTGCCGTGCCAGAAACCGGAAATGTTGTTGGTGACAGCATAGAGGCGCAGGCAGAGCAGAGCTGCAAAAATGTGGGCGCAGTGCTTGCTGCGGCGGGTACTGGCTATGAGCATGTTATAAAGACGACCTGCTTCCTCTCTGATATGAACGATTTTGCTGCCTTTAATGCAGTGTATGAAAAGTATTTCGTAAGCAAGCCGGCGAGATCCTGCGTTGCGGTAAAAACTCTCCCTAAAAACGTGAAGTGTGAGATCGAAGCGATTGCGGAGATACTTTGATCCACAGGATTATGCTGACTTTGGGATGAAGGAGATGAACTTATGAAGACAAAACTTATAAATGGCAGAATATATGACGGAAACGGCGGAAAGCCGTTTTACGGTGAGCTTGCTTTTGCGGATGACACGATTCTGGCCGTCGGCACAAAGCTCGACGGCGAGTTTGATACCGTTATAGACGTGGGCGGCAAAGCGATCTGCCCCGGCTTCATCGACACCCATAGCCACTCAGATTTGAGAATCCTCGTGGACTCGGCCATTCCGTCGAAAATACGGCAGGGTATAACCACGGAGGTATGCGGACAGGACGGCGTGTCCATGGCTCCGATCCCCGAAGAGTATTCGGCCAAATGGCGGCTCAGCATCGCGGGGCTTGAAGGGGACGATCCGAGCGTCAATTGGGTTTCGTCCGGTGCTGGGGAATACATGCGCAGAATAGAGGCAAATAAGCCAATAGCAAATTATGCCTATCTGTGCCCGCACGGGAATATCCGAATGGAGGTCATGGGCATTGAGGCCAGAGCCGCCACGGAGGAGGAACTGTGCAGGATAGAGCAGGCGCTCCGCCGGGAACTGGACGCCGGAGCCGCAGGTATGTCAAGCGGACTTATATACATCCCCTGCGTGTATGCCACGACGGAGGAAATGATACGCCTGTGCCGGATCCTGAAGGAGTATGACCGACCGTTTGTTGTCCATCAGCGCATGGAGTTCAATGATATTATGACCTCCATGCAGGAGCTTGCAGATATAGTGCGCGGAAGCGGCGTTCATCTGCACATCTCCCATTTCAAGATGGGCGGCAGAAAGAACGAGCCTCTCAGGTACGAGGCGTTCAGGCTTATAGAGCAGCTGCAGACTGAGGGATACGAGATCAGCTTTGACCAGTACCCCTACGGCGCGGGCAGTACAATGCTTGCGGCCTGCATTCCGCCTTGGGCGCACGCCGGAGGAACTGACAAGCTGCTTGAGCGCATGAGAGATCCCGTGGAACGCGCCAGAATCAAGTCGGACATTCTGAATAACGATACCGTGTGGGATAACCATATCGAATTCTGCACCCCGGAAGGCATTGTCGTCAGCGATGTCACGAAGGACGAGAACAAAAAATATCTGGGCAAGAATATCGTCGAGATAGGCGAAATGATGGGCGTAGATTATGTGGACGCAATGCTTGACCTTCTTCTGGATGAGAATAATATCGTCGGCATGATCGAGCATTATGGCACTGAGGAGTGCATCACCGCCATAATGAAACGCCCGGAAATGAATGCCTGCACTGACGGACTTCTCGGCGGAAAGCCTCATCCGAGAGTCTATGGCGCGTTTCCGAGGATACTTGGAAAGTATAGCCGGGACGATGGCCTTTTCCCGCTTGAGACCGCAATATATAAGATGACAAGAAAGCCCGCCGAGGCCATGAGAATTGCCGATAGAGGCGTTCTTGCTCCAGGCAGAAAGGCCGATATAGTCGTATTCGATCCTGATACCGTGAAGGATCTAGCTACCTATGAGGATCCGAGACAGTACTCGGTCGGCATTGAGCACGTATTCGTCAATGGTATAAAGGTTGTCGAAGGAGACAAGTTGTTTGAGGATGCCGCATCCGGCCAGGTAGTCCGGGCAGGAAGATAAATGTAATATTGGTCTTTGATCGCTCCTACTCTCACTCCCATAATTCCATACGCTCAAGAAGCCGATTTATCAGGGCTTCTTGAGCGTAAAATTTTCCCCTCTCGGTTCACCAAACCGAGAGGGGAAAATGCTTTATTCAAGCTCGAACGCGCCGGTATAGAGCTGATAGTACATGCCCTTTTCGGCAATGAGCTTTTCGTGGCTGCCGCGCTCGATTATGCGGCCGTGGTCGAGAACCATGATGACGTCGGAGTTCTTGACCGTGGAGAGACGGTGCGCTATGACGAACACCGTGCGTCCTTCCATGAGCTTATCCATGCCGCGCTGGACTATCGCCTCGGTGCGCGTGTCGATGGAGCTGGTCGCCTCGTCGAGGATCATGACCGGCGGGTCGGCGACCGCGGCGCGCGCGATCGCGATGAGCTGCCGCTGACCCTGCGAGAGGTTCGCGCCGTTATTGGTGAGCTGCGTGTTGTAGCCGTCGGGCAGACGTGTTATGAAATCGTCCGCGCCCGCAAGCTCCGCCGCCGCGATGCACTCCTCATCCGTTGCGTCCAGCCGTCCGTAGCGGATGTTGTCAAGCACGCTGCCGGTGAAGAGGTTCGTGTCCTGAAGCACGAGGCCGAGCGAACGGCGCAGGTCGGATTTCTTTATCTTGTTGATATTTATGCCGTCGTAGCGTATCTTGCCGTCGGCAATGTCGTAGAAGCGGTTGATGAGGTTCGTGATCGTGGTCTTGCCTGCGCCGGTCGCGCCGACGAAGGCGACCTTCTGCCCCGGCTCGGCGTAAACCGACACGTCGTGCAGAACCTCCTTGCCCTCCTCGTAGCCGAAATCGACATCCACCATGCGTACGTCGCCGCGCAGCTCGGTATAGGTGAGGCTGCCGTTGCTGTGCGGATGCCGCCACGCCCAGTGTCCGGTGCGCTCGGCGCTCTCTGTGATCGTGCCGTCAGGCGCGATGTTCGCGTTGACGAGGGTGACATAGCCGTTGTCGGCCTCGGGCTTTTCCACTATGAGCGTGAAGATACGCTCGGCGCCGGCGCCGGCCATGACGATGGCGTTTATCTGCTGGGAGAGCTGGTTGACGTTGCCGGTGAACTGCTTGGACATGTTCAGGAACGGCACGAGGATGCTCACGCTGAACGCTGCACCGGAAATGCTGACATTCGGGATGTTTGCCAGCAGGAACACGCCGCCGACAAGCGCCAGAGTGACGTACAGGACATTGCCGATGTTGCCGATGATGGGGCCGAGGATGTTCGCGTAGGCGTTGGCGCGGAAGCTGTCGTCGCAGAGTGCGTCGTTTATCTCGTCGAAGCCCGCAAGGCACGCATCTTCGTGGCAGAACACCTTGACGACCTTCTGACCGTTCATCATCTCCTGAATATAGCCCTCGGTCTTGGCGACGGACTTCTGCTGGCGCAGGAAAAAGCGCGCGGAACCGCCGCCGACCTTCTTCGCAACGAAGATCATTGCTACTACGCCGAGCAGCAGCACCAGCGTCATCAGGATGCTGTAATACAGCATGATCGCAAGCACGCACAGCACGATCGCACCGGCCTGAATGAACGAGGGAATCGCCTGCGAGACGAGCTGGCGGAGCGTGTCGATATCGTTGGTGTAGTAGCTCATGATGTCGCCGTGCTGATGGGTGTCGAAGTATTTTATCGGCAGATCCTGCATTCCGTCGAACATCTCGCGGCGGAGCTTGTTGAGGAAGCCCTGCGTCATATAGGCCATGAGCTGGCTGTACAGCGTCATGGACAGTATCGACAGCACGTACAGGACGATCAGCGCCGTGACCCACGGCATTATCTCGGCCTTGGCTGTTGACCAGTCGCCGAGCTTGTAGTATTTTTCGACGATGGACAGCACGTTCTGCATGAATATCGACGGAATGGAAGATACAATGGCGGAGAACAGAATGCACAGCGCCGTGAGCGGGGCGAGCACGGGGTAGTAGCCTACGAGCTTCTTTATCACGCGGCCGATGTTGCCTTTTTTCGCCATCGGGGGCGCGTTTTTGATCTTATCACTCATCGTCGTCACCTCCGTTCGCCTGCTGCTGGCAGACCTCGCGGTATATTTCGCTGGAGCGCAGCAGCTCGTCGTGAGTGCCGGTCGCGGCGATGCGGCCGTTGTCCATGACGATTATCATGTCGGCGTCCTGCACGGAGGCCACGCGCTGCGCGATGATTATCTTTGTGGTCTCGGGGATATAGGCTTTGAAGCCCGCGCGGATGAGCGCGTCGGTGCGGGTATCGACGGCGCTGGTCGAGTCGTCAAGGATCAGCACCTTCGGCTTCTTGAGCAGTGCGCGCGCGATGCACAGGCGCTGCTTCTGGCCGCCGGAGACGTTCGTGCCGCCCTGCTCGATCCATGTGTCGTAGCTGTCGGGGAAGGAGCGGACAAAATCATCCGCCTGCGCGAGCTTGCAGGCCGCGACGAGCTCTTCGTCAGTCGCGTCGGGATTGCCCCAGCGGAGGTTATCCTTTATCGTGCCGGAGAACAACAGATTTTTCTGAAGCACGACCGCGACGCTGTTTCGCAGTGTCTCCATGTCGTAATCGCGCACGTCCACGCCGCCGACGCGGACGCTGCCCTCGGTGGTGTCGTAAAGGCGGGAGATGAGCTGGATGAGCGTGGTCTTGCTGGAGCCGGTGCCGCCGAGAATGCCGACGGTCATGCCGGCGGCGATGTGCAGGTCGATATCACGCAGGGCGAATTTCTTCGCCTTTGCGGAATACTTGAACGAAACGCCGTCGAAGTCGACTGAGCCGTCCTTGACCTCGGTGACGGGGTTTTCGGGATTCCTGAGCGCAGGCTCCTCGGCCAGAACCTCGCAGATACGCTTTGCGGACTCTGCGGACATCGTGAGCATGACGTAGATCATGGAGATCATCATCAGCGACATGAGTATCTGGAAGCCGTAGGTCAGCATGGCGGACATCTGGCCGACGTCGATGGTCTGGCCGCCGCTCGTGATGACGAGCTTGGAGCCGACTATCATTATGAACACCATGTTGAAGTACACGCACAGCTGCATGAGCGGGGAGTTGAGCGCGACGATGCGCTCGGCATGGGTGAAGTCGCCGCAGATATCCTCGGACGCTGCGCCGAACTTCTGCTTTTCATAGTCCTCGCGCGCGAAGCCCTTGACGACGCGCATTGCGCGGACGTTCTCTTCGATCGACTCGTTGAGCCGGTCATACTTGCGGAACACGGCGCGGAACGCGGGCATCGCCTTGCGCGCTATCATCAGCAGGCCGAATATGAGCACCGGCACAACGACCACGAAGGTCAGCGCGAGCTTGCCGCCCATGATGAAGGCCATCACGATGCAGAATATGAACATCAACGGGCAGCGGATCGCCATGCGGATTATCATCATGAACGACATCTGGACGTTGCTGACGTCAGTGGTCATACGCGTTACGAGCGAGGCGGAGGAGAACCTGTCGATATTCTCAAACGAGAAGCTCTGCACACGCTCGAACATATCGTGGCGCAGATTGCGCGCGAAGCCTGTGGACGCTTTGGCACAGGTCGCGCCCGCGATGCCGCCGCAGCAGAGCGACAGACAGGCCATCAGCACCAGAAACAGTCCGATGCGCACGACCTGCTCCATCGGAGCATTATATTTTATCAGGTTCACAAGCTTTGCGGTTATAAACGGGATAAAGGTCTCGATAAACGCTTCGCCCACTATAAAGATCAGCGTGAGAATCGTGGGCTTTTTGTATTCTCTCACGCATCCGGCAAGTCTTTTTATCATGTGCCGTCACATCCCTTCCCGCCGAGACATTGCGCGGGGTACATGTCCATGGCGTTTTTCAGCATAATATCAGTGGTATTCAGAAACTCGGCTGTCTGCTCCTCACTCAGCCCGCGGCACAGCTCGTCAAAGACCGTGCGGTCAAGGCTGTCCATGCAGCGGAACACCTCTCCGGCCAGCGGCGCGGAGACGATGCATTTCGAGCGCCGGTCGCGCGTGCTCACGCGGCAGCTCACGAAGCCCTTGGCCTCAAGACGTTTGATTATCTCGTTGAGCGTCGGGTGGCTGAGGTGCGTCGCACGTTCGAGGTCACGCTGGTTTATCTCCTCAAGTCCGGCCATCTCCATGCGGTGCAGCTCGCAAAGCACGAAGCCCTGAACTCCCGTGAGTCCCTGCTCGCCGATAAGCTCGTCGATGCGCCGCCGGAAGCTGCGGTGCAGTATCGAGAAGCGCGCGCCTATCGGTATTTCGCAATCCATTAAGCTCACCTCTCTAATAGGTAGTGTACGACATATTTTAGCCATTTAGGTTTATAATGTCAATCATCATCACAGACAAAAAGAACGGATATCCGGAGGACGGCTTTCGTCACAATGCTCTGAACTTTTTATGTAGCCTTGAAAAATCCGCGCAGCGCGGCTATAATCAGAGCATAAATATAATAGTAGGAGCATTGCCATGAAAAGAGCGTATATAAACGGCATTATACTCGACGGCAGCGAAAATATGCAGCCGCAGAAGGGCATGAGCATCATCACCGACGGCGAGAAGATAGTCGGCATTGTCCCCGCGGGCAGCGAGGGCGCGGACTGCGAGAAGGTAGATCTCGGCGGCAAGTATATTATGCCGGGGCTTATAAACCTGCATCTGCACCTGCCTGCCTCCGGCCGCCCGAAGAAAAAGCAGGCCGATAATACCAAGCTTGTAAAGGCCGTCACGAGCACCGCGCTCATGCGGCGCGTGGTCGAGATCATCTGCGCCGCGAACGCCAAGACCCAGCTCATGAGCGGCGTCACCACCATCCGCACCGTCGGCGGCATCATGGAGTACGACGGCAAGATACGCGACGGGATAAAGGCCGGGAAGTACGTCGGCCCGCGCATCCTCGCGGCGAACATGGCGGTCTCCGTGCCCGGCGGGCATATGGCAGGCTCGCTTGCGTATGAGGCGCACAGCGCCGAGGAGGCGAAAGATCTTGTCACGAAGATTGCTTCCGGCAAGCCAGATCTTATAAAGCTGATGATAACCGGCGGCGTGCTGGACGCGACCGTGAAGGGCGAGCCGGGCGCGCTGAAGATGCCGCCCGAGCACGTTAAGGCCGCGTGTGACGAGGCGCACCGGCTGGGCTACAAGGTCGCCGCGCATGTGGAGAGTCCGGAGGGCGTGCGCGTCGCGCTCGAAAACGGCGTTGACACCATAGAGCACGGCGCAAAGCCTGACGAGCATATTATTTCCCTTTTCAAGGAGAGGGGAGCGGCGCTGGTGACGACGATATCTCCCGCGCTGCCCTACGCACTGTTTGACCGCGAGGTCAGCCACATCACCGAGACGGAGAAGTATAACGGCGAGGTC
>ULSO01004838.1_pt1 | contig 12994 bp, 11 predicted proteins | sample 1956701 | NCBI WGS metagenome assembly ULSO01 (sample SAMEA4835708, study PRJEB28245) | human gut metagenome | biome: gut microbiome; material: fecal sample | place: Denmark | collected 2008 | reverse complement strand
GATCCGCACCAGAGGGATGCTCCAAAGCTCACTCATGGGATGCCTCCTTTTCCTCCAAAAAGCGGCGCAGCTCCGCCAGATCCCGGTCACTGATGGAGTGGCCGTCGTACAGGGCCGCCACCAGGCCGGTGACGGAGTTGCCGTAGAGCCGCTCCAGAATGGTGCGGCCCTCCCGCTGCTGATACGTCCGCTCATCGATCAGCGGGGCGTAGAGATTGTTGCGCCCCTGCTTTTCCCGGCGGAGAAAGCCTTTGTCGCAAAGGCGGCCCAGGGCAGTCATCAACGCCCCCAGGGCCCAGTCCCGGCGGCCCCGCAGGGCCTGCTGGACATAGGTGGAGCTCACCGGCTCCCCGGCGGCCCACACCGCCTGCATGATCTCCAGCTCCGCGTCCCCCAGCCGCCGAATGGTCTCTTCCATGGTCATGACACCTCCTTTGAATATTATACAGCTGTATAAGTTAAGTATATTATACGACTGTATAATTTAAAATGTCAAGAGGGGAAGAGACGTTTTCACAAAAAAAGCGCCCGCTCTTTTGAGCGGGCGCCGGGGATGCAGGAGCAATCACATGGTGAAGTCGATCTTCTTCTCCTCGATGTTGTGCTTTTTGGCATAGCCGGTGAGCATCAGGGTCAGGGCGCCGTCGCCGGTGACGTTGCAGGCAGTGCCGAAGGAGTCCTGCAGGGCGAAGATGGTGAGCATCAGGGCCGTGCCGGTGTCGTCGAAGCCCACCACGGAGATGATGAGGCCCAGGGAGGCCATGACGGTGCCGCCGGGGACGCCGGGGGCGCCTACCGCGAACACACCCAGCAGCACGCAGAAGAGGATCATGGTGCCGATGGAGGGGATGGAGCCGTAGAGGATCTTGCTGACGGTCATCACGAAGAAGACCTCCGTCAAAACGGAGCCGCACAGGTGGATGTTGGCAAACAGGGGAATGCCGAAGTCCACCATGTCGGGGCGCAGGGTCTTGGCCTTCTTGGCGCAGCGCAGGGCCACGGCCAAGGTGGCGGCGGAGGACATGGTGCCCACAGCAGTGATGTAAGCGGGGCCGTAGTGCTTGAGCACTTCCATGGGGTTGGTGCCGGAGTAGGCGCCGCCCAGGCCGTACAGCAGAGCCAGCCAGATGTAATGGCCGATCATGACGATGATGACCACGATCAGGAAGATGGGCAGCTGCTTGGTGATGGTGCCCTCATAGGACAGCGTGCAGAAGGTGCAGGCGATGAAAATGGGCAGGATGGGGATGATGACCTTGGTGACGATCTTCAGCACGATCTCCTGGAACTCCTGGAGCACGTTGGCGATGACCTTGGCATTGGTCCAGGTGGCGGCCAGGCCCACCAGCACGGAGAACACCAGGGCGCTCATGACGGACATGATGGCCGGGATGTCCAGCTGGAAGATGGCCTCGGGCACTTCCTTCAGGCCGTCCACAGTGGAGACGATGTTCAGGTTGGGGATGATGGCATAGCCGGCGGCCATGGAGAACAGGGCCGCACCCACAGAGGAGACATAGGCGATCAGCAGCGCCACGCCCAGCATCCGGGAGGCGTTGGAGCCCAGCTTGACGATGGACGGGGCGATGAAGCCGATGATGATCAGGGGCACGCAGAAGGAGATCAGCTGGTTGAGGATGTACTTGACGGTGACGATCACCTGCAAAATGCCGCCGTTGGGGATGACCAGGCCGATCAGGATGCCCAGGACTACGCCCACCAGCAGCTTGAACGGCAAGCTCTTGATGATTTTCATGGTGATACCCTCCTAAAAAGATTGTGTATGGGTCACAGACCGGTCATGATCCGGATAATCTCCTTATCCGTCTCCCGCATGCCGTCATGGCCCAGACGACCGATATTGCGGATGGTGTTTTCCACACCCTTGGTGACGATGCCGTCACCGCCGTAGAATTGCTGGCCGTCCTTGTACATCTGATAGCCCAGGATACCCACATCCACAGCAGTGGCGATCTTAGCGGCGCAGGACGGCTTGGCACCGTCGCAGATCATGCCGGACACCGTAGCCAGGGAGTTCACCAGGGCGTGGGTGATGCCCTCATAGCCGCCGCCCAGCAGCCAGGCGATGGCCGCGCCGCTGGAACACCCGGCGCTGACCGCGCCGCAGTAGGCGGACAGACGGCCGATGCCGGTCTTCAGGTGGATGGTCAGCAGGTCGGAGAGGGTCACGGCCCTTACCATTGTATCGTGATCCACGTCCAAATATTTCGCATATACGATGACGGGAACGGAAGCGGTGATGCCCTGGTTGCCGCTGCCGGAGACAATGATCACCGGCAGTTCGCAGCCGCTCATGCGGGCGTCGGATCCGGCGGCGGCCATGGCCCTGGCACGGACCTTCACATCGTCGCCGTAGTTGCGCAGCAGCACGGAGCCGATATTGGCGCCCCAGTTGCCGGCGATACCGGCCTCGGCGATGGCGTAGTTATAATTGATCTGACGCTCCACCATCTCCCGCACGTCATCCACGTTCATGGTTTCCACGAACTCCAGAATATCCTGCACGGACATGAAGCTGCGGTCCGTCAGGGAGGCGGCAGCGGGAGAGTCGGCGGTGTGGCCCGCTTCCAGCAGGACCTCGCCATCCTTTTCCACATAGACGATATTGGTGTGATAATCCGAGATGCGCAGCTTGACGAAAGACGCTCCTGCCCGCAGTGTCAGGATGATGTCGAAAATGACATCCCCTTCCGCAGGAAGGACCTTGATCTCGTGGCTGTCCAGATACGCCTTGATGGCTGCCTTGTCCTCGTCGGATACTTCGGCAATGACCTCCAGGATCTTGTCGGCCTTTCCGGCAACAATACCGGCTGCCGCAGCGGCTTCAATGCCGTGAAGACCGCCCGTATTAGGCACCACCACACTCTTGACGTTCTTGATAATGTTTCCGCTGGCTTCCACCAGCACAGTCTCCGGCAAGCATCCCAGCACCTCGCGTGCCTTCGCCGCGCCATATGCAATGGCGATCGGCTCAGTACACCCCATGGCCGGGACAAGCTCTTCACGCAGAACCTGAATGTAGTTCTGGTAACGGGTGTCCGCAGGCTGCATGGCATTTCCCTCCTTTGTAAGAATCCAAAATTTCAGAATCCGGGAAGGAATTCCCGGTGATTCCAAAAAGAATTATACATGGCTTTGTCAAAATATACAAGTAATTTTTAAAAAAATGTACTTTAGCACAGCAAATAGCACAACTCACCACTCTTAAAAACGACAGAAATCCTTCAAATAATGAAAAATTTCCTGCATATTACGCCTGAAAAGTAATAGGGTGTGGAAAAAAATTTATAATTTGTCCACGATGGAGAGACAACCGGACCTGGATTCGGGGCTGCGGCGTCCGGTTTACTTTTTTCGGCGGCGATGGTATACTGAAGCGGAACGAATTCTTCTGAGAACCGTGCTCCGTATGGGGAAAAACAACTCCGGCGGCCCGAAAGACGGCGGATGGATTTTGAAAAAGGAAGTGACGAGCATGAAGACCGGACTGGTGCTGGAGGGCGGCGCCCTGCGCACCATCTTTTCCTCCGGCGTGTGCGACGCGTTTTTGGACGCGGGAGTGCCTCTGCCGGATTACACGGTGGGCGTCTCCGCCGGGATCGCCTATGGCGTCAGCTATCTCTCCCGGCAGAGCCGACGGAACCTGAAGCTGCTGACCACCTACGCCCGGGATCGGCGGTACATGAGCTGGGGCAATCTGCTCAATCCCGGCAACCGCTCCTATTTTGGGCTGAAATTTTCCTATGAGACCATTCCCAATCAGCTGGTGCTTTTTGATTACGCGGCCTTTGAGGCGTATCCCGGCACCGTGGAGGCGGTGGTCACCAATGTGGACACCGGACGGGCGGAGTATCTGCCCGTCCCCCGGCGGGACGAGCACTTCCTGCTGCTCCAGGCCACCTGCGCCATTCCGCTGATGTTCCCCATCATCCGCATTGACGGCCAGCCCTACCTGGACGGCGGCTGCGCCGACGCCATCCCCTGGAAGCGGGCCTTTGAGGAGGGCTGCGACCGGGTGGTGGTGGTGCTGACCCGGGAGCGCAGCTACCGCAAGACGCCGGACCGGACTTTCCCGGCCCTGGCCCGGGCCTTCTCCCGGTATCCCGCCTTTGTGGAAGATCTGCGGACCCGCACGGAGCGCTATAACCGGAGCCGTGAGGAACTGTTTGCCCTGGAGCGGGAAGGACGTGTCCTGGTGATCACGCCGGAGGATACCACGGGCTTTTCCCGCACGGAGAAGGATCTGGACAAGATCCGGCGCATGTGGCAGTCCGGCTACTTCGCCGGCCGCCGGGCGTTGGAGGACGTCCGGGCATTTTGGCAGAAGGATCCTTCCTGAGACTGCTTTTGACAGCCGCCGTTTCTTCTATGAAGAAGCGGCGGTTTTTTTGCACAAAATGCGCATGGCTTATTCCATACTTCATACAATAATTTACGCAAATTTTTCATTTTCCACATGCGGCCTCTTCCCAGGCCCTGATTTTGCATATATAATGGTGGCGCATCATAAAATCAGAACCGGTGCCGCTGGACGGGGCCGGAATATGGAAGATCAAAAGGAGCGGTTCCATGGATCTCTTCTCCATTTTTACGCTGTGCGGAGGCCTGGCGTTTTTCCTATACGGCATGACCACCATGTCCAAGAGCCTGGAAAAAATGGCCGGCGGCAAGCTGGAGCGCCTGCTGAAAAACATGACGTCCAACCCCTTCAAGAGCCTGCTGCTGGGGGCGGGAATCACCATTGCCATCCAGTCCTCCTCCGCCATGACGGTGATGCTGGTGGGCCTGGTGAACTCCGGTGTCATGGAGCTGGGGCAGACCATCGGCGTCATCATGGGCTCCAATATCGGAACGACCCTCACTGCGTGGATCCTCTCTTTGACGGGGCTGGAGAGCGGGAATGTTTTTGTGAATCTCCTCAAGCCCGAGAACTTCTCTCCCCTGGTGGCCCTGGTGGGCATCATTCTCATCATGGGCTCCAAAAAGCAGAAGCGCCGGGATATCGGCCGGATCATGGTGGGCTTTTCCATTTTGATGTACGGTATGGAGCTGATGAAGGAGGCTGTGAGCCCTCTGGCCGATATGCCGGAGTTTGCCAGCATCCTCACCGCCTTCAACAATCCCCTTCTGGGCGTGCTGGTGGGCGCTGTGTTTACAGGCATCATCCAGTCCTCCGCAGCATCTGTGGGCATTCTGCAGGCCCTGGCGCTGACGGGATCCATCACCTATGGCATGGCCATCCCCATCATCATGGGCCAGAATATCGGCACCTGCGTCACGGCCCTGCTGAGCTCCATCGGCGTCAACCGCAATGCCAAGCGTGTGGCGGTGATCCATATCTCCTTTAATATCATCGGCACCGTGGTCTGCCTGATTTTGTTCTACGGCGGGAACATGATCTTCCACTTCGCCTTCATGAACCAGCCTGTGGGCGCAGTGGGCATCGCCTTCTGCCACACGGTGTTCAACGTGTTCACCACCGTGATTCTGCTGCCGTTCTCCCGCCAGCTGGAACAGCTGGCGCGGAGACTCATCAAGAGCGAGCCCAAGAAGGAGCATTTCGCCTTCCTGGATCCCCTGCTGCTGCGCACCCCCGGTGTGGCCGTCAGCGAGTGCGTGAACATGACCGTCCAAATGGGACAAACCGCCCGGCGCAATGTGCTGCTGGCCATTGAGCAGCTTTCCGACTACCAGGAGTCCCGGGAGACAGAGATCCTGGAAAATGAGGACAAGCTGGATATCTACGAGGATCGCCTGGGTGGGTATCTGGTGGAGATCTCCCAGCACGGCATCTCCATTGCCGACAGCCGCACCGTTTCCCGCCTGCTCCACGCCATCGGCGATTTCGAGCGCCTGGGAGACCATGCTCTCAATCTCCAGGAATCCGCTCGGGAGCTCCACGAAAAGGAGCTGCATTTCTCCGCCGCCGCAGAGGCGGAGCTGGAAGTGCTGCTCTCCGCGCTGCGGGATATTCTGGATCAGGCGCTGAACAGCTTTTCCGCTGACGATCCCGATACCGCCAAGAAGGTGGAGCCTCTGGAGGAGACGGTGGACCGCCTGATCGAAGAGATCCGGGTGCGCCATATCCAGCGGCTGCAGACGGGAGAGTGCACCATCCGGCTGGGCTTTGTCCTCAACGATCTGCTCACCAACTTCGAGCGGGTGTCCGATCACTGCTCCAACATCGCCGTATCCATCATCGAGGAGCACAACGGCGAGGCGGACCGCCATGCCTACCTACACAGCGTCAAGGCCGGCGGAGATTTCTCCGCGGATCTGGATCGGGATCTGGAAAAATACCGGCTGCCCGGGCAGTGAATTTGGGACAAGCACGATGAATATTCATTTCAATATTCATTTTTCTTCCGGCAGGTTTTGGGGATTTTCTCCAAAACCTGCCGCTTTTTTGGCGGCTTTTGGTATCATTACGGAAAGATAGGAAACCGAAGGCAAATAATTATTCATATTTTTGTGGAAAAGCATTGACATTGCCTGGTGGAAGTGATAAGGTAGGGCATGTTCCAAAGCAGGGTGCTGCGGCGCCCGCGGAGGATTGGAAAATTTGTTTGGAAGAGGATGAAACCAATATGAAGAAGTTTTTTGCATTGCTGCTGGCTCTGGCCATGACCATGAGCCTGGCCGCCTGCGGCAGCTCTGAGGAGACCACCGAGGAGACTACCGACGGCGATACCGCTACCGAGGAGACCACCGATTACGCCTCCATGAGCGATGAGGACCTGAAGGCCGCCATCACCACCGTCACTGCCGGCACCCTTACCGTGGCTACCAGCCCCGACTTCGCCCCCTATGAGTTCTACGCCATCGGCGAGGACGGCCAGGCCACCCTGGCGGGCTTCGAGATGAGCCTGGCTCAGTACATCGCCGACTACCTGGGCTTGACCCTGGAGGTCGTCCCCATGGACTTCGACGGCACCTTGATGGAGCTGCAGAACAAGAGCGTGGACCTGGGCATGGCCGGTTACTCCCCCAAGCCCGAGCGTGAGAACATCATGGACTTCTCCGAGATCTTCTATACCGGCGGCCAGTCCTTTGTGACCACCCAGGACAAGGCGGACCTGTTCACCTCCCTGGAGGACACCAACAAGGCTGACTACACCTTCGGCGCCCAGACCGGCTCCATCCAGGTGGATCTGGCCCAGGCCAACTCCCCCGATGCCGAGCTGATCCAGCTGCCCAAGGTCACCGACGTCATCACCGACCTGCTGGCCGGCAACCTGGACGGCGCCTACATCGAGACTGTGGTGGCCCAGACCTATGCCCAGAACTATCCCGAGTTGAACGTTTTGCTGGATGTCCCCTATGACCAGGAGGGCTCCGTGGTGGGCGTCTCCAAGGGCAACGCCGCTCTGCTGGAGGGCGTGAACCGTGCCATCGCTGCCGTCCTGGAGGATGGCACCATGGACCAGTTCGTCACCGAGGCCAACGAGCTGGCTTCCGGCACCACCTATGAGGGCCTGCTGGATGAGAACGGCCAGGCCGTTGAGGCTCCTGCCGCCGAGGGCTAAGCACACGCTGCCTGATTTCCGATTCCTCCCCCGAACCCCGGGGGAGGAATTGGTGTGTTTTTCGAGAGTCCGGAACAAATAGAGAAAGGGGCAAACCCATGGGAAGCTTTATCCAGCTGAAAAATTTCGAAGCCCTCCTGCCCTACGCCGGCATGTTTAAGGAGGGCCTGATCGTCACGGTGCTGCTGGCCTTGTTCACCGTGTTGATCGGTTTCGTGCTGGCTTTGGTGCTGGCCATTATGCGGATGTCCAACATCTGCCCGTTCCGTTTTCTGGGCCTGACCCGGGACGGCCATCTGCGGGACGGCGGCTTTTTGCTGCATCTGAGCCGCTTCAACCCGGTGAGTTTCCTGGCCACTGCCTATGTGGAAATCATTCGCTCCACGCCTGTGGTGGTCCAGGTGTTTATTATCTATTTCGGCGTGTTCAGTTCCCTGTTTGATCTGCCTTCTTTCAAGATCTTCGGGTTCATCTCCTTTAACCGGTTTTTCCCCGGCGTGGTGGCCCTGGCCATGAACTCCGGCGCCTACCTGTGTGAGATCATCCGTTCCGGCATCCAGTCCATTGACGGCGGCCAAACGGAGGCCGCCCGGTCCCTGGGCCTTACCCAGACCCAGAATCTGCGGTTTATCATTCTGCCTCAGGCCATCAAGAACATCCTGCCGGCCATCGGCAACGAATTCGTTACCATCATCAAGGAGTCTGCCATTACTTATACTATCGGCGTACAGGATATCATGGCCATGGTCAACGCAATCAAGACCTCCGCGTTCATTATCATGGAGCCGCTGCTGGTGGCCACTGCCCTGTACTTCTGCCTGTGTTTCCCCACCTCCAAGCTGATTGCGTATATCGAAAGGAGAATGAGCCGTGGCGATCGCAGATAGTCTGATCCAGGTCACCGACCTGAAGAAATACTACAACAAAGGCGCCATCAAGGCCCTGGACGGCGTCACGGTCAATATCGACCGTGGCGACGTGATGGTGGTCATTGGGCCCTCCGGCTCCGGCAAGTCTACCTTTTTGCGGAGCCTGAACCTGCTGGAAGAGCCCACCGGCGGCTCCATCGTGTTTGACGGGGTGGACATCACCAAAAAGAAGGTGCGTACCCCTGAGGGCAAGCTGGTGAAGCTGGACATCGACCAGCACCGCCAGAAGATGGGCATGGTGTTCCAGCACTTCAACCTGTTCCCTCACATGACCATCATGGACAACATGACCCTGGCTCCCGTCCAGGTCAAGCACATGAACAAGGCGGAGGCCGAGGAAAAAGCCCTGGCCCTGTTGGAGCGCGTGGGCCTTCAGGACCGGGCCCAGGCATATCCCATCCAGCTCTCCGGCGGCCAGAAGCAGCGCATTGCCATCGTCCGGGCACTGATGATGGAGCCGGAAGTGATGCTCTTCGACGAGCCCACTTCCGCCCTGGACCCTGAGATGGTGGGCGAGGTGCTGGAGGTCATGAAGGAGCTGGCCCAGGAGGGCATGACCATGGTAGTGGTCACCCACGAGATGGGCTTTGCCCGGGAGGTGGGAAACCGAGTCCTCTTTATGGCCGACGGCAAGTTGCTGGAGGAGGGCACACCTGCGGAGATTTTTGAGCATCCCCAGCATCCCCGCCTTCAGGATTTCCTCAGCAAGGTTCTTTGACATTCGGACAAGCAGCAGGCCGCCCGCAGACTGCGGGCGGCCCGTTTTTCTGGAAAGGAGTTATGACTATGACCAAGGAAAAGCAGGCGGCCGTGGCCGCCGTGGAGGCCAAGCGCGACCTCGTCGCCCAGGTGGCGGACAGCATCTGGGACTACGCGGAGCTCTCTTTGCAGGAGACCCGGTCCGCCGCCCTTTATTGTGAGGTCCTGGAAAAAGAGGGCTTCACCGTGGAGAAGGGGATCTGCAACATCGCCACGGCCTTTTCCGCCAGCTACGGCTCCGGACGCCCCGTCATCGGCATCCTGGCGGAGTACGATGCGCTCTCCGGCCTGTCCCAGGAGGGAGGCAGCGTGGAACGGAAGGAGCGGGTCTCCGGCGGCTGCGGCCACGGCTGCGGACACAATCTCCTGGGTGCCGGCGCCATGGCTGCGGCCCTGGGGGTCAAGGCGTTCCTGGAATCCACCCACACTCCCGGCACCGTGATCCTCTACGGCTGCCCCGGTGAGGAGGGCGGCGCCGCCAAGGCCTTCATGGCCCGGGACGGCCTTTGGAAGCGGCTGGATGCCGCCATCACCTGGCACCCGGAGGACACCAACGAAGTCCAGACCGGCTCCTCCAACTCCTGTATCCAGACGCAGTACCACTTCACCGGCGTGCCCTCCCACGCCGCCGGCGCTCCCGACCGGGGCCGCAGTGCCCTGGACGCTGTGGAGCTGATGAATATCGGCGTGCAGTTCCTGAGGGAGCACATGAGCGATAAGGCACGGGTCCACTACGCCATCACCGACGCCGGCGGCCGTAGCCCCAACGTGGTGCAGCCCAAGGCCAGCGTGCTGTATATGGTGCGCTCCAACCATGTTGCCGAGGCGGTGGAGCTGCAGAAGCGGGTGGACGACATCGCCCGGGGTGCAGCCCTTATGACCGGCACCACTTACGAAAAGAAATTCATCGACGGCCTGGCGGACACCGTCACCAACCACACCCTGGAAAAGGTCCTCTATGAGAACTTCCAGGAGCTGGGTGTTCCTACCTACACGCCGGAGGAGAACGCCTTTGCCGACGCCCTGGCCAAGACCTATCCCGGCGCCGACACGGTGCCCGGCATCGGTGCCGCCCACGACCCGGAGCTGGCAGAGCAGTCCCGGCAGCTGCGCCGGAAGGCGGGGCATGCCATGAATGACTTTCTCCTGCCCCTCTATCAGGGGGAGGTGTTCCGTCCCGGCTCCACCGACGTGGGGGATGTCAGCTGGCTGACCCCTGCCGCCCAGATCCAGGTGGCGGCCTGGCCCAACGGCTGTCCCGGCCACAGCTGGCAGAACGTCTCCTGTGACCGCACGGAGATCGGCCACAAGGCCGCCGTCCACGCAGGCAAGGTGCTCTGCGCCGCGGCAGTGGATCTCTTTACCCAGCCCCAGCTGCTGCAGGAGGCGCGGGAGGAGTTCCTGCGCCGCACGGAGAGCGGCTATGTCTGTCCCATCCCGGCGGACGCCGTTCCCACCATTCCCGACTGAAACAGACGCTCTGGCCCGCGCCGTGCACTGCCCGGCGCGGTTTTTTACAGTTGTTTCACGGATAACCAAAAATTATTTTGATAGGCCAAATTTTTTGTTTGCTTTTCCTAAAATCTATGCTATCATAAGGGAGAACGGTACTATCCTCCTAAGGGCCCTGCCCTTTTCAATTTGAAAGGAGTCCTGCGCATGGAATCCCGCCTCCACGGCCGTGAGCTGCTCTTTCAATTTCACGGCACTCCCCCTATCGGTACCTCCATCTCCCTGGCACTGCAGCACCTGGTGGCCATGATCGTGGGCTGCGTGACGCCGCCCCTCATCATCGCCGGCGCGGTGGGCCTGAGCCAGTCGGATCAGGTTTTGCTGATTCAGGCGTCTTTGGTGATGTCCGCCGTGTGTACGCTGCTGCAGCTCTTCCCCATCAGCCGGTACTTCGGTTCCGGCCTGCCGGTGATTTTGGGCGTCAGCTTTGCCTATGTGCCCAGCATGCAGGCCATCGCCTCCTCCGGCGGAGGCGTGGGCGCCATAGCCGGCGCCATGATCGTGGGCGGCATCGTGGCCATCCTCGTGGGCGTCTTCGTCAAGAAGATCCGGCTGCTGTTCCCGCCTGTCATCACCGGCACGGTGGTATTCACCATCGGATTGTCCCTGTACCCCACTGCCATCAACTACATGGCCGGCGGTACCTCCAACACCGCTGAGGCCATTGCCGCCTCGGGAGCCTCCGAGTCCCTGATCTACGGCTCCTGGCAGAACTGGCTGGTGGCGGCACTGACATTGGCGGCTGTCATCATCCTCAACCATTTTGGAAAGGGCCTCTGCAAGCTGGCCTCCATCCTCATCGGCATGCTCTTCGGCTATGTGGTGGCGGCGGTGTTCTTCGGCATGGTGAGCTTTGCCGACGTGGGTGAGGCTGCCTGGTTCTCCCTGCCCAAGTTCATGCACTTCGGTGTCACCTTTGACCCCGCCTCCTGCATTGCCATCGGGCTGCTTTTCGCCATCAATTCCATCCAGGCCATCGGCGATTTCACCGCCACCACCGTGGGCGGCATGAACCGCGAGCCTACAGACCAGGAGCTCCAGGGCGGCATCATCGCCTACGGCGCCAGCAACATCCTCACCGCCCTGTTCGGCGGCCTGCCTACGGCTACATACTCCCAGAACGTGGGTATCGTCACTACCAACAAGGTGGTCAACCGGACGGTCTTCACCTTTGCCGGCGCCTTTTTGCTGCTGGCGGGCGTGTCCCCCAAGTTTGCCGCCCTTCTGACCACCATCCCCCAGTGTGTGCTGGGCGGCGCCACGGTGACGGTATTCTCCACCATCGCCATGACGGGCATGAAGCTCATCGCTTCCCAGGACCTGACGGCCCGGAACACCACTATCGTGGGCCTCTCCGCCGCTCTGGGCGTGGGCATCTCCCAGGCTGCCGAGGCACTGAGCCAGTTCCCGGACAGCGTCACCATGATCTTCGGCAAGTCCCCTGTGGTGGTGGCCACCATCATGGCGGTGCTGCTGAATCTGGTACTGCCCAAGGAGAATAAACGCTGAATCTGCGCGCAAAGCGCCCTGTCTTCCCGGCAGGGCGCTTTTTTGCAAAATTTGGGCCGCTCTCTGTACAATCCTTCCCGGCACGGGTATAATAAGACCATATTCGACACTTTTGGAAGGTTTGAAGGGAAGCGCCTATGAAACGCAGACACCAGGCACCGGAGGAGCCGGCCGCCCGCCGGGAGATTCCGCTGTGCCGCCCCACCGCTGACCGGGGCCTCACCGCCGCTCAGGCCCGGGAGCTGGCGGAAAACGGATGGGACAACTGTCCGGTGGAATCTCCCACCAAATCCGACAAGCAGATCATCCGGGAGAACCTGCTCACTTACTTTAACCTGATCTTCGTGGTGCTGGCAGCCTGCCTGCTGCTGGTGGGGGACTGGAAGGACACCACCTTTTTGCTGATCGTGGCGGCCAACGCCGCCATCGGCATCGTGCAGCAGCTGCGCTCCAAGCGGACCATCGACAAGCTCTCGCTGCTCTCCGCCTCCAAGGTGCGCACGGTGCGGGACGGCGCGGTGACGGAGCTGCCCACTGCCCAGCTGGTGCGGGAGGATGTGGTGGAGCTCACCGCCGGCTGCCAGATCCCCGCCGACGGCCCTGTCCTCACAGGGCAGGTACAGGTCAACGAGGCCCTCATTACCGGTGAGGCGGATGCTGTCACCAAGCAGCCGGGAGACCGGCTGCTCTCCGGCAGCTTCGTCATCTCCGGAAAGTGCCGCGCCCGGATGGATCAGG
>ULSO01017925.1_pt1 | contig 13038 bp, 7 predicted proteins | sample 1956701 | NCBI WGS metagenome assembly ULSO01 (sample SAMEA4835708, study PRJEB28245) | human gut metagenome | biome: gut microbiome; material: fecal sample | place: Denmark | collected 2008 | reverse complement strand
GAAACTCTCTAATACAACGTATTCGACGGGTTTATTTTTCACAGCGAAACGAACGGTTGCCGTTCCGCCGAGGTCAAACGTAACAGATTCGGGTTTAACGCTTCCGAAATACAGTTCGCTTTCGGCATTTTCGCCCGCATATTTAACGATTATCTTCATTTTCGGCGAACCGAATCCGTCTGGCGTTACCGTATCGAGATATAAAACGCCGCAACCTCTGTTTGCCTCTATCGACTGTTTTATTTTTAAAACAATCGTTTTTCGGCGTGTCTTTTCCGCTTCCATAAGTCCGCCCGAACTCACAATTCCGTCGCGGTACTTTTTCCACAGATAATCGGCGTTTTCGTTGATTTCTTCAAAGTCTTTCTCCGCTTCGTCAAGCGTAGCGAAAATTTCGTTAAAATCGGCGATGCCGTTTCCGAAATTTTCCTTTTCGTATTCGTCGAAAACCTTATACCCCATAGAGTTTATCATATATGTAAGGTATTTTTCAAGCGAAAAATCATAAATATCGAGTAAAATATCGCGTTTTTCGCCGCTAATGCGTTTTTCATCCGCAAGACAAGTTTTCAATTTATCTGTAAAATCTTTCAGAACGTTTCTGTAAAGTTGTTTTATGAAATTGTCGTCCTCGGCTTTAACGCCTATATTCGTACCGATAAGGCAGGACGTCAAAACCTGATTTTCCAGCAATAGTTTTGCAATTTCCCTATCGCCGATTATCTCCTCATACACCTTAACTTTATCATCGAAATTTTTAATTTGTCCGTTCCAGAGTTTCCCGCAAAGGGCAGCAAGCGGATAAATTCCGTTATAAAAACTCGCCGCGCGTTCCCATATCGTAAGGATTGCGCCTATCGGCTTATGTTTCAAAGCATAATCGGTTAAAGTGTCCACATTATACGTCGAAGAAGCGTTGCTTCCGTACGCGCAGAAAATATACTCGAATCCTAAGCGGTCGTAAACGGAAAGCCAATCTTTTCTCACTCTGTTCGTCCAATGACCTTTGGTCTCCGAACCGATAAATCCGTAATTCCAATGGCACAGGATTATATCTCGCGGCAATGCGTCAACTATGTCGTAATACTCGAAAAAATCGTCCCACATAAGCATGGTTTTACCCATGCTTTTCGCAAGTTCGTAATCGTGCATAACCTGCGAGAAAAATATATCCTTTTTCGTTTCGCCCGCTTTAAGGCGCGCCTTGCACCTCGGACACTCGGCAAACTCGAACACTTCGTCCAACCCCATGTGAACGTATTTCCCATGGAAGACGGAACAAATCTCCGTAATGTATGCGTCAAAAAACTTATTGAACTCGGGATTACTTGTGCAGCCGACCGCTCCGCGTTTGAAACGTTCGGAGGACCAGCCTCTGCCTTCGGCTCTTTCGTCCGTAAACTCGGAAAGATAAGCCGCTTCTTCATACTGCAATAGTTTTTCGATATGATAAAAGTTCTCGAACGCGGGAATCGCGTTAAGTCCCTTGTTTTCGATATAGTCCGCTATCGCTTTAAGTTCTTCAAGCGAATAGGTGTCGTTCTCATCCAAAAACGGGGTGACTTTTGTTCTTATTGAACACTCGATATATAAGATAATCGTGTTATAGCCCCACTTTTTGGCGTTATCCACGAAACTTTTTATAAAGTCAAATCTTTCTTTTTGTCTTCCGAGATCTAATTGTACGGCGATGATTTCCATTGTGATTTTCCTTAATCGATATTCTGCCAAACCGACATATTGCAATTTTCGCTATCGTAGTTTTTACCCGCCGACGAATAATCGCAAAGCGTAATTTCGCCGTTTCGTGTTTTTATTTTTATAGTTTCGTTTGTGTAGAAATCGGTATTTTTAACAAGTTTCGCAACCGCTCCGCCCGCTTTTTTCGGCACGGCGACAGGCAGACCGAGATCTTCGCCGAATCTTTCGTCCCTTGCAAGGACTATCGGACCTCTTTCGTATTCCGCCTTGCCGTTCAGAATCTTTCTTTCGACTTTCATCGGCATAGAAACGGTAACCTTATCGCCGTTTTTAACCTTAACGACGGCGTAGCCTTTTTCTTCCGCAAATTCTGTTTCTTTACCGCCTACCGACACCGAGAAATTTTTCGTCCATTTCGGTATACGCAGGAGAAGCGTCGTTTCGCCGCTCGTTTTCACCGTGATTTTCGCTTCGCCTTTTTTATAAAGGTTCGCTTTGACCGAAATCTTAACTCCCGACGATTTATCCGAGTAAACTCCGTCGTTATAGAGGTTGACGTAATAACCGTTTTCGCCTTTCGTTACGGCGACAAGCCCGAAAAGAGCCGTTCCCGCGCCGCCGATTGCCGCGCAGCAACCGTACGATCTGCCGTTTTCCATTACCCTGAAGCCGCCAATCTTTCTTGCCCGTTGACCTAAACAAAGCGGACTATAACTGTCAAACGGAAACGCTTCGTGCGGGACGGGTACGGCAGTTGTCCCCTCCCATACTATGCCCTGCGAGCGTTTCATTGTCTGATTTTCACTGTTAACCGCCCCGAAAAGCGCATTATAGCCCGACCTTTCGATTACGTCGGCATATTTTGAATCGCCCGTTATCGCAAGCAATCTTGCGCAAAGTTTCATAAGCGTCACCGTAACGCAGGTTTCCTGCATAACGCCCTCTGTTTGCTCGGTTTGCTTAACCGTAGAATTGTCGAAAAGTTCGTGCGTGCAACCGCAGCAACCTATAACAGTATAGTCGCTTTCAAGAACCATGTCAACGAAATTGATTACGGTTTCGAGGTCGCCTTTATTGCCCTTTACGGTGTAATATTCCAAAAGTCCCTCAAAACAACTCATCATCTCATATGCTTTTGTATGATTGAATTCAAAAGGGAATTTCTCTTTGGTTTTACAAAGGCTTATTATGTCCTGATCTTTAGAAAAACCCGTGCTTATGATATACTCCGAAAAATCGAGATACCTTTGTTCGCCCGTGAGTTCGTAGAGTTTCACGAACGGCTCTAAAATCGAACAGGAATTCATACCGCCGTAAATATTCGTCGTGTCGAATATTTCGACCTTACCCTTTCTGTTCCCCACTTTTTTCAAAATATAATCGGCGTGCTTTTTAAGCGCTTTCGTTATTTTTTTAACAAGCCCTTTATTTTTGCATATATCGATATAGTAAAGAAAGCCGAGCATGGCGTATTTACGCGACCACATATCCCACGCCTTGAACTCGTATTGCAAATCATAGGTGGAAAATCTGCCGTTTTTCTCCTCGGTGGTAAGCATATCTTTTATGCTTTCTGTTATTTCGGCGTAAAGTTTTGCGTTTCCCGTAGCCTTATACGTAAGGCACGCCGCGCGCATAAGTTTACCCCAGAATTCGCCGCGCCAGCCGCCGTCTTCGCCGTCGGGCTTAGTTCTGAACTGATTGACGGTGAGTTTCCACAAGTCGTTATCCGAAAGCTGCTTGTCTATTGTGTATTTTATCATTTCGCCGGGATATCCCTTGGTTACCGTTTGCCCCGCCGCGGGGAATTTCATAATTTTTTCCATATTCGTTACTTCTCTATATTAAGGTTATTTACTTTAAGTCTATAAGCATATCTCTCTTTTTCGAGTTCGCTTGCAGGGTTTAAAACCGCCAACGCGCCGTTTCCTCTGCCGCGTTTATCGCTGCCCGATAAAACAAGTTTATATGTAAGCCTTGTCTTGTTACTTTCGGAAAAATCGCCGTCGGTAAACTCGCCTTTTTTCGATTTTCCTATAAACGTATATTTCGCTTCGCTGTTTTCCGCGCGGAAAATATCGTATTCGTTTCCGTCGTTTTTCCACTCGAGTTTAACGCCGTTTTTTTGCCATTTTGCAACAAAATCTCGCGCTATAAGTCGATTAACTCGTTTTTTGAAACCTGATAGATAATATTTTTCGCCCGCCGTCGTATTGAATATCACCTTGCCGTCGGCGTGTTTTACGGGCATCTCACAACCGTTATTACAGACGGATATTCCGTCCGTTTCGCCGCCGTAGTAAAGAGTTATCGGCTCGCCTTTAAACGAGATAATCTCGCAGTTTTCTATAATTCCGTTTTTATAATCGAGTGAAACCTCGAAATTCCCTCTCGCTTTTAAGCCTTTGAAACTTATGTTTTGCCATTTTTCGGGTATCGACGGAAGAATCGAGATATATCCGCCGTGGCTTTGCAAAAGCATTTCGGTAATTCCCGCCGTCGCGCCGAAATTACCGTCTATCTGAAAAGGGGGATGAACGTCCCACAAATTAGGGTGCGTTCTCGTTTTCAGAAGGTTTTGCAATAGAATATATGCGTGATCGCCCTCGCCCGTTCTCGCCCTCGAACACAGCCTGTGCGCGAGCGCCCAGCCCGTCGATTCGTCGCCGCGTAAATTCAGCGTTATTTTCGCCGCGTCTAACGTTGCGGGGGTGTCGCTCGTTATCTGTTCGCCCGGCATAAGCGCGACTAATTGCGACAAATGCCTGTGCTTCGCCTCGCCTATCTCGCCGTAAAAATGCTCCTCGTCGTATTCTTTGATTTGTCCGCTATATCCTACCCTTACGGGATCAAGGGCGTTTATATTTTCCCTTTCGTAGCGCGTAATTTCGTCCGAAATTCCGAGAACTTCGGACAATTTCAGGTCGTTTTCGAAAATCTCTTTCACCATCTGCTGGTCGAAAGAACAGCCGACCGTGTGATAATATTGCTGATATTTATGTTCGTTCACCCATTCGCCCGACAAAATCTGCTCGGGAGAAGCCGAAAACGAACAGAGTTTTCTGCCGTCGTAATCTTTTAAAGTCCTTTTCAGAAACTTTGCCATGCCGTGTACCGCCGGATAGGCGTAATTTTTCAAAAACTCCTCGTCGCGGGTGAAATCGTAGGCGTCGTAAAACATTTTGGCGGTAAGTCCGCCCGTCCCCGGCCCCGAATGACTGTTCGGGTTTTTGCCCTCGACTTCATAGCAAAACGCGCCCGTGCCGATTATCCAGCCGCAATCGCCCTCGGCATTTTCGGGGTTGGTTTCCGCAATCCACGCCTTTGCGTTTTTTTCCGCTTCGGAAAGATATGACTTAAAAAAGTCCGCATAAGCGTCGAACGCCTCGGCTATATTCGCCGAAAAAGCGTGCCAATAATTCATCTGAATATTGATGTTGTGCCAGAATCCGCTCCCCCACGGCGATTTGTCGTGAACCGTCCACACTCCCTGAAGCGAAGCGGGCGGCGTTCCTTTCCTCGACGAAGATATGAGCAGATATCTGCCGTATTGATAGTATATTTCTTCTAAATAAGGCTCGACGTTTCCCTCTCGGTAAGACTGTAGAAGTTCGTCGGTCGCCCGCCCGTCGTCCGTTCCGCCAAGGTCTAATTCAACCCTGTTCATAAGAGACGAAAAGTCGTTTGTGTGCCGTTTTAAAAGCGTTTCATAGCCGAGTTTCAAGGCGTTTTCAAGCCGAGCCGAAACCTTTTCCGTTGGATCGTTCCCAACCGCCTTATGCGTTGAAAACGCTTCGGAGCAAAGCCTGTAAGAAGTGTCGAACACAACGTAAATATCCGCGTATAAGGCGTTTATTACGGTGATTTGCCCGTTTTCGCATCTCTTTTTGCCGTCGGTTACGACCGCGACTTTTGCAATATATTTAAGATCTCTCGAAGGGAGAGTTCCGCGCGCGACAAGCTCAAACTTATCGCCTTCCGTGAATACCTCGCCCGTTCTTCCGCCTTCGTCGAGCGGTCTTTCGCCGAGATAGGGTATCACGATTTTTACCCCCAAATCTCTCGGCTTTGCAAATTCCGCGCGGTAAACGAAAACGTTGTCGGGATAACTGAAAAACGCTTTTCTTTTTACCGAGCCGAAATCGGAAAGATATTCGGAATAAGCGATGCCCGTCCTTAAATCGAGACCGCGTTCGTAATCTCTCGCCTTGTCGTTAAAATCGACGTGAAGTTCGAGAAAATTCGACACGCCGCCCAAACGAAAAGTGTTTGCGAAAGCGTTCGTAGTAAACTGAACGCGCTCTTCGTCGTATCCTCCGAAAACGCTCGCGCCGCTATAGCCGTTACCTATCGGCAAAGAATATTTTTCCCAACCCTCGTTGTTTCTTTCGGCGGGAGTTTTATACATTAGTTTTAGTTCTTTCAAATTCTTCTCTTATTTCGGATATTATTTTGCAACGCCGAAATTTCGGGCTTATCCGAATTTCTCGTTTTAATCGATAAGTTCGAAATCGGCTTTCAAACAATCGCGGGAATTTCCGCCGACAAATAATTCGAATTTGCCCGTTTCTGCCGCAAACTCTCCGCCGTCGGTGTAAAATTTCAACGTTTCTTCCGTAATTTCAAAAGTTATAAGCTTTTTCTCGCCCGCTTTTAAGAAAACTCTTTCGTAGCCTTTCAGTTCCTTAACGGGGCGAACGACGGAAGCGAACAAATCGCGCAGATACCATTGAACGGTTTCGTATCCGCCGAATTTTCCAACGTTTTTCAACTTCACGCTCGCCGTGATTTTTCCGCCGCGATTAAGTTTTTTTGCCGACAACTTTAAGTCCGAATACTCGAATTTCGTGTACGAAAGTCCGTAACCGAAAGGATAAAGCGGAGAATTATATTCGTCATCATAACCTGAGCGGAATCTTTCGTCACTATAAAAAGACGGAATGTCTTTCCGTTTCGGTCTTGCCGTCGAAAAATGATTGTAATAAATCGGACACTGCCCCACAGAGCGCGGAAAACTCATAACCGTTTTTCCGCAAGGGTTGGCTTTACCGTATATGAGATTTGCAATAGCGTTTCCGCCTTCGGTGCCCGGTTGCCAGACGTACAAAATCGCGTCGGCAAGCTTCTCGACGTCGCTGAGCGCAAGCGGTCTGCCGCCGAACACGACGAGCGCAAGCGGCTTGTTCAATTTATGAAGGCGGGCGATGAACTTACGCTGAATTCCGGGGATACGGATATCCGTGCGCGAATGAGCTTCGCCCGAATTCAGCATATGCTCGCCGACGCACGCCACTATAAAATCTGCGTCTTTGCACACCTTTTCCGCCTCTTCAAACCCGCTTTCGTCAATATCGAACAACTTCCATGAGCAACCGCGCGCGCACGGTACAGCGTGTTTTAAAAGTTTTTCAACGCCTTCTTTAACGCTTACGGTATCTTCCATACGTGCTTTTTTCGACCAGTTGCCTATAATTTCGCGCTCCTCGACAAAAGGACCTACAAACGCAACTTTCGCGTTTTCCCTTAAGGGAAGTATTCCGTTGTTTTTCAACAAAACGCAACTCTCTTCCGCTGCTTTTCTCGCCAAATCTCTCGTACTTTGCGAAAGCGTAATTTCGTCTCTTTTCTTAGTGTCGGTGTATCTGTCGGGATTTTCGTACATACCGAGTTTATTTTTCAGTTCAAGAACACGCAAAACCGACTCGTCGAGTTTTTCTTCGGATACAACGCCCTCCCGAACGAGTTTCGGCAAAAGCCCCGCATAAACGGACGAACCCATTTCGATATCGAGTCCGCTTTCTATCGAAACGCGCGCGCAGTCCTCGCCGGTAGCGCAATAACCGTGTTCATAAAGCTCCTCAACCGAGCTATAATCGGAAATAACAACGCCGTCGAAGCCCCATTCTTTACGAAGCATATCGACCATAATGTCCTTATGCCCCAAAATCGGCTTGCCGTTTAAGAGGTTAAACGAACTCATAAACATTTCGGGGTTCTCTTTAAGGCACTCCCTATACGGGCGCAAATAGTATTCGCGCAGATTCCGGTCGGAAATATCGGTCGTATTATATTCTTTCCCCGCCTCGGCGGCTCCGTAACCTGCAAAGTGCTTCACGCAACAGGCAATTCCGCCCTTGTGATAACCACGGATCGTCGCTTTGCCGACTTCTCCGCCCCAATACGGATCTTCGCCGCCGCTTTCCATAACTCTGCCCCAACGCGCGTCGCGGACTAAATCTACCATAGGCGAAAAGGTAACGTCTATACCGTCGTATTTCGCTTCGGTTGCGGCAAGCTCCGCACAATCCGCGATAAGCGAGGTGTCGAAACTGCAAGACAGAGCGACAGGCACGGGATAAACCGTTCTGTAACCGTGGATTACGTCTAACATTATCGGAAGAGGATCGTCTATCCCCTTTTCCTTGCGCTTTTTACGGATAGATTGAACCGCTTCGGCGTTCGGGGCATTTAAAATCGTACCGATACGCCACAACGACTCGCGTTCTACACTGCCTAAATGGCTGAAGCCCGTCACGATCTTTTCCTGATTGTCGTCCAGCTCATATGAGGGGAACTGCGTTAATTGCAACGCTTTTTCTTCCAAACTCATTTCCGATATTATTTTTTTCAGTTCTTTGCGGTTTTTACTCATATTGCTAAATTTTTCTCTTATTTCAGGTATTCTTTTGCCGCGCGCCAGAATTCAGGGCTTTCCACAGGCGCGTCGTCAAGTTCCCAGAACTGAGTCATCGTCCTCTCTTTTACGGGCGCTTTCGCACATTCGGACATATACGCCTTCAATTCTTCAAACGTCATGCCGCTCTGCGGGTTAAAATCTTCGCTTTTTATATAGTTCTTTATAAATTCCGACATCGCGACAGCCGACGGTTCGCCATCGTCAAGTCCCGTAAGATTAAGTCCGCACACAAGCAGACTGCCCTTGCCGACTTTTAATTCAAACAAATACGCAAAATCTCTGAGCGTTCTGTCGGGCATAAGTTCGGGCAGATTGTAAGCGTCTTTATACGCGTCGAAACGGTCTCTCGAACTTTTATCGATCCCCGAAATAAGCTTTTTCGCCTTGACGGGGAAATCGTCGAGATTGATTTTGTCGCAATCTTCGCTTATCTCGCCGAAATTGAAATCGTAATATTCTTCGCACGGAAACCCGTATTTACCGAGCAAGTTTTTATCGTTTATGCCGCCGAAATTCGTCCCTCTGTCCCATATAACGGGTTTGAAGCGATTCCAACTCGCCTTAAACGCGTATTTCGGGTTTTTCATATCGACATTACTGCGATGTCTTGTCCATTCCGAGCGATAAACAAGGCAGACTTTTTTGCCTTGTTCAAGCAAATCGAACGCCTTTTCGATATCGTCGGTTATTGCCTCGTGTCCGTTATAGTAAGAAACAAATTCTTTGTAAGTTTCCTTTTTCGCCGGTCTGTCGTATATCCACAAAGTCCATTCGTTTTCGGAATAAACTCCGCTTTTTGTTCCGAGCCTTAATTTCAAAGCGTAAACACCCGATTCCTTCGGCAATGTTATTCTCGCTTTGCATAATCTGTACGAACCTTTTCTCGATATATCCCCATATTCCGAGATAGTCCGACGCGCGCGTTCCCCAGCCGCAACAACCGAAACTCTCCGAAATAATCTCCTTTTTGCCTAGTTGGTTTTTTGCGCTTGAAATCTGTTTCAACAGAACGGGCGAAGCGTATCTTCTGCCCAGATAGTCTATGCCCGGAAAATCCATGCCCGTATAATTAAGCATAGCGTTTCCGCCTTTGAGGTATTGCGTTGAAATTCCGTCCTCTTCGGGGAAATGCCCTGTGAACAACAAATTGTTTTTAACGCACCATTCGTTTATCTTGTCTATATAATTTTCCTTATAAACGGAACAAACGACGTCGTAATAATCCTGACGAAACACTTCTGCCGCTTGCCCGTCTCCGAAAAGCAGATATATGAAATCGAGTAAATCGTAGCCTTTTTTTTCTTCGAACGCTTTTTCGAGATACGGGCTGTAACAATACTCGCCGTACTGCGGTTCGTCGGTAAAAATACCTTTTATGGTTTTGCCGAACCGATCTCCGAATCTGCGTTTATACTCCTCGTGGGTAACAGCGATAAATTCGTCGGTTACGCGCGGAGAAAATATGTCGACGTAAAACGGATTGACCTTATAACCGAAACAGAATTCGCTCTTTCCGGAATCGTCGCGTTTATAAGGCAGATTGCCGAAGCAAGCGTATCTGCTTCCTTCCGGAATTTTTTCGGGTCTGCCGGACGAAAAGCCCGCCAGAAAATTTTTATCGTCGATTTCGGCGTTTTTCATTTCGCAGGAAAAGTCTTTCGGCAGATTTCTCGCTGTCAACGACTTCTGACAATAGTCCTCGCCCTTACCGTTCACTCTGCCGCCGGCAAATCCGCTGGGCCAACCGTCTTCATCGTAAAGCCACGCTTCGAGTCCGCATTTTTCGGCTTCGTCGACGGCATAACCTATCGCCGCAAACCATTCCTCCGAAAGATAAGCCGATTTCAGACCTGCCCTTGCATGCAAAAAAAAGCCCCCGAAATCCTTTTCTTTGAAATCTCTTACTCTCTCTCTTATGCCTTGCTCGGTAAGTTTTCCGTTTAAAGCCCAAAATAATCTGTTTTTTCTGTTAGTTTCCTGTTCTTTTGGCATTATCAGTTTCCGTTAAAGTTCTTGCTATTCGTGTAGCAATATTTTTTAAAGCACTATGCCCGCTTCATTCCGGACTTCGTGCTTTTTCTTTCATTTGCTTAAATTTGCTGAAACTACTCGCGTAGTCTACGTAAAAATCAAGAAGTCGCGTTAACCGCGAAACCATCTTGCTTTTTTATTTTAACACGCCGACAACCGCTTGTCAATATAAATTTAAAAATTTTTTTTATTTTTTTAAAACCGGTCAACGGATATCCTTTACCGTGTTCCTTTCGACGATATAGGTTTCCTCGTTGGTTTCCGAAGTACGCTCGCCGCAGATTTCGGAATACAACACCCTGAATATTTTTTTTCCGAGCATTTTATAATCGTAACCGAGCGTGGTTAGCGGAGGGTTTATATACTTCGAATACATGATATCGTCTATGCCCACGACGGAAACGTCGTCCGGTACGCGATAACCTCTTTCTTTCAGTTTATCTATAACGCCGTAAGCCATCAGATCGTTTGTAGCGATAATCGCGCTGAAAGGAACATTTTCAGAAAGCAATTTATCCGTAAGTCTCATTCCGTCTTCGACGGTTGTCGAATAGGGAGCGTCGTCGTTTATCACGCTCGGTTTTTTACCGAACTCCTTATAATACTCGTCGACGAACGCGGCAAAACGACGATCGCTTTTCTGTTCCGGGTTAAGCCCGTTCAGATAAACTATGTCTTTATGTCCTTTCGCCTTCAGATATGCGACGATTTTTCTCATTCCTCCGTCCATATCCGCTTCAACGACCGGCAGACTTTCCTTCACGGTTTCTTCTTTGTTGCCCAGCACGACTTTCACGTTGTTATCCAGAAATCTGCTTACGATTTCGTTCAGGTTGCGCTCGGAAACAAGCGAGATATATATCCCGTCTATTCTTCTTGCAATCAGGTCGTTTACCTGTTTTTCCACGTCTCCGCTGCCCGCCACGTCGGATATATAAACCGAGTAGCCGCACTCGGCTGCCTGCTCCTGAAAGCCGTGGATAATGGCGGGGAATATCGGGTTTGCCATATCCCTTACTATTATCGCGACGGTGTCGGTTTTTTTCTTAACCATGCTTTTCGCAACCATATCGGGTTTATAATGCAACGTTTCTATTGCTTTGTTTACTCTGTCTACGACGTCTTTCGAAAATTTACGGCTGTCGTTCAGCACGTACGAAACGGTTTGCTCCGACACACCCGCAAGCCTTGACACGTCTTTTCTCGTAACCCGCATAAAATCTCCCTCCGTCCCATATTCGGCGGCTCTTTTTCCTTATTTTAACATATTGCAAAATAAAATGCAATAGCAGAACGGCATTAATCTTTTTCGCCGCTTTCGCCGGTCGGATTAACCCTCCACTCCGTTTCCCAGCAAATATACGGCGTTCCGTCGTCCGAAAAACGCACCGGCAACCAGACGTAAGTCGCTTCCGAGGTGTTTTCGTCGGACAATGCCGTCGTAGTGAACCCGTCGGGAAGAGGCTCTTTGGTTTTATCGAACATTCTTTCGTAAATCGCGTTTATATCAGGCATGTTCGCCGGCAAATCCCTCAGCCATCTGTCGCCCAACGCGATATACAAATCTTTTATAAACGGATGCCTGAACACCGAAGAAAACTGACACGCGAAAGAATTTTTATTCACGTCGTTCACGCAAGGCTTACCGAGTTCTCTCCACTCCCCGTGAAAATCGGTTATTTCATATAAAACCGTTTCGTTCGGGAAATAGCCCGTGGTTCCGGAAGTCAACAAAAACTTTCTTCCTCCGCGTTTGAAAAATGCCGGCGCTTCTCTCGTAAAAGGCGGAAACGGCTTGGGAATATGGATTGACATTTCATCGGTAAAATCGGTGTAGTCGTCGTTTAACGTAACGCAAAACATCGAATCGTGCGGATTTTCGAAAATTATATACGCTTTACCGCCGTCTTTGACCAGATCGAAATCGCCCGCATGGTACTTATCGAGTTCGGCAACAACCCTGAACGGCTTCGTTATATCTTTGCTCACCGCCACGGCGTACACGCAATATTTCAATTCGTCCGGCGGAACTTTGCTGCATTTTGCCCACATAACGAAAAGCCCTGTTTTTTCGTTATATAAAATATGCGGGCGATCGGTTATGTTTTCAGGATAAAACACCGTGCCTTCCCGACTGCTTATTGCAATTATACCTTCATCTTTCCAATTATACAAATCGTCGGACGAATACACCTTCACTCCGTTCGTCCAGTTTTTACAGCGTTCACCCGTTGCCGTGCCGGTAATCCCCTCTTTGTTTTCTCCGTAAAAATAAAATTTTCCGTTATGATACAATATAGAACCGCCGTGCGCCTGAACGACGCATCCGTCGGTATCGTAAAGAACTTTTCCCGGTCTGATTGTTTTATACACCTGCAAGTCTCCTTCGCTTATTTATTAAATGAATTCATAACGTCAGTTTCGAAATCCCTCGCCGTAGAAGCCTCCGACCCGCCGTCAAATCTGCTGTTTTTCATATACACCGCAACTATATTATCGACTTTATCAACCCAGAAATGAGTTCCGTATGCGCCGCTCCAGCCAAAACAGCCTTCCGGCAAATAATTGTTATGCCAGCCAAGAATAAAACGAACCTTGCCAAAACGCCG
>ULSO01058050.1_pt1 | contig 13054 bp, 9 predicted proteins | sample 1956701 | NCBI WGS metagenome assembly ULSO01 (sample SAMEA4835708, study PRJEB28245) | human gut metagenome | biome: gut microbiome; material: fecal sample | place: Denmark | collected 2008 | reverse complement strand
ATAAATTTTCAAACTGACAACTATTTTCAGTACACCTCACTCCTGCGCACCGCCTTTTCCGGAAACGCCAGTACACTTTCCCTCAAACGCAAGTACATTTCACCCGAAACGCAAGTACATTTTCCCTCAAACACCGAAGCATTTTGACACAAACGCGCTTAATTTTTTGTCCAAACATACATATCCGTGTTCCAGAAGGCAGAAAACCGCCCAAAAACGTTGCTTTCCAACAAAATAAATATTACCTTTGCAGCGCTATTACAAAAAACAAGAGCTTACCTTCCCGGCCTTGCGCATGGGAGCGGTAACGGCGAAGCACGCCCTGGACGCATGGATTGTGCCCCGCCGGACAAGCGAAACTGGAAATTCAAAGACGTAAAGAGATATGAGATTACACAAGATTGCCTGCCTGGCGGTCGCACTGACGCTGACAGCCGGATGTACTTCTTACAAGAAAGTACCTTATCTGCAAGACCCTGAAGTGGTAAACAACTACGGAAAAGAGATTCCGCTCTACGATGCCAAGATCATGCCGAAAGACCTGCTGAGCATCACCATCAACACCACCGACCCGCAGGCATCCGCACCGTTCAACCTCACGGTACAGACTCCGTTGAATGCGGCACTCACCAACATCAACACCACCACCCAACCTACCCTCCAGCAATATCTGGTGAACAACAAGGGTGAAATCGACTTCCCGGTGCTGGGCCGCCTGCAGGTGGGCGGACTTACCAAGAACCAGGCAGAAGACCTGATTCGCGAAAAACTGACTCCTTACCTGAAAGAAGCGCCCATCGTGACCGTGCGCATGGCCAACTATAAGATTTCCGTGCTGGGCGAAGTAACCCGTCCGGGTACCTTCACCGTGAGCAACGAAAAAGTAAACGTACTGGAAGCCCTGGCCATGGCGGGCGATATGACCGTATATGGCGTGCGTACCAACGTGAAGCTGATACGTGAAGACGCCGACGGCAAGCGCGAAATCAAGGAACTCGACCTGACCAAGAGCGACCTGGTGCTGTCGCCCTACTTCTACCTGTGTCAGAACGACATCCTCTATGTCACTCCGAACAAGACCAAGGCCAAGAACTCTGACATCGGTAACACCACTACCACCGTCATCTCGGCCACTTCCATCCTGGTATCCATTGCCAGCCTGATCGTCAACATCCTGCGATAAACATTTTCCTTTAAAAATTCAAAGAATATACAGCAAACATTATGATAGAAGAACAGAACCTGAACAACGAACAGCAGCACGAAGAGAGCATCAACTTCTATGCCATCTTCTTCAAATACCTTGCCTACTGGCCCTGGTTTGTGGCAAGCGTCATCGTCTGCCTCATCCTCGCCTTTGTGTACCTGCGCTATCAGGCACCGGTGTATAACGTAACTTCCGCCGTACTTATCAAGGAAGACGACTCCAGCAAGCGCGGCATGGGAGCAGCATCCGGAGCACTCGAGGCCATGCAGAGCCTGAGCGGACTATCCATGAGCAACAACTTCGACAATGAGGTGGAAATCCTGAAAAGCCGCACCCTGATCCGCAAGGTAATCACCCAGCTGGGACTTTACACTTCCATGGCAGAGGACCGCATGCTGGGCTACGACATCCCGTTGTACCAGAGCTCTCCTATCAACGTATTCATGTCGCCCGAAGAGGCAGAAAAGCTGGAGGCAGGCGCACAACTGAAGCTGAGCTACAGCCCCGAAGGCAAACTGTATGTCAAGGTACGCTATACCCTCGATGAGGAAGAAGAGGAAACGGAAAAGACCTTCGACAAGCTTCCTGCCGTATTTCCCACCCCAGCAGGTGTGTTCAGCTTTACGGCAAACGACTCCATCCTGAACGAATGGAAGGCTAAGGAAAGCGGCGATATCCGCCTGGCAGCCTATGTGGGTGCTCCTACAGCTATTGCTAAAGCATACGGCGAAAATCTAATGGTAGAATCTACCTCAAAAACCACCACCATCGCCCAGATAGCCGTAAAGAATAGCAGCCGCCAACGGGCAATCGACTTTATCAACTGCCTGGTAGCCTTCTACAACCAGGATGCCAACGACGAGAAGAACGAGGTGGCACAGAAGACGGCAGACTTCATCGAAGACCGTATCGGCATCATCAATCAGGAACTGGGCAGCACCGAAACCCAGCTGGCTGACTTCAAGCAGAAATCGGGACTGACCGACCTGACCAGCGATGCCCAGCTTGCCCTGCAGGAAAACTCCAAATACGAACAGCTGCGCATCGAAAACCAGACCCAGATACGCCTGGTAGAATTCCTGCGCGACTATATCAACAATCCTGCCAACGAACAGGAAGTCATTCCTGCCAATGTAGGCTTGCAGGACCAGAACCTGAGTTCGGTCATCGACCAGTATAACACCATGCTTATCGAGCGCAAGCGGCTGCTCCGTACCTCGAGTGAAAACAACCCCGCCGTAGTAAACATGAATACCGGCATCGAGGCCATGCGCCACAACGTACAGACCACGGTAGCCAGCGTACTGAAAGGACTCCAGATTACCCGCAGCGACATCGACCGTCAGGCACGCAAGTTCGAAGGCCGCATCAGCAGCGCCCCGCAGCAGGAAAAGGAGTTCCTCACCATCTCCCGCCAGCAAGAAATCAAGGCACAGCTCTACATCATGCTGCTGCAGAAGCGTGAGGAAAATGCCATTACCCTGGCAGCCACCGCTACCAACGGACGCATCATCGAAGAAGCACAGGCTGATCCTGTCCCAGTTTCTCCAAAGAAAAAAATTATCGCCCTTGCCGCCCTTATCATCGGGCTGGGCATCCCCGTGGGCTTTGTCTACCTGCGCGACCTGCTGAAGTACAAGATAGAAAACCGCGACGACGTGGAGAAACTCACCACCGTACCTATTCTGGGCGAACTGCCACGAGACAAAAAGCCGGAGCACGGTGCCATCGTAGTACGCGAAAACAAGAACGACATCATGGAAGAAACCTTCCGCGGCCTGCGTACCAACCTGCTCTTCATGCTGGGCAAGACCGACAAGGTCATCCTCTTCTCTTCTACCCAGCCGGGTGAAGGAAAATCGTTTGTAGCCGGAAACACCGCCGTGAGTCTCGCCTACCTGGGCAAGAAAGTCATCGTAGTAGGTATGGATATCCGCAAGCCCGGTCTGAACAAGGTGTTCAACCTGAGCCGCCGTGCCGAAGGTATCACCAACTACCTGAGCGACCCCGACCATGTGAAGCTGACCGACATGATCCAGCGCTCGGACATCAGCCCGAATCTGGACATCCTGCCGGGCGGACCGATACCTCCCAACCCGACCGAGCTGGTAGCACGCACCGTACTGGAAGATGCCATCAACCAGCTGAAAGAACGTTACGATTACGTGATACTCGATACCGCCCCCATCGGTATGGTGACCGATACCGCCATCATCGGCCGTGTGGCAGACATCTGCGTATATGTATGCCGTGCCGACGTAACCCCGAAAGCCGGCTACCGCTACATCAATGTGTTGCGCGACGAGCATAAGTTCCCGAAACTGGCAACCGTTATCAACGACATCGACATGAGCAAGCGTAAGAACAGCTACGGCTACGGTTACGGTGCCAAGTACGGTTACGGTAAGGGCTATGGCTACGGTTACGGCTATGGTTACGGTTATGAAGCCGGAGAAAAGAAAAGCCAACAGAAAAAGTAAATAAATAATTACTCTATATTACAGGAAAGTACAGCATTATTTATATAAATATTCGTACTTTCCTGTAAATTTCTAGGAAAAATTAAAATTTCATATACATATATTATCTTTCTTCTAACAGATAAATATTAATACTAGTAACTAAAAAGACTACGAAAATTCTAATTTAAAAATAAGAAGATTATAGTCTCAACAATTGAAAAATCTGTAAAAAATCAATCCAATTATTAAACTCAAGAGTATATCATAACAATTTTCCTGTTCATAAACTAAAATTAGACCCGTATAACTAAAACAAAAATATGGCAGATATTAGTTCAAACAATAAAAGAATCATTAAAAATACTATATTGCTTTATAGCCGCACTATAGTCACAATGATTATTTCATTATTTACATCAAGAATTATTTTAGACGCTCTAGGAGTTGAAGATTATGGTATATATAATGTAGTTGGAGGTGTTGTGACAATGTTTTCTGTAATTTCGGGAGCCATGTCTTCTTCGATAAGTCGTTTTATTACTTTTGAATTAGGGAAAAACAACAAAGAAAAATTACAAAAAATCTTTTCAGCAAGTATTAATATACAAATTTTTATATCTATAATAATTATAATATTAGGCGAAACAATTGGTCTTTGGTTTGTAACAAACATAATGTCAATACCAACCAACCGAATATACGCAGCAGAATGGGTATTACATTGCTCTCTTTTCTCTTTTTGTTTAAACCTTCTAAGCATTCCATATAATGCATGCATAATAGCACACGAAAAAATGTCAGCATTTGCTTATATAAGCATTTTAGAAGTTGTTCTTAAATTAATTATTGTCTATTTATTATACCTATCACCATTTGACAAACTACAAACTTACTCCATTTTATTTCTTTGTGTAGCTATAATAATTAGAATAACTTATGGAATTTACTGTAATCGTCATTTTAAAGAATGTCATTATATAAAAGTTCATGATAAATCTCTAATTAAAGAAATGACATCTTTTGCAGGATGGACTTTCTTCACGAATGCTGCATACATATTCAATACTCAAGGAATAAATATTCTTATGAACTTATTCTTTGGAGTAACAGTAAATGCAGCAAGAGGTATTACTGTACAAGTTGAAAGTGCCGTAATGAAATTTATAAATGATTTTACAACTGCCATTAACCCCCAAATAACCAAAAACTATGCAACAGGAAATATTGAATTGATGAATAATCTTATCTGTAAAGGTGCTAAATATTCCTATTTTTTACTTTTTTTCCTATCCTTACCAATCTTAATTGAAACAAATTATATCTTAACCTTATGGTTAAAAATCACTCCTGATTATACAGCCTTATTCTTAAGATTAAGTTTAATTGGATCTATGTTAACTATATTAGGTAATACAGGCTATACAGCTTGTATGGCTACAGGAGTCATCAAACGTTATGTTCTATGGGTTACATCCGTTGGATGTTTGACACTTCCTATTTCTTGGATAGCTTTCAAAATGGGAGCTCCCGTATATTCTACTTATATCGCATATATTTTTACCTATATCTTAGTAGATATAGTCCGACTTTGGATTATGAAAGGACTATTGAATTTTCCTATTATGATGTTCGTTAGAGAAGTAATATACAAATGCCTTTGGGTTACTTGCATATCATTAATAGTACCTTTATTCATATTAAAGAATTTAGAACCCTCTTTTATCAGATTTCTTTATTCATGCTTTTTTTGTATATTATCTACTAGTTTATCAATCTATATATTTGGATTATCAAAAAATGAGCGAATTTTTCTTAAAGCAAAAATTATAAACATGATAAGCAAACTAAAGAAATGAAAGTTCTAATTTTAGGAGGTACAGGAGCTATAGGTTCCTATTTAGTTAATATATTATCAGAAAATCATATAGATACAACCGTTACAACAAGAAGATTCCATGATAATATATCATACGTAACTTATGTTTGTGGAAATGCTCACGACAATGATTTCTTAAATCAATTATGTGCCCAACATTGGGATTCAATTATTGACTTTATGTCATATAAAACTGAGGAATTTAAAAAAAGAGTAGATACTTTATTAAATGCAACATCACAATATGTCTATATTAGTAGTGCCAGAGTATATGCCAATGAAGAACATCCTATAAAGGAATCATCTCCCCGTCTATTAGATGTCACCAAAGACAAAACATTTCTTAATACAGACGAATATGCACTAACTAAGGCACGACAAGAAAATATATTAATATCACATCCTAATAAAAATTATACAATTATTAGACCATACATAAGTTATGGAGACTATCGTTTACAACTAGGAACATTAGAAAAGGAGGAATGGTTATATCGCGCACTCCATAATCGTACTATAATTTTTACAGATGAAATAGCAAAAAAACTAACAACTTTAACAAGTGGTTATGATGTTGCCATAGGCATTTATAAATTGCTAGGAAAATCAAATGCATACGGAGAAACTTTCCATATAACAAATAAAAGAGTTTTAAAATGGGAAGATGTTATATCTATTTATGATAATTGTCTATATCAATTAACAGGTAAGAGAATAAAAATAAAGAACGTTCCTTTAAATACTTACTTTCAGATAAGAAGACCTGAATTAAAATATCAAGTCCTCTATGATAGATTATATAATCGTGACTTTATAACAACAAAAGAAATACTAATACAAGATGTTGAACATTTTATTGATCCATCTGTTGGTTTAAAAAAGTGCCTTGAACATTTTTTTCAGAACCCCCGGTTTTTATCTATAAATTGGCAATATGAAGCAATTAAAGATAAATTAACATCCGAATTTACTCCATTATACGAAATAAAGGGGATAAAAAACAAATTCAGATATTTACGTTACAGATTTTTATAGAAAATAAGACTATATAATCCATGGAACAGAAATACTTTACAAATGAACGTAATGTTCAAATTTTAATAGTCCTTTTAAAAAAATATGGTATAAGAAAAGTTATAGCTTCTCCAGGAACAACTAATATAACTTTTGTAGCAAGTCTAATGCATGATCCATATTTTGAATTATACTCATCAGTCGATGAGCGTTCAGCTGCTTATATTGCTTGTGGCTTAGCAGAAGAATCAGGAGAACCAGTAGTAATAACCTGTACAGGTGCAACAGCTAGTAGAAATTATGTGTCAGGATTAACAGAGGCTTATTATCGCCATTTACCTATTATTGCCGTCACAGCAACACGAGACGTATCCAAAATAGGTCACTTAAATGACCAAGTAATTGACCGATCACAGTTTTTAGCAGATACAGTAAAATATAGCACGCTCCTACAAACTGTTGTTAATGAGAAAGATGAATGGGATTGTACTATAAAAGTAAATAGAGCTCTTCAAGAACTTACACGTCATGGAGGTGGTCCTGTACATATAAATCTCACAACTACATATAGTAGAGATTACAAAACTCAAAACATTCCTGATGCAAAAAGGATATACAAATATTATATTAATGATACTTTCCCTGAATTACCTCAATGTCGTATAGGAATACATATTGGCACGCATCATAAACTATCACTAGAAGAAACGGAAGCAATTGATAACTTTTGTCACTGTCATAATGCAGTTGTATTTTGCGAACCCAACAGTGGATATAGTAGCAAATATAGAATCCCTTCCTCATCTGTAAAAGAAGCCCAATATCCGGACTTAATAATTCATCTTGGAGATGTCTGTACTTTTATACCTGAAATGTATGGCTGCAAAGATGTATGGCGAGTTCACCCAGATGGCGAAATTCGTGATAGGGTACAAAAGCTTAGCAAAGTATTTGAAATGGATATAAAAACATTCTTCAATTATTACGCTAATATAATAAGTGACACATCAGATAGTTATTATAAAGAATGCCGAGAATGTTACAATAACTTTGTAGCCAACATACCAGAATTACCATTCTCTAATTTATGGATAGCCAACGAATTTCGAAAAATAATACCAGAATTTAGTGAATTACATTTAGGTATTGCAGGTACACTTCGTGTATGGAGTCAATTTGATTCCCCTAAGAACGTAGATATTTATAGTAACCAAGGAGGATATGGAATTGATGGTATTCTCTCAACAGCTATAGGTTCATCTTTATACAATAAGAGTCGTCTATATTATGTAATATTAGGAGATTTGGCCTTTTTCTATGATTTAAACAGCTTAGGGAATAGACATGTCGGAAACAATATAAGAATCATGATAATAAATAATGGTCGAGGAAATGAATTCCGTTTAAGAGGTAATCCTGGCTCATTATTTGGTGACGAAGCTGATTTATACATTGCCGCAGCTGGACATTTTGGGAATAAATCAAAAACCCTTGTAAAAAACTATGCAGAAAATCTTGGTTTCAAATACTTGACCGCTTCAAATAAACAGGAATTTTCAGAACAAGTAAAAACATTCATTGATAATAATATAAAAATTCCTATGATTTTTGAAGTTTTCACAGAATTTGAAAATGATCGAGATTCCTTGAGTATGTTAAATCAATCAATGATAAAACATTCTACCATTAAAACTATCGCAAAAAAAGTATTAGGGGATACTGTATATGAGAAAATAAAAGAGTTAAAACAATCTAAAAAGACAAAATCTAATTATGACTGAGAAGAAATATATAATCATTTCAGGGTTAAATATTAAAGATAATAATAGAGGAACAGCGGCATTAGGATATGGTTCAATAACTTTTCTTAGGCAAAAAGGATTGTTAGAAACAGACTGTAAATTATTAAATTTACATCTCTATAAAAACTTTCTTAAACCATCAAACAGAATGACCTCAATAAAAACAATCAAGATTGATGGGGTAGAATGGCAACATATAACAATTGGACTATTTTTTTTAGAATGGTGGTTATTGAATAAATTGGGTATAATATTACCATGGTCGAAAACTACTAAAATATTAAAACAAGTCAAATATGTAGCTGCAATAAATGGAGGTGATGGATTTTCTGATATTTATGGTACTCAAACATTTCATTCACGTCTGTTAGAAACATGGATAGCAATAAAAATGGGAATTGCAGTTATACAGTTGCCACAAACTCTCGGTCCTTTTAAAATAGAAAGTAATTTTGAAGAAGCACGTTATATTCTTCAACACTCAAAAGCAATATATGTCCGCGATAATAAATTTGTTCAAGAATTAAAAAAAATGGGACTTAATTTTGAAGAGACAAAAGATCTTTCTGCATATATGCAGCCAGAACCGTGGAATATAAGTATTGCTCCCAACTCTATTGGCATTAATGTAAGTGGATTAGCATATAGCAACCGTTTTCGTACTCTTACTGGTCAGTTTGATAACTATCCTGCACTAATTGATAGACTTATTTGTCATTTTAGAGATAAAGGACATACAATTTATCTTATTCCACATTCTTATAATTATAAGAACCCAGAAGAAAACAACGACGATATTATTGCTTGTCGGGAAGCATTCAATAAATTAAAAAATAAATCTAATGTTATACTTATTGATAAAGATTTAAGTTCACCACAGATAAAATATGTAATATCAAATATGTCTTTTTTTATAGGTACACGAATGCATGCTAATTTTGCTGCAATATATACAGGAGTACCATTATTCGGACTAGCCTATAGCTATAAATTTGAAGGTGCATTTAATGCTAATGGCTTAGACGGAAAAAATCAGACAGCAATGATAAACAATATTACATCTGAAGAAATAGAAATAATTATAAATAAGATTGAAAAAGTATACCAAAAATTTATTCAATCATAAAACTCTATGGAAGCTATTTTAGGAATAATCATATTTCTGATAATAATTTTATCTTTTATCAAACTTAGAATCGGAATAGCAATCTATTTGGCATATCTGATGCTAGTTCCATACATGCAAATACACTTTGCAGGACTAACTTTTTCATACAATTTGGTAAATCTTATTATATTGTTAGCTTTCTTTTTTGAATTTAAAGTAAAACATAATTATAAAATTAATTTTAAGCCTTTTATTCCATTTTTTATTTTATACGCCGGATATTTTATACTCATGCTTTTTTCAGATGGTACTCCGTTTGATTACATGATTGAAAAATTTAGACAAAACATAATGCAAATATTCATCTTAGCTTTTGTAATGTGGAATGTTATAGTATGTACACCTTCTTCAACAAAGCTATTTAGAAACGTTTGTTTTATTTGTATTTTCATTGCAACTATTTATGGTTTGTTCCTTACAAGAATGGAAGGAATTAATCCTTATATCATGTCCGTAATGAACATAACAGGAAATGAATATGATATAGAATATCTAACAAGAGATACAGGACGTATGTTTGGAAGAATTGCATCTGTCTTTTTACATCCTATGACTTTTGGTCTTTATTTAGGTTTATCTTTTATTTTCATATGCAGTTATTTCAAAAAGAAAGCTAACACTAATATATATATTCTGTTGATACTTCTCGTTATCACCCTAATAAATGTATTTACTTGTGGTGTTCGCTCTGTTATTGCAGGATTAGGTATAACAGGATTATTTTATCTTTTGTTACTAAGAAAACTTAAAGCATTTATATGGAGTGCAGTTTTTATAGGTATTATTTATTGCATTATTTCTAGTATTCCAGAATTATCAGATTATGTAATGTCTATTGGTGACACAAAAAGTACAAACATTGGAGGCTCCTCTTTAGAGATGCGTATAAATCAATTTTCAGGCTGTTTTGATATCATCAACAATAATCTTTTAAGTGGTAAAGGATTCAATTGGCACTCTTATTATATGCAATTACATACATCGCATCCCCAATTATTATATTTTGAAAGCTTAATATTTGTTATATTATGCGATTTTGGCTTAGTTGGTGCTATTTTATGGATTATTTATTCTTATAAAATGTTTCATTATACATATAATCTAGGAAAATTGAAACAAACATTATTTCCACTTTCACTATTTATTTTCTACTTAAGTTATTCTTGTATTACAGGTGAATATGGATATATGCAAATATTTATATTATTTTATATCATAATGATAGGGGAAATCTATGTCACCCAAACCTCTAAAAGTCAATAGTACCTTTCCATAAATGAAGTCGCATTATAAAAAGGCTATTTTATTGATAATATAAATTTTATAACAAAAAGACATCATATATAAGACATGGCGATAATCAATAAATCAATAATAAGAACTAATCCATTGATATTATTTAGTGAATATAGAGCAGAATTAATGGGAATTGCTATCATTGGCGTTTTAATAGGGCATACAATCATTTTAGGAAATATCACAATAAATAATACATTTATTAAATTTTTAAACATAATTCCGCGATTAGCTTTTACTCAAGGGTTTCTTTTTTTATCAGGTTTTGGACTATGTTATTCTTTCACTAAGAATAATAATATCAAACAATTTTATCTTAAACGAATCAAAAGATTATTGATACCATTTATTATTCTATCTGCATGGTACTATCTATTTCAAGATTTAATAGAAAATAGAAATTTTATTGGTTTTTTAATACATATATCGTCTTTAGTCTTTTGGATAGAAGGAAATTACAATGGAATGTGGTACATAGCCATATCCATCGTTTTATATACTATATTCCCTCTATGTTACAAATATATTCATAACAAAAGAAGTGGATATAAAACCGCATTACTAATATTGATTAGCATTGTATTCAATATAGTACTCGAATATTTTCAACCAGAATAAATAATATGAAAAAATATCTATTTTTATCTTAGGGATAATCAAATAATTAATAACGAAAAAATATAAAACCTAGCTAGCCTATAATAGACAGCATTAACACAATTATACTTTATAACTAATTCAACAGATAAATATTTCATCAATTTTCTTTTAATTTATGAAGAAAAAAATAGAAATTATAGCATTTTATTTACCACAATATCATCCATTTAAAGAAAATGATGAATGGTGGGGAAAAGGATTCACAGAATGGACAAATGTAGGAAAAGCCAAACCTTTATTCAAAGGTCACAATCAGCCTAGAGTTCCAACAGAATTAGGATATTATGATTTAAGGTTACCTATCATTAGAGAACAACAAGCACAAATGGCACGTGATGCAGGGGTTACAGCTTTCTGTTACTGGCATTATTGGTTTGGTAATGGTAAACGACTAATACCAGAAGTATTCAATGAGGTATTAGATTCCCAAAAACCTGATTTTCCTTTTTGTCTCGGATGGGCCAATCATTCTTGGTATGCAAAAAATTGGAATAGTGACGGTTCTATCACCCAAAAAATATTAATGGAACAAACATATCCTGGCGTTGAAGACGAAAAAATGCATTTCAATTTTCTACTCAAAGCATTTAGGGATGAAAGATATGTCAAAATCGATGGGAAACCACTTTTATATATCTTTGATCCAATTCATCTACCTATCGAATATCTTCAAAACTTTAAAAAATGGACTCGTGAATCAGGCTTTAAAGATCTTTATCTAGTAGCTAATATAACTGATTCTCGTTATGAAAAAAACGAATTTCTAGATAAAGGATATGATGCAGTTTCTTATCAAAGATTAGGACGTAGCACTCGTAGTGGAGTAAAATTGGAAGACAAAATATGGCGTCGCTTATCTAAATGGAAAGATAAGCTAAAAGGTATAATAATTCATCGTCCTCCATTCATTGAAGATTATCAAAAAGTTTATCATAATCTCATCACAGAAACAGATAGAGCAGAAGATGTAATTCCCGTTATTCTTCCTCAGTGGGATCATACACCACGTTCAGGATGGAATGGCACATTACTCATTAATGCTAATCCAACAACATTCTATTCTCATTGCAAAGAAGCATTGAACATTGTAAAGGATAAAGAAAATCCTATATTATTTCTAAAATCTTGGAATGAGTGGGGAGAAGGAAACATGATGGAACCCGATTTAACATATGGTCGTGGATTTATAGAAGCTCTAAAAAGAGCTGTTGATGAATATGAGTTATTATAAGCATCAATTAAACTTTCTGATAATGTAATATCAAAGAAGATTATAACTTTACAAATATAATTCTCAATATTAAAATGTATGTTATAATAGGATTTACGAAAATTTTACTCGATAAGAGAAAGGGAAAATTCAATGATTTCTAATGTAACATAACGAAAGATGTAACCTTTCATACACTAGCAATTGAAAAAATTTATATAATAAAGAAAATATCAAGTATATATAAGTCAAATTCATAATAAAATAGATAGGGAAATACACTTTCTCCAAAAGTATCTCTATGTAAAGTAATTATAATAATGTATTTGGATAATTATCGAATTTAGTAAAATCTATTT
>ULSO01037631.1_pt1 | contig 13070 bp, 8 predicted proteins | sample 1956701 | NCBI WGS metagenome assembly ULSO01 (sample SAMEA4835708, study PRJEB28245) | human gut metagenome | biome: gut microbiome; material: fecal sample | place: Denmark | collected 2008 | reverse complement strand
ATAAACGATTTGGCAAATTGAATATAAAGCCAAAACAGAATTGGCAGTAAAATGCTGGAACCAATACACATTTTAAACAATTCCGGTGCCGCCTTTGATGTGGTGATTCCTGCAATCAAAGTTACAATATACAACGCAACTAAAAAGATTACACCAATAATTGCTGCAATACGCACACCCTTCGGATATGAACTTTCAAATTTTTCTTTTTTTTCTTCTGCCATCTTACCATTCCTCCTTATCTGCTCCAATTTTCTTCATATGCTGCTTAATTTTCTTTTCATAACCATTCTCCGATAAATGGAAAAACCGCTCAAATTCCGCCTCATCCGGCAGATACTGCTGTCTTACATAATGATTTTCGTAATCATGGGAATACTGGTACCCGATGCCATGTCCGAGTTTTGCCGCACTTTTATAATGGGCATCCATCAAATGTGCCGGAATTCGGTAATTCGGATGCGTTTTAACATAATCCATGGCATCATCAATTGCAACAATTGCTGAATTGCTCTTCGGTGCACATGCCACATAAAGCGCCGCCTGCGAAAGCACAATTCTTGCCTCCGGCATACCAAGCCGCTCAACTGCCTGTGCCGCCGCGGTCGCCACGACAAGAGCCTGTGGGTCAGCATTTGAAACATCCTCCGCCGCACAAATCATGATTCGTCTGGCAATAAATTTGATGTCCTCACCGGCATACAGCATTCTCGCCAGATAATAAACTACGGCATCCGGGTCAGAGCCCCGCATACTTTTAATAAATGCCGAAATGGTATCGTAATGATTATCCCCTGTTTTATCATAGCGGAGTACACGTTTTTGAATACATTCCTCGGCAACTTCCATCGTAATATGAATTTTGCCATCTGCACCTCTCTCGGTTGTCAAAACACCAAGTTCAATCGCATTTAAAGCACTTCTGGCATCACCACCGCTGATGTCCGCAAGAAATTCCAAAGCGTCTTTTTCGATGACTGCATCAAAACTGCCAAGTCCCTTTTCTTTATCTGTCACTGCACGCAGCAAAAGTTCCTTGATTTCATCTTTTTCCAATGCCTTTAATTCAAAAATAATCGAGCGGGACAAAAGCGCACCATTTACTTCAAAATACGGATTTTCCGTTGTTGCACCAATCAAGACAATGGTACCGTCTTCAACAAACGGAAGCAAATAGTCCTGCTGGCTTTTATTAAAGCGGTGAATCTCGTCAATAAACAAAATCGTCTTGCGCCCGTAAGCGCCCCAGTTTTCTTTTGCTTTTTCAACAACTTCTTCCATATCTTTTTTCCCGGCCGAGGTCGCATTAATCTGGAGAAATGCTGCACTTGTCGTATTGGCAATCACTTTCGCCAGTGTCGTTTTCCCAGTTCCCGGCGGTCCATAAAAAATCAGCGAACTTAATTTATCTGCCTGAATTGCCCGGTACAATAATTTATCTTTTCCGATAATATGTTTCTGTCCCACAACCTCGTCCAAGGTAGTCGGACGGAGTCTTGAAGCAAGTGGCGATTCGGTCTCTTTTTTCTGCTCGCTCATATAATCTAATAAATTCATGATTCCTTTCCTTCCTGCCGTTTATCCATCTGTATAACTTCGTCTCCATGGAAACCATAACACAGTTTTTCGCCCCGTTCAAGTTTAGCTTTCGCAGCTGTTTTCTCCGTCAGTGCCGTTTCAAATGAATCAATTTTCTCCTCCGGCACCAAAAACCGAAACACAACCTCATTTCCATATTCACACGATAACTCGTGAATCTCGTTGGTTCTTGCTAAATATTGGATTTTTCCAACCTCGTTATAATCCACTGTAACGGTCAGCGGGTAACCGGTCTCTTTTTCTAAAAGTACACAGTGATTTAATCCCTCTTTCATCGCACCGGAATACGCTCTTACAAGCCCCCCAGTACCAAGAAGAGTTCCTCCAAAATATCTTGTGACGACTGCCACAACATTATAAATTCCCTGTCCATCCAAAATATCCAACATCGGTCGGCCGGCCGTTCCTGATGGTTCCCCGTCATCGCTGCAGCGCACCGTATCCTTATTTTCACCTAAAATATAGGCAAAGCAGTTATGTCTGGCATCATAATATTTTTTCCGCATCGCGGTAATTTTTTCAAGTGCTTCTTCTTCCGTTGTGACCGGAAAAATGTTCGCAATAAAACGGGATTTCTTTTCTACAATTTCCCCTTGTCCACCTTCGTAGAGTATCTTAGATGCTGTTTCCATCCGTTTCGTTCCTTTCTCTTACTTCGTTCCTACTCCTTACTATTATAGTAATTGCCCTTTCCCTTTTCAAGAGTTTTTGTTATACTAAAAAGAAAAGAAAACATTCAGGAAGGAAAGGACCGCACATGAATTTTAGTCATAAGGGAATCCAGAATCGAAAACATCAGCTTGAATCCGCAGCTACTCACCGTCTGCACAAATTACAGCTTATAGGAATCCGTCTTACTCTCATCGGACTTATTTTTGTCGGCCTTTTTGCCGGAAGTTTCCTGATTGGAATGTATACAAGCATTTTATCTTCGACGCCGGATGTGAACTCTATCCAGATTGTTCCAAAGGGCTATACAACGACAATTGTGGACAGTGAAGGAAATCCGATTCAGTCCTTAGTCGGGAAAGATGCCAACCGTGAATATGTTACATTGGATAAAATTCCGGAGAATCTCCAAAATGCCTTTATTGCCATTGAGGACGAGCGTTTCCGCAAGCATAACGGCGTGGATACACAGGGCGTTTTGCGTGCACTGACTATTGGCATAAAAAACAAGGGCGATTTTACACAAGGTGCCAGTACGATTACACAGCAGTTATTGAAAAACCAGGTATTTGAGGGCGGCGAGGAAAATACACTCTTTGAAAAAATAAAGCGTAAGCTGCAGGAGCAGTTTCTTGCTTTGCAGACCGAAAAAAAATACAGTAAAAACCAGATTCTCGAGTATTACTTAAATACCATTAATCTCGGGCAAAATACACTTGGTGTACAGGCAGCATCCAAACGATATTTTAATAAAAATGTTTCTGACCTCACCCTTTCCGAGTGTGCGGTTCTTGCCGGCATTACGCAGAACCCATCAGCGTACAATCCGATTTCCCATCCGGCGAAAAACAGTCAGAAACGCACAACTGTTTTAACCTATATGAAAAATCAGGGATATATTTCCAGTAAAGAATACACCGATACTCTCCGTGACCCGGTTTATGACCGCATCCAAAAAGTGAATAAACAAACATTTTCAAGTTCTTCCATTACCTCGTATTTTACCGATGCTTTGATTGAGCAGGTAATTCAGGATTTGAAAGCCAAATGCGGCTACACGGAAACGCAGGCTTATAACGCACTGTACAGCCGCGGCCTGACGATTTACAGCACACAGGACAAATCTATGCAAAAAACCGTCGATTCAATGATGAACAACAAAAAATATTATCCTGCGAACTCTCGGTATGAACTAACTTATCAATTGATTGTTACGCACAAGGACGGAACGCAGATTACCTATTCCTTTTCCGATATGAAGAAATGGTTTAAAAGCAGAAGGAAGAAAGTTATATCCGGATTATACAAAAAGAAATCCACTGCCAGAAAACAAATCAAGCAGTTCCGAGCTGCTATGCTGACGAAAAATGATACCGTGCAGTCTGAGACAATTGACCTCGTAATTGAACCGCAATCCTCTTTTGTTGTAATTGACCAGCATACTGGCGCCGTAAAAGCACTTGTCGGCGGCCGCGGCGACAAAAACGCAAGCCGCACTCTGAACCGTGCAACGGATTCGGTGCGCCAGCCAGGCTCAACCTTTAAGATTTTATCGACATATCTACCGGCACTTGACACCGCCGGCATGACACTGGCAACTGTGCAGGATGACGCCCTTTATTACTATCCGGGTACAAAACGGAAAGTGAAAAACTGGTACGGAAACTCCTACCGCGGACTTACTTCCCTGCGTGAAGCAATGGCGCAATCCATGAACGTAATTGCCGTCAAAACATTGAATGATGTAAGTCCCAAAATCGGATATGATTATTTATTAAATTTAGGTTTTACTACTTTGGTTGACAACTATACCAGTCAGGATGGAAAAACCTATACGGATATTTCTCTCCCGCTTGCTCTTGGAGGATTGACTAAAGGCGTTACCAACTTAGAACTAACGAACGGCTTCGCTACCATTGCCAATCAGGGACTTTATCATCCCGCTTTCTTTTATACAAAAATTGTTGACCATGACGGAAATGTGTTACTCGACAACACAATGAATACGGATACCAGACAGGTCATGAAAGAATCGACTGCATGGCTCCTTACCAGTGCAATGGAAGACGTCATTTTAAAAGGAACCGGCAGCCGCTTAAAATTTAAGAAAATCAATATGCCGCAGGCAGGAAAAACCGGCACTTCCACCGGCAACCGCGACTTGTGGTTTGTCGGCTACACACCGTATCTCACAGCCGGCATCTGGGGCGGTTATGATTCCGGACAAAAGCAAACGTCTCTTACCTATCAGAAAGATTTGTGGCGTGACACGATGGAGAAGTTAAATCAAAATTACACAAAAGTTTCTTTCAAGAAACCGGACTCTATCACAACCGCTGTTATTTGTACAAAATGCGGAAAACTTGCAATCAACGGTATTTGCGACAAGGCTGTTGGCGGCTCCTGCATAAAAAAAGAATACTTTGATAAAGAGTCCGTACCAAAGGAGAAATGCGACTGCCATGTGCGTTGCAAAATCTGCAAAGCCTCCGGACATCTTGCCGGCGACGGCTGCCCATCCTCACAGATTTATACAGCCGTTTACCTGCAAAAAAATGAGTCCACGCAAACCGCAGACTCATCGTTAAGCATTCCCCGCTATCTCGTAGGCTCCACGTGTAAAATCCACAACTAACGGCGCTTACGCTTTCTCGGAGGAATCAGACATTTTTTATCAAATCCAATTAAATCATTCCGCCCTGCCTTGAGCAGGGCCTCTTTTACTAAATCATAATTTTTAGGCTCCCGGTATTGAATTAATGCTCGCTGCATAGCCTTTTCATGGGAAGATTTCGGCACATAAATCGGCTCCATCGTACGAGGATCAAGTCCCGTATAATACATGCAGGTCGAAATCGTTGATGGCGTCGGATAAAAATCCTGCACCTGCTCCGGCATGTATCCGAGGTCTCTAATATATTCCGCCAGTTCAATCGCATCCTTTAGCGTCGAACCCGGGTGAGAAGACATAAAATAAGGAACTACATACTGTTTCTTCCCCGTCCTTTTATTTACTTTTTCATAGCGTTTGCAAAACTTTTCATAGACCGCATGCGGTGGCTTTCCCATCGCCTGCAAAACATTATTAGAAACATGTTCCGGCGCCACTCTAAGCTGCCCGCTGATATGGTCTCTGCAAAGTTCACTAAGAAACGTATCATCCGTTTCCTGCATCACATAATCAAACCGGATTCCGGAACGGACAAATACTTTCTTAACTCCCGGCAAACGCTTCAGTTTCCGCAACATACGTGATATCATGAATTGAAATACCGGCGTCTAACGCCTCTGCAATTTCAAGTATACTGTGTTCTCCCATGCCATATGAAATCATATCCGCACCGGAATCCAGTAAAATCGATCGTTTCACCTTATCCGACCAGTAATCGTAATGCGCCAGCCGCCGTAAGCTCGCCTCGATTCCACCAAGAATAATCGGCGTATGTTTATACGTTCTGCGAATCAGATTCGAGTACACAACGGTTGCATAATCCGGGCGTTTCCCCATCACGCCGCCCGGCGTATACGCATCCGTTTTTCGTCTCTTTTTCGCCACCGTATAATGGTTTACCATGGAATCCATATTTCCTGCACACACTAAAAAAGCAAGGCGTGGCTCACCCAATTTTGTGATGCTTGCATCGTCTTTCCAATCCGGCTGCGAAATAATTCCAACTTTATAACCATTTGCCTCCAAATGTCTGCTGATAATTGCCGGTCCGAAAGAAGAGTGGTCCACATAAGCGTCCCCAATGACAAATACAAAATCGCACTGGCTCCACCCCCGCCGTTTCATTGCTTTTTTACTCATTGGCAGAAAATCATCTGCCGCTTTTTTTTCATTCAGATTTGTCATCTCTTTCACCTTCTTTCTGTTTCGCTGCAAAAAACTGAACAACGGATTCCGCAGCCTGACGATTCATTTCCGGAATCTCCATCAGCTCTTCCACATCTGCTTTCTGAATCTCAGCTAATGACTGATAGGTCCGCATCAGCGCTTTACGCCTTGTGGCACCAATCATCGGAATATCATCAAGAATCGAATGAACCTGCGTCTTACTTCGAATCTGCTTATGATACTCAATCGCAAAACGGTGTGTTTCATCCTGCACTCTCGTAATCAGGCGGAATCCCTCACCGTGTGTATCAATCGGAATTTCTTCATTCTTAAAATACAGCCCGCGCGTCCTATGGTGGTCATCCTTTACCATGCCGCAGACTGGTATTGTTATATCTAATTTTAACAAAACTTCTTCTGCAATATTTACCTGACCTTTTCCACCATCCATAAAAATAATATCCGGCAGATTGCGAAAAGAATCCATCTCCGACAAACCTTCCCGTTTGCTGTGTTCAAAACGTCTCGTCAGCATTTCCCGCATAGCACCATAATCATCCGGCCCGCTCACGGAACGGATGCGAAACTTGCGGTAATCATTCTTTTTCGCCTTTCCCTCTTCAAACACAACCATTGAACCAACCGTCTCAAAACCATTGATATTTGAGATATCATACGATTCCACACGGCTGAGTCCGGAAATACCAAGCAGTCCCTCGATTTCTTCCATCGCCCCCTTGGTTCTTGCCCGCTCTCTCTGTAACTTCTCAGCATCCTTTTGAAGCACCATCCGGGCATTTTTCTTCGCCAACTCAAGCATGCGCTCTTTCTGTCCGCGCTGTGGATAGCGGAAATACACCTTATGTCCGCGTTTTGCCGAAAGCCACTCAAGGATAGCATCTGCATCTTCCACTTCCTGCTCTAACCAGATTTCTTTCGGAATATACGGCGTTCCGGCATACATCTGTTTAATGAAAGCAGACAAAACAGCCCCTTCTGTCTCCTCATTTGTTCCGGTCAGATAGTAATGCTCTCTCCCTAGCATTTTTCCACCACGGATAAAAAACACCTGCACTACTGCATCCTCTTTTCCACGAGCCATCGCCACGATGTCACGGTCTTCAAAATCCTCTGACGTAATCTTCTGCCGTTCTGTCACCTGGCGGACACTCTGTATCAAGTCGCGATATGTGGCTGCCTCCTCAAAATTCATCTCCGCTGCTGCCCGCTGCATTTTTTCCTCAAGTTCCTTCAATGCCGATTTGGTATCCCCCTGCAAAAACTTCAGGGCGCGCTCAAAATCTACCCGGTACTCCTCCTTTTTCACATGTCCTTGGCACGGTGCCGGACATTGCCCAATCTGATGATACAGACAAGGTCTTTCTTTTCCTATATCACGTGGCAGCACACGGTGGCAGTTTCGCAGATGAAACAACTGATTCACCAGTTCAATTGTATCACGAATCGCCTTGCCACTTGTAAACGGCCCAAAATACTTACAGCCGTCCCGTTTCATCTGACGCGCAAAAAGAAGCCTTGGGTAGGCTTCTGAAACCGTCGCTTTTAAGAAAGGATAGCTCTTGCCATCCTTTAACATTGTATTATACCGTGGGGAATGTTCCTTAATCAGATTGCACTCTAACACCAATGCTTCCAGTTCACTGTCCGTCACAATATACTCAAACCACGCAATGCGGTCAATCATCCGCTGTATTTTAGGCGTCACATGACGGCTCTTCTGAAAATACTGGCGTACTCTGTTTTTTAGACTAATTGCTTTTCCCACATAAATAATCTCATCCGTCTTGTCATGCATGAGATACACGCCCGGCTTACCGGGCAGTTTTTTCAATTCCTCTTCCAGATTAAACACATTTACCAGTCCTTTATAAAACGCGTAATCACATCCACCAGTCCGTCTTCGTCACAAGACGGTGCAACATAATCCGCTTTTTCTTTCAATTGTTCCGGTGCATTTGCCATTGCCACGCCAAATCCGGCATATTCAATCATCGGCAAATCATTAAATCCATCCCCACAGCACACCATCTGGCTGCGGCGGTAGCCAAGACGTTCTAACAGTTTTGCCACACCGTATGCCTTATCCACGCCAAGAGGCATCATTTCCAAATAAAATCCCTCGGAGCGGTAAACTGAAAGACGGCCCTCAAAATCTTTTGCCGCCTTTTTCTCCAGTTTTTCCAAATGCGCAGGGTCCCCGGTCAAAATGCATTTATTACCCGCAAACTTCACATCCCGGTGAAAATCTTCCGGTACCCAAATAGGAATATCACAGCCTTTTGCATCAATTGTAATATACGGATCCGTATCACTGTGCGCCACGATTTTCCCGGCATCATACGTTAATATTCCGGTATGCTCTTTTTTTGAATAATCATACAATTCATGAATCATCCCATCCGACAGTGTAATATCATATATCACTTCACCGGTTGCAAAATTTGTAATGCGTCCACCGTTAAACGAAATAACATAGCCTCCAAACCGGTCAAGTCCAATCGCTTTTGCCTGATGGCGGATGCCCTCTGTGCACCGCCCGGAAGCAATTGCAACCTTGATCCCCTGGTCCTGACATTCCCACAAAGCCTCTTTTGTTCGCTCTGTAATTTCTTTTTTCGTATTAACCAATGTTCCATCAACATCCAGCACTAACAATTCGTAAGCCATTACTCTTCCTCATTCTGCGGGAGTTCTTTTACTTCTTCTTTCTGTTTTTCCTCGCCGCTTCTCTTTAACTTTTCACCGGTAATTTCTTCGTAAATCGCAACAAACTCTTTTCCGGTAATCGTTTCTTTTTCAATTAAATGCTCTGCCAGTTTATCCATAACCGTCTGGTTTGTCTCGATACATTCCACTGCCTTTTTGTAACAGTCATTCAAAATTGTCATGACTTCTTCATCAATCTGGCTCTCCGTCACCTCGCCGCAGTTAAGCACCGGTCTGCCATCCAGATAACGGCTCTGAATCGTCTCTAAGCCCATCATGCCAAACTTACTGCTCATACCGTACTGCGTTACCATCGAACGCGCAATTGACGTTGCCTTCTCAATATCATTCGACGCTCCGGTCGTAATATCATCAAATTTAACCTGCTCCGCCGCACGGCCGCCCATGAGCGTAACAATCTCTGAAATCAGTTCTTCCTTCTTCATCAGATATTTTTCTTCCTCCGGCACCTGCATCACATAGCCGAGTGCTCCCATTGTACGCGGCACAATCGTAATTTTCTGTACCGGCTCCGCATGTTTCAAATTAGTTGCCACAAGCGCATGTCCAATCTCATGGTAAGCAACAATCTTCTTTTCTTCCTCGCCAAGAATACGGTCTTTTTTCTCTTTTCCGGCAAGCACCACTTCAACTGCCTCAAACAAATCCTTCTGGCTTACAACCTGTCTGCCATCTTTTACTGCCATAATAGCAGCCTCATTAACCATATTGGCAAGGTCCGCACCAACGGCACCGGAAGTTGCCAACGCAATTTCTTCCAAATCTACCGTATCATCCATAAGCACATCATGCGAATGAACCTTTAATACATCCACACGGCCTTTCAAATCCGGTTTTTCCACAATAATCCGGCGGTCAAAACGTCCCGGACGAAGTAATGCCTTATCAAGCACTTCCGGACGGTTTGTCGCACCAAGAATGATAATTCCTTTCGAGGAATCAAAACCATCCATCTCCGACAACAGCTGATTCAGCGTCTGCTCACGCTCATCATTGCCCCCGCCATACTGGCTGTCACGGCTTTTACCAATCGCATCAATCTCATCAATAAAAATAATACAAGGTGCCATCGATGTCGCCTGCTTAAACAAATCTCTTACACGTGACGCACCGACACCAACAAACATTTCCACAAAATCGGACCCGGACAGGGAAAAGAACGGAACACCTGCTTCTCCTGCAAGTGCCTTCGCAAGCAGTGTCTTACCGGTTCCCGGAGGTCCGACAAGCAGCGCACCTTTCGGAAGTCTCGCACCAATTTTTTTGTATTTATCCGGATTTTTCAAAAAGTCAACTAACTCCGTCAGTGACTCTTTTGCCTCTTCTTCACCGGCAACATCCTTAAATGTCACACCGGTCTTTTTTTCTACATACATCTTCGCATTTGACTTGCCGACGCCGCCCATAATGCCGCCGCCCTTGGTTGCCGAGCGCATAAAGAACCAAAGGAGAATCCAAAGTCCCGCAATCGGAAGAATATAAGAAAGCAAAAAGTCCATAATTCCCGAACTGCTCTGAATCTCCGCCGTAAACTCGACTCCGTATTTATTCAGCAAATCCTGCACCAATTTCTCGTCATTGACATACCCGGTATAATAAGTGACCGTAAGCATCGCCACTTTTTCCTTCGTCTTTGGCTCAATGACAATCATATTCGACTGAAATGTAACCTTTTTGACCTGGTCCTTTTTCAGCATTTCAATAAATTTTGTATACGTGATTTCCTTTTCCGTATTTCTTTGAATCTCGGAATTCAGAAAAAAAATCAAGCCAATTGCAAACAGCGCCGCCATTAAACAAATCAAGAGATTGGTCTTGTTTTTCTTGCGCTTGTTCGGATCCTGATTATTTCTTTCATTATTATTAAAATCCATTCTATCTTGTCCTTTCGTATTCTGAATCGTTACTTTAATAAGTATAAAAGATTTTAAATGATAAATCAATGGTTAGTATGTGAAAGATTGGTGAATTTGACACTTGAAACAAACTGGTAAAAAGGGTATACTAGAAATAAGTTTGTTTATTTTCATTAAATGATAAAATTTGTAAAAAGATTAAGGAGCTGTTGGCTCCGGAATGGAGATTAAAATGGCTGTAAAGTACGTTTTTGTAACTGGCGGTGTTGTTTCCGGTTTAGGAAAAGGAATTACTGCCGCTTCTTTAGGTCGATTGTTGAAAATGCGTGGCTACAAAGTAACCATGCAGAAATTTGACCCGTATATCAATATTGACCCGGGTACGATGAATCCAATTCAGCATGGTGAAGTATTCGTCACCGATGACGGTGCGGAAACCGATTTGGACTTGGGACATTATGAGCGTTTCATTGACGAAAGTCTCACCAAACAGAGTAATGTCACAACCGGTAAAGTTTACTGGTCGGTTCTTTCCAAAGAACGCCGTGGTGATTACGGTGGTGGAACCGTACAGGTAATCCCTCATATTACAAATGAATTAAAAAGCCGTTTTTACCGCAACGATGGTGTAAAAGAAACGCAGATTGCCATCATTGAAGTCGGAGGTACGGTTGGTGATATCGAGAGCCAGCCATTTTTAGAGGCAATTCGTCAGTTCCAGTTAGATGTCGGACATGAAAATGCGATTTTGATTCACGTTACATTAGTTCCTTATTTAAAGGCATCGCAGGAATTGAAATCCAAGCCAACACAGGCAAGTGTAAAAGAACTTCAAGGTATGGGAATCCAGCCGGATATCGTTGTATGCCGTACTGAGATTCCTCTCGATAAAGCAATCCGCGACAAAATTTCTTTGTTCTGTAATGTACCAAACAGTCAGGTTATCCAGAACTTAGATGTAGAAACACTTTATGAAGTACCTCTTGCCATGGAGAAGGAAAACCTTGCACAGACTGTCTGCAAATGTCTTCACTTGGATTGTCCGGAACCGGATATCAAAGGCTGGGAAGACATGGTAAATTCCATTAAGAACTTAAACAAAGAAGTAACCGTTGCCCTCGTCGGCAAATATACTGCTTTGCATGATGCTTATATCAGTGTTGTTGAATCCTTAAAGCACGGTGGTTTCGCCCACAATGCACAGGTAAACATCAAATGGGTAAATTCAGAAGATGTAACCCCTGAAAATGTCGCTGATATTTTAGGCGATGTAAGTGGTGTTTTAATACCGGGTGGTTTTGGTGACCGCGGTATTGATGGTAAAATATATGCTATCCAGTATGCCCGCGAAAATAACATTCCATTCCTTGGTCTCTGCCTCGGTATGCAGTTATCCATCGTAGAATTTGCACGTAATGTTGTCGGCTGGAATGACGCTCACAGTGCAGAATTAGACCCATCTACAACGCATCCGGTAATTCACCTGATGCCAGACCAGAATGGTGTTGAGGATATCGGCGGCACCTTACGTCTTGGTTCCTACCCTTGTGTACTCGCTAAAGACAGTAAAGCATATGCGCTATACGGCGAAGAAACAATTCATGAAAGACACCGCCACCGCTATGAGGTAAATAACTACTATCGTGATGACTTAGAGAAAAACGGCATGAAACTTTCCGGACTTTCACCGGATGGACGAATTGTTGAAATGTTAGAGATTCCGGAACATCCTTGGTTCGTTGCCACACAGGCTCATCCAGAGTTTAAATCCCGTCCAAACCATCCACATCCGTTATTTAAAGGATTTGTTGGTGCAGCACTTGAGTATCAGGATAAGTAAGAATAAGTAATCTATATAAAAAAAAGAAATGATAATTGGCTCGAAACAAAAGATTCGCTTCGCGAATAAGGTTTCTCTCCAATTATCATTTCTTCTTTTTTATAAGTTACTTATCTTACTTTACTTTTCTGAACTTCCCCGTACTGTTCTCACAAAAGCTTCTATTCGTTCTTTACTCTTTCCGTTACCATCTGTGCGCTCTACACCGGAACTGGTGTCCACACCATCAATTTTCCCCGCGCAGGCAGCCAGAGCCTCTCCCACATTGTCCGGATTAAGCCCACCGGCAAGTAATACTTGTTTCTCTGTCGAAGGAAGCTTTTGCAGCAAATCCCAGTCAAATGTTTTTCCGCTTCCCGGAACTGCAGCATCCATAACAAATCCAGCCACTTCATCCATTTCTTCGTAATGTGAAAAAGCATCCATATCACTTACATTAAAAGCTTTAAAAACCGGAATCCGACAGGACGTAATAACCGAATCCTCTATCTTGCCATGAATTTGAATTGCTAAAAAGCCG
>ULSO01080746.1_pt1 | contig 13214 bp, 3 predicted proteins | sample 1956701 | NCBI WGS metagenome assembly ULSO01 (sample SAMEA4835708, study PRJEB28245) | human gut metagenome | biome: gut microbiome; material: fecal sample | place: Denmark | collected 2008 | reverse complement strand
AAAGTAGAACTATATAACAGCAGTAATCTTACAATAGAAGGCGATACAGAACAAAATGCTAAATATACACCAGCAACAGAAGGAACAGTATCAATTCAAAAAATAGGTGACATGCTAGACTTTGAAATAAACACAATACAAACTATTAGCAAAGGTCAAATATATGCAAACTATGAATCAGAAAACAAAAAAGAAACAACATATAATGTAAAATATTACACAACAATATGTGATAAAGACCTAACAGACAAAATTGAATTTACACAAGTTCCAGAAGGCTTTTCAACACAAGAGAGCACAGCAAACATAACAACAGTTACAGGAACCAACCTAGTATACAACAAGAATGTAAGAATAAATAAAAATGTATTCCAAAAAATTCTTGGAGAAGAAGGAACCATAACAATAAGTGGCACAGATGGAACAGAAATTGCAAAAATTGATAAAACAACAACATTATCAAATGAAGAATACATAGTAGATATAAGCAACAAAAATATAAATCAACTTGTAATAACTACAAGCAAACCAGTATCAGAAGGTAGACTAGTAATAGAAACAGAAAAAGCAATAAAAGCAGGATATAACGACAACCAACTACAAACAGTTAAAATGTTTAAAACATTAGTAACAACATTAAAAGCAGATGTCAACGGAAAAAATGTGCAAACATCAAAAAACATCCAATTAACAGAACCAAAAACAGTAGTTGATGTTATAGTAAGTAAAAAAGATTTAACAACAGTAGTAGAAAATAAAAATGTTGAAATAAGAGCAGTATTAGATACTTCAACAACAAATAATGCACTATATAAAAATCCTACCTTAAAAATAAAACTACCAGAATATATTGATAAAGTAAATGTAAATAGCTATGACATAGTAATGGGAAACGGCTTAAAAATAAAAAGTGTTAAAAAAGCAAAAGAAGCCGGAAAAACTATACTAAATGTAGAACTAAAAGAAAGCCAAACAGAATATACACTAGATGCACAATACAAAGGAGCAATTGTAATTCTTAACACAAACCTAACAACAAAAACATTAACACCAACAAACAAAAATAAAATAGTAGTAGAATATACAAATAACAACGAACTTGCAACAAATACACAAGGAACAATTGAAAGAGAATTAAACTTTGTAGCACCAACAGGAATTGTTACAGCAAATGGAATATCAAACTATGCTGATGGAAAGGGAGATTTATTATCAATAGCAGATGAAGGAGCAACAGGAACAATTGCAAGAAATTCATCAGCAAGAACAGCTACAATATATGGAAAAATAATAAATAACTATCCAAACTCTATAAAAGATATCGTAATATTAGGAAAAATTCCTTCTAAAGGAAACACTAATATAGACACAAATACAGCATTAGGTTCAACATTTGATACAAAAATAAAACAAGCTGTAACATTAAAAAATGTTGATACAGCAAATTATACTGTATATTATTCAACAGTTGAAAATGCAAACAAAGACTTAACAAACACAGCAAATGGCTGGACTACTACATTTAGCGAAAATGCTAAAACATATATGATTGTTCTACAAAACCAACAACTACAAACAGGAGAGACACTAGAATTTTCATACAATGTAGAAATACCAGCAAATATTTCATATAACAATAACACATATCAAATGTATAAAGTAAACTATACCAATGTTTCTAACGTTGGAGAACTAGCAGAAAGCAAAACATCATCTATAATATGCTTAACAACAGGACAAGGTCCAGAATTATCAGTAGAGATAAAATCAACAGCAGATGTAGTAAGGGAAGGACAAATAGTAAAAATGAAAGCTACTGTAAAAAATACTGGAAGTCTATCTGCAAAAAATGTTAAAGCAGTTGTATCATCACCAAAATATACAAGCTTTACAGATTACGTACCAGCAAATGGTTTCTATCCAGTAACAGAAACAGAAAGAACAATTGAAGTTGGAACATTAGAACCAAATCAAAGCAAAGAAGTTTACTACTATTTAAAAGTAGATGATAATACAAATACTAAAATAGATGAAAATGGTTCTCATGAAGAAATAGAAGCTGCAACTAGTTATCCTAAACAAGTAAAAAATCAAATATATGTAACTACAGAAGGAACAACAGAAAAGGAATATTCTAATGAATATAACTTAAATATACAAGAAGGAAAAATTGCACTTGAATTAATTAGTGATACATTTGAAGACCAAATATTACAAACTGGAGATATTATGGAATATACCATAAATGTAACAAATATTTCTGGATTTGGACCATTAAACAATACAAAAGTTACAGTAGAATTACCAACTGGCATTAAATTTAATGATGCACTTATAAAAAATAGTTCATCAGACGAAAATGGAAGCAAAGAAGGAATAAACTATAATGAAGCATCAAATTCAGTAGTTATAAATTTAGGAACATTAGAAAATCAAAAAGTAATTACATTAAGTTTAAAAATAGAAAATATTGACAAAGGATTTTCTATAATTGCAAAAGCAAATGCTGATGGAGCAGATGAATGTTATTCTAATATTACAGAATATGTAGCAGAAAAAGTAAAACTAGAAATATCACAATTAACATCAACACCTAGTTATGTAAAAGAAACACAAAATTTAACATATATTTTGAAATTAGCTAATAAAGGAAATGGAATAATAACAAATGTTAAAATTAAAGATGTTTTATCAGAATATTTAACAGTTGAAAAGGTTACTTACACATATAAAGGTACAGAACAAGAAATTTCATATTCTAATAATGAAATGATAATTCCAGCCATAATGGCAGGAGAAGAAACAGAGCTTAAATTAGTAGCAAAGGCTAATTTGTTACCAGATAAAAATGATAAAAAAGTAACAAATAAAATGTCAGTTACAGCAAATGGATTTGATGAAGTACAAACAAATACAGTAACAAATACTATTGAATATTATGCAAAAGCACACGAAAATGATGGAGGAACAACAAATCCAGATAATCCAAACAATCCAGATACACCATCAACAGAAAGATATAAAATAACAGGTACAGCATGGCTAGATAGTAACAAAAACGGAATGAGAGATGATGGAGAAGAATTATTAGCAAATGTAAAAGCTATACTAGTAAATAAATCTACAAACGCAATAGTAAAAGACATAGATACAAGACAAGAAAAATCAACATTAACTAATAGTGAAGGATATTATGAATTTACTAATATACCACAAGGACAATATTTTATACTATTTGTATATGATGTAGGAAAATATAGCATTACAGAATATCAAAAAACAGATGTAGATGCATCAGTAAACTCAGATGCAATAGATATAGAGGTTATATTATATGGAGAAAAAACCATAGCAGGAATAACAGATACAATAGTAATATCAGACTCAAATATCAGAGATATTGATATTGGTTTATACAACCAAGAAAAATTTGACTTAAGACTAGATAAATATATAAGCAAAATTACAAGAACAACACCAACCTCAGGAACAGAAGTATTTGAATACAATAATGAAAAGCTTACAAAAATAGAAGTTCTAAAGAAAAACCTAGGAAAGAGCAGCATAATAATTGAGTATAAAATAGTAGTAAAAAATGAAGGAGCAGTAGCAGGATATGCTAAAAAAGTAGCAGATTATTTACCAAAAGGAGTAGTATTTAATACAGAACTAAATAAAGACTGGTATTTATCAGATAATGGCAATGTATATAATACAAGCTTAGAAAACACAATTATAAATCCAGGAGAAACAAAAGAACTTACATTAACATTAGTAAAACAAATAACAGAAGATAGCATAGGAATACTAAACAATACTGCGGAGATCTATGAAGCATATAATGAGCAAGGCTTAAAAGATATAGACTCAACTCCTGCAAATAAAGTAGAAGCAGAAGATGATATGTCAAAAGCAGATATTGTTTTAGGAATAGTAACAGGAGCGCAAATAGCAATGTACATAGCATTACCTATAGTAATAATAGCATTGTTAAGCTTTGGTGTATTTGAAATTAAGAAAAGAGTTTTAAACAAAAAATAAAATTTGAAAGAGAGGAGGAAAATTTTATATGAAAAATAAAGTTATAAAAATAACCATATTAATTTTAATGACTTTATTAACAATAGGTGTTTTATCTAGTTTTAGTTACACAGAAGGAAAAAGTTATGGACATTTGAATCTAGGTGGATTTGAAGCAAAATACATGAAAAACGATTGGAGAATACCAACAAATGGTTCACCATATCTATACTGTATAGAACCAGGTGCACTAATGGATTATACTAGTACTATACCATATTCAGAAGCTTTAGCTGAAGTTGGAAAACAATATACAGCTGGATGTTGGTGTGCTGCTGAACCAAAAGCAGGAAGAATAACATATGCACAATATAAAACATCAGGAAGTAGTTCATTATCACCATCAATAGCATATATTGTAACAGATAGTCCAAGTGGATATACTAAAGAAAAACAAAAAGGTATCTATCATTCTAAAAATTTATATACAAAAGATGGAAGACGTGCAGACTGGAATTTATTAGTTGGAAATGGTCATTCATCACATGATGATGGAGCCCCAACTAAATATGATACAGAAGCTATTGACTATGGAAACTTCATGATAGATATAAAAAATAACAATAACAAAATGGGACAATCAAATAATACGCAGAAAAATAAAGTATATACAAAAGTTGATCAAACTACAAAAAAATATACAGTAGGTCCTTTTAATGTTAGTTATATAAATGGAACTTATGGAGGTATTACTTTTGGAGGAATGACAGGAGTAGAAGTAATATGCTATAACAAAGACGGACAAAAAGTAAATAGAACTGTAACAGTAGAAAAATTTGTTATAAATAATAGAGAAATTACTCCAAGTTATTTTACACCAGATGCTGACAAAATAGATAGGACAGCACAATCATATCCAAAGTCAGGACAAGACTTTGAAATTGTATTTTCAGATCCAAATTCAGGAGTAGCTGAAAATGACGCAGCTAATAGAGTTACTAAAATATGTGTAAAAGTAAAATTCCAATACATGAAAGCAACAGGACAATATGTATCATATGTAGGAAATAAATACAAAGTAGCATATTCACATGAACACTATAATCATCATACACATATGTGCCATCATTATACTACAAATTCTAATGGTGATACTGTACATAGTGGATGCCATCCTTATGATTGTTATTCTTGTAGAACTACAGGATACTTACAAACTATACATCAACAAACTTTGGCTACAATGGATGGAGAAAGAGAGTTAATTGATGATGAAATAATTATAGGAAGTGCAAAAGATTTATTTGATATTTCAATGGACTTAGGTGGATATGTATGGGAAGATGGCTTAGGCGATAAAGAAGTTAGACCAGATGGTCTTAACAATACAGGCTCAATGGATAAAGCAATTCCAAACGTAAGAGTTGTGCTATATACAAGCAAAGGAACTAAAATAGATGAAAAACGTACAGATGACGAAGGATGTTATTTGTTTACAGATCTAGACTCTATGAAAAAATATTATGTAGCATTTGAATATAATGGACAGTTATATGTACCTACACAATATAGTAGAGATACAGGTAAATACAATACTGAAGAATGGAAACATACATCAAAAGCTACAGAAATATCAAAAGAAAGAACTGATTTTGATAAAAGATTTGCAGAGATAGGAGCATATCCATATAACTATAAAAGAGCAAATGGAAAATATAATAAAGCATATTCACATTATGAATTAATGGGCTTTAAACTAAATGAAAAAGGAAATTATGAGTATGATGATACTCAACATTACGCAGATGGCTTTTATGAAATAAAAGATGGAAACATAGTAGTATCAGATAAACTAAATAAAGCACAAGTAACTAGAGGAAAACAAAATGCAGATGAGCAAAAACTAAATTTTGTAGATGATTGCAAAATATTTGCATACACTAGAGCACAAGATGCAAAAAGCCATGATTTGTATCCAATTTATGATAAATTTGTTGTAAATAAAAATTCAGATCAAAAATATACAACTGGAAAACAAGCAAGAGAAATGAAATTTGATACAAAAGATGTTGTAGTAGCAGGAAAAACATATAAAGCAATTTACTCAGGACAATTCTTTATAGATTTAGGTCTTATAAGAAGAAGTGAAGTAGACTTAGCATTAAGAAAAGATATTTTATATGCAACAACCAAAATAAATGGAAAAGCGGAAATATACAAATATGACAAACGTGATCAAGATAGTGAAAGTTTATGGAAAATTGAACACAGAATGAGAAATTATGTTGACTACTATGGCGGAATGTATGTAAATGGAATCTACAATTCTGATTATCAATATAGAGGCAAACAAACAAATGGAGGAAGCAACTTAGAAGCATACATAACATACAAAATAACAATTAGAAATGTCTCTCAAAATACATTAGGTGAAATAACAGAAGTAGTAGATTATTATGATAAAGACTATACATATGTGGAAGAGCTTTCTTGGGTAAAATATAAAACAAACTCTAATGATGAAATATCAGCAGTAAAAGAGCAAGATTATCATGATATGATCCTTAAAAACGATTTATCAAAAATTCCAAATGCTAAACCAATAAGTAGCAGTACCCAAAGTAGCATATATGACGGAAGAGACAAACAAGGAGAACCAGAAGTAGCAAAAGAACAAAGAGACATAAATACTAAGATGAATGTTGTATATGTTAAAGGATTAGCAGGTAAAAAACTAGCTGTTGGAGAACAAGCATATATTTACTTAACATTTAAAGTAAATAAAAATGGAACAAATCCAATTACTCTTGATACTAAAGATAGTTTAAAAATGAATTATGCCGAAATAAATGGATACAAAACATATTATACAGATGGTACTGTTTTACCAAATGACATAAAGAAATCAAGCCAAGATCCAGCAGGAATAATTGATATGAACTCTACACCAGGAAACTTAAGACTAGCGGATATAACAGGAAACAAATATGAAAAGAACTTTGAAAATGATACAGACCGTGCAAAAGGTTTACAAATAAAAATAGATGAAAATGCTGAAAGAAAAATAAATGGTACGGTTTGGGAAGACCAAAGAACAAAAACAGTAGGAGAAGCAGTAATTGGTGATGGTGTAAGAAATCTTGATGAGAAGGGTAACAATTCTGAGATAGTAATACAAGGAGTTACAGTACAGTTAGTTGAAAAACTAGACAACGGAGAAGAATTCTTATGGCAAACAACTACAACAAGCAAAGAAGGAACCTATGAATTCTCAAAATTTGTACCAGGTAACTATGTTGTAAGATTTATGTATGGTCATAATGATAGCACTGTATTAACAACAAACAACGGTGGAGCAAATAATGTATCATATAATGGTCAAGATTTCAAATCAACAGTATATCAAAAAGAGATGAATGGAAATGAAATTTCTAAATACACAGACACATATTATGACATAAAAGCATCTGATGCCTTTGGAAAGAACTTATCTGATGCAAAAGATATTTGGGAAAACATAAAAGTTACTATTAATCAAAGTGAAGGACCACTTACAGATTATAAAGACTCAACTAAACATATATATAATGACAAAAATGCTAAACAAGAAATAACAATACAAGGAAGAGAATCTGTAATTAATTACTCTAACAAAAATCTTAAAAATCATCGTGCAGAAGTATTAACATCACCATATGCAAAAATTAGTCTTAAAGATGAATTGATTAAAAATACACAAATGATTGCACAAACTGGAGTTGTAGTAATTGAAGGTGAATACAATAGACAGTCAACAATTGGTGATAATAGTAGTAAAGATAAGGGCGATAACAATAAGGATGAATATAAATTTGACAACCACCTAAATGGAAATTACACTATTAATAATCTTGACTTTGGATTAACAGAAAGACCAAAAGCTCAATTAGAGTTAAACAAACAAGTAACAAATGTAAAAGTAACATTAGCAAATGAAAGTGTATTATTTGATGCAGAAGATGCAGTAGCAAACCTAGCTTGGATAAGACATACAGACTATAATGTAATTAGTAAAATGAAAAACGGAAAATATGATGAATTCTACGATGATAGCAAATCAAACCCAACATACAACCGTTATTCAGGTAAAACAGATATTAACAAGATAGTAACAGATACAAACTCAGGAGGAAGAAACGGACTTATTCAAATAACAATGGATTCAGAGCTAATGCATGGTGCAAAAATACAAATAAGCTATAAGCTAACTGTAAAGAATGTAGGAGAAACAGACTATACAGGAAAAGACTTTTACTATAAAGCAACCGGAGCATCTGAAGGAAATATAGTAACAACTACGGCAGATTTACTTGTAGATTATGTAGCAAATAACTTACAATATAGAATGGCTGATAATAATGGCTGGACAGCTACAAATACAGAACAACTTATCAGTTCAAGCGATGTAGACAGCACATTAAAAGATTCATTGGATAAATACAATACTATAATTGAAACAAATAAGTTAAACAAAGCATTAAAACCAGGAGAAGAAACCGCAGGAGACTTAATACTAACACAAACTATCACATCTCAAAATACAGATGACGACATGAATTATCAAAATATAGCTGAAATATTACAAACTTCAAACAGTGTTGGAAGAAGAATGGCTTACTCAGTAGTAGGAAATCAAGATCCAACAAAAGATATAGCAGAAATAGATAGTGCAAGAGCAGAAAACGTATTAATTTTACCACCATTTGGTAATACATACTTATACTTCGGACTAGGAATTGCAGTGATAGTATTAATAGCAGGAGCAGTAATATTCATTAAGAAAAAAATTCTTGTTAAATAATTATTAGAAATCTTATAAGGGAAAACTCTTATAGGATTTCTTTTTTGGGAAGAATAGACTAAATATATTGAAAAATGAGTAAAAATAATGTAAAATATAAAACATAAAAAAGAAAAAACAAATAAAAACACTAAAGATAGCAAAAAAGATAGAAAACTTTTTTTATTTGCATACCAAAAACGACAAACATTTTAAACAGCTTGTACTAAAATATATGCAGATTAAAAAAGTAGAGGTGGTAAAAAAGTGTTTAATAATAAAAAAAATGAAGGAACAGCTAAACAGATATTAGCAAATCTTTTTAGTATACAAAACATTATTATTTATATAATATCATTTATGATTTCAATGGTAGGCTTTAGAAGCCAAAGCTTTATGCTTAGTATAAGTCCGTTTGGGATAAGCTTTTTAGCTTCAATGCTAAGTAACTGTAAGCCTATTGGATTTATATACTTACTAACATTAGTAGGCACATTTATTTCATTTGGTACAAATAGTACACTAATATATTTTTTAACAACACTTGTGTTTTTTGTATTATTATTGATAAAAAGACCAAAAGAACAAGAAGACGTTAATGAGCAAAAAAAATTAGGAGTACATCTATTTATTGCAGTATTATTAGTACAAATAGTGCCAATGTTTTTTACTAATTTTTATGTATATGATTTATTAACAAGCATAATGCTTGCAATAGCTAGTTATGTATTTTATAAAATTTTTACAAATTCAATATCAATGCTACAAGATATAGGCACACAAAAGGCTTTTTCAATTGAAGAAGTTATAGGTACAAGTCTTTTATTAGCAATTGCATTTTGCGCCTTTGGAGACTTAAGCGTATTTGGTTATAGTATACGCAATATCTTAAGCATATTACTAGTTCTAATATTAGGCTGGAAAAATGGTATGCTAGTTGGAGCTACAAGTGGTATAACAATAGGAACTGTACTTGGCATAATTGCAGGCAATGAACCGGTTATGGTTGCATCTTATGCAATATCAGGGCTAATAGCAGGAGTGTTTTATAAACTTGGAAAAATTGGAGTTATAGTTGGCTTTATATTAGGAAATGTAATATTAACATATGTAGCAAATGGTAACACAGTACCTGTAATATTGATACAAGAAATTTTAATAGCATCACTTGGGTTATTAGCAGTACCAAAAAGGTTTAAAATAGATATACAAGATTTGATCGGAAAAGATAAGTTACTTCCAGAAACTACTATAAGAGCATTAACAGAAAATGAAGATACTGTATTTAAGTTAAACAGTATGTCACAAACAATAGCAGATTTAGCTAAAAGCTATGAAGAAGCAGCAAGTACTGTATTAGAAGAAAAAGATTTAAAAGAGCAAGAATTATCAAATGAGCAGATATTTAAAGAAGAACTAGATGTAAATATATCAGAATTAGAAAACAACTTATTATATGAAGATATATCACAAAACAATTGTGGCATTGTAGATGAAATATTCAAGCATTTATTAAAAAATGACATAATTACAGAAAAAGAATTAGCTAATATTTTTGAACAACATAACTTGTATATTGTGGGATTTAAACAAAGTGGTACTACAGCAGAAAATGATGTATCAAAAATGATTAAAGCAATAAATTCTGCATATAGAGTTAGTAGAGTTAATTTCATTTGGAAAATGAAAATGCAAGAAAACAAGAAAAATGTATCTTCTCAATTAGAAGGTGTATCAGAAGCAATATCGCAAATGGCAGAAGATATAAAACAAGAAAAAGAAGATCCGTTTGAAACTCAAAAACAAGAAATACTAAACTTATTAAAACAAAAAGAAGTAGAAATAGACAATATAAAAATAAAACAAAACATTTCAGGCAGATATTTTGTAGAGGTATTTACTCCGGCATGTGATGATATAGAAGGCAAAAAATGTAATATTAAGAAAATAGCTAAAATACTAGAAAAAGTATTACAAACTAAATTTGTAATACAAGCACAAAATTGTAGCCTAAGAGAACAATTAAATACTTGCAAATTTACATATTATTCAGAAGATAAATATAAACTACAAGTAGGAATAGCTACATCAACTAAAGAAGGCTCAAAAGTATCAGGAGATAGTAATATAGCAACAAAACTAGAAGACGGAAAATACTTATTAGCAATTAGTGATGGAATGGGCTCAGGAGAAGAAGCTAACCAAAGTAGCAATATTGCTATAAATATGTTAGCAAAATTATTAAAAGCAGGTTTTGACAAAGAAACTTCTATAAAATTGATAAACTCAAGTTTAATAGCAAATACTAAAGAAGATATGTATACAACTTTAGATATACAAATATTAGATTTATTTGCAGGAAATATGGAATTTATAAAAAATGGAGCATGTCCAACATTTGTAAAAAGAAATAAGGAAGTACAATTATTAAAATCACTTACACTTCCTGCAGGAATTATGGAAAAAAATAATTTAATAGTATATGATTATGACTTAGAAGATGGTGACATTTTAGTAATGTGCACAGACGGAGTTATAGATGCAAATACAGAATATATAAACAAAGCATTATGGGTAAAATATTTGTTAGAAGATATAAACACAGATGACGCACAACAAATAGCAAATATGGTGTTAAATGAAGCAATTGACAATGAATTCGGAATGAAAAAAGATGATATGACAGTAATAGTTGCTAAGGTAAATAAAAAATAGTACTAAAAACGACAAAAATCTTGTAATTATATATAAAAATGTGATATAGTATAGCTATAAAATTAGCCGTACTATATTTTTTTGTATGGTTTTAAGGAGGAAAGTGAAAAATGTCATCAGGAAAAAGATATAATTCACAAAAACCAAAGCTAAATATTAAAAAGGTAATAGCTGCTGTTATTGTTCTTGCTGTTATAATTATGGCAATTACAGGAATAGTAAAGGTATTTACAGGAGGAAGTAAATCAGAAGAGAAGACTGTTCCAAATCGTTATTTTGCAGTATATACAAACAACAAATGGGGAGTGATAAATTCAAAAGGAGAAACTGTTATAAAGCCTCAATATGACGAAGCAATTATTATTCCAGACAATAGCAAAGCTATATTTATATGCACATATGATGTGGACTATTCAAAAAATACATATAAAACTAAAGTAGTAAATGCAAAAAATGAAGAAATTATAAAAGGATATGACTCAGTTACAGCTTTAGAAAATTATGATAATGAAAATAACATATGGTATGAAAATGATGTATTACTAGCTTCAAAAGATGGAAAATTTGGACTAGTAGACTTTAAAGGAAAAGAATTATTAAAATGTGAATATGATGAAATCACAACTTTAAAAGGCGTAAAAAGTAGTTTGATAACTAAAAAAGATGGAAAGTTCGGATTAGTAGATAACATAGGAGCAACTATAATAGAAAATACATATACTAAAATTGCACCAGTTTCAGATAAATACGAAGATGGATATATAGTAACTGATGCTAATAAAAAAATGGGAGTTATAAATCATAACAAATCTACAGATGTAGAAGTTAAATATCAAGATATTAAAGCTTTAAGCGGAAACGGAAAATATGTAGTAAAAGAATCAGGTAAATGGCAAGTTATAGATACTGAAGGAAACACATATTTAAAAGGAAAATTTGATGACGTAGTTTCTATAAACGGTGAAAATGTTGTTATAAAAAGCAATGGAAAATATGGAGTTGTAACATTAAGTGGAGACACTAAAATTGCAACAAAATATCAAGAAGTAAAATATTTATTTGATGACAAATATATTTTTAAATTAGACAACAAATATGGAGTTATAAACTTAGAAGGCGAAGAACTAATTGACCCAACATATGAGAGCTTAATTTATAGAGCAGATGCAGGATTTTTAGAAGGAACAAAGCCAAATGAAGTAAATACTGAATTTATGGACAATTCACTAATAACTAGATTAGTAGGAATTCTTACAGAAATAAATATTGATAATGGATATATGAGAGTTAGAGTAGATAACGAGTATAAATATTATAACTTTAAATTTGAAGAAAAAACTAATAAAGAAGTATTAACAACAAATACTATATTCTTAGACAAAAAAGATGGAAAATATGGATTTGTTAACAAAAATGGAATAGTAGTAGTTGACTATATTTATGATGATGCTAGAGAACAAAATGAATATGGTTATGCAAGTGTTAAGAAAAACGGTATGTGGGGTTGCGTAGACTACAAAGGTAAAGTAGTAATTACACCAGCATATCAATTAGAGAATAATCCTGTAATTGAGTTTATTGGAAAATGGCATTTAGGAGAAGATTTAAATTTGAATTACTATACAGATAAATAAGAGGAGAAAATAATGGGACTAAAGAC
>ULSO01066093.1_pt1 | contig 13254 bp, 9 predicted proteins | sample 1956701 | NCBI WGS metagenome assembly ULSO01 (sample SAMEA4835708, study PRJEB28245) | human gut metagenome | biome: gut microbiome; material: fecal sample | place: Denmark | collected 2008 | reverse complement strand
TGTTTTACGCAAGCAGCTACTCCATTGCTCTGGACCCCACGCACATAAGGTACCACCATCTTACTCGACAGATAAGGATCTTCTCCCATATACTCGAAGTTACGTCCGTTCAGCGGCGTACGATAAATGTTCACGCCCGGTCCCAACAAGATAGACTTATTACGATAGCGGGCCTCTTCACCGATGCTTTTGCCATAAAGCAGTGCCATGTCCGGATTCCACGTTGCCGCCAGACAAGTCAAGGCAGGGAAAGCCACACAAGAGTCGTTGGTCCATCCTGCCTGATCCCATTCATCCCACAGCACTTCGGGCCGGATACCGTGAGGGCCGTCCGTACACCAGACTTCCGGAATGCCCAAACGGGGTACTCCCGGACTGCTGAACTTAGACTGAGCATGGATCATAGCTATTTTTTCTTGCAGAGTCATACGTGAGAGAGCATCCTCCACACGTGATTCTATAGGTTGATTACCATCAAGATAAACGGGCAGCTGCTGTGCTTGCACAGAGAATAAAGCAAGTCCGGCTACACATGCCAGCGCCATTTTTTTCATAAATTCGTTTTTCATACTATTTTCAGTTATAAATTTTCAACTATACTAACGCGATGACTTCAGTTCACCATACCATTTATTCAAAGCCTCATCTGCCAGTAAACGCATATCTTGCGCCTCCTTTACAGATAAGCCATCGGGTACATAAGTTATCACAGAAGGACTTTCTTCAAATATAACAGCATACTCCATACACGCAGCCAGATAAGAGGCTTTAAGTGAAGGATGCCGATTGTCGGTATATAAAGCAGCACATCCCTTTTCTCCCTGTGTTTCAAATAAAATCTTATATGCCATTCCTACAGGACACACCACAACACCAGGGATTTCCCGACAAACATTCAAATAGCTGCGTACCAGTTCCTCCGAAGATTCCTTAAACCGGGACCAGTCGCTGCTATATGCCCAGTTCATGGGAAGGACTATAACAGGCTGTTTTTCCGGATATGCATTGAGTAAAGCCAGCTTCCATAACTTAACACTCTCCATCAAGATTTCAGGACATAACCTGGGTAATGCACTCTGCTCCTGCAAAATAATATAATTCCAGTGACCAGACAATGCAAGTTGCCGAGAAGTTTCATCATTATAATGATACAGCAAGGTACGTCCTAACTGGGTCCGTGCATGCCATCGCGCCTCCTTTCCCATACTTTTGACCATTTCATTAAATATCTCCGGCTGATTGTTATAGTCGATCAGACTGTTATTCAACGAAAAGATACTTACAGGCTGAGCCTGCATGACCTTCAGACCAGAAGGTAAAAGCAGGAAAATCAGACAAATAAACCGAAGTATACCTTTAATTTTCATGGCAGGTCAATCCTATTGAAGTTATATAATCTTTTTGCGGAACACAATTCTCAAATCTGCAACTCTTTATAAAATCATTCATTGCCTTTCTCACCATGTCCTGATCCGGACGTGCCTCTCTTATATGCTGATAGGTATCACGCAACGTTTCAGAAAAGGCAATTATCTTGTCCCAGTTCTCAGGCATCTTAATGCCCATCATACACGAGTCGTCTTTTTTCTTATAAGGCCAAAACGTATAGCCAATATTGTTGTCGGTCATGACCTTACAGAAAGCGGCTTGCCACTCGTCCGTGTTGTGACCAATTTCCCCCATATACATAGGCAGGTTCACGCTATCGCGAAAATGAATGAAATCCTGAATAGCTTCTTTTGTAGGTTCACCTCCATAACGGTGACAAGTATACATCAGTTTATCATCATATCTGGCATCGCTGAACGGTTTGAAATTACTGTTCCATTGTGCTCCTCCCAGCAAGATTATATGATTGTTGTCTACCTCACGTATAGCCTTTACCGCCCGTTTATGCAATGCTTCGAGCTTGCTGTTCAGTTCATCCCTGTTGTCAAAATAATGAGCTATAGGCTCATTTATTAACTCATACCCCAATATGACCGGTTCATTCTGATAACGTCCGGCTATCTTCTTCCATATATCACAGAACAACTGCTGGCTCCGTTCACTCTCAAACAGCCACGGGTAACCATAACTATCGTCTATATTATCGCCTGTTTGTCCTCCGGGGGCATCGTGCATGTCCAGAATGAGATATAGCTTATTGTCACGACACCAGTTTACGACACTATCTATACGGGCGAAACCATCCTGACTGACAGAAAGCCCCATATAATCCTCATCGGTAAACAATTTATAATGAAACGGAAGCCGGATGGTATTTGCACCGGAAGAGGCAATAAACTCAATATCCTGACGGGTAATATAATTGTCTTTAAACTGTTTCCAGAAATCAGCCGTAAAATCCGGACCAACCAGCTGACAAAACATATCGTTTATCATTCTGGCTGAATTAGTTTTTGTAAAGCCAAACATATAGCCTTCGGGATTCAGCCAGTTGCCCAGATTTGTACCTTTAATATGTAAGGTATCTCCATCGGGCTGAATCAGATTTTCACCTTCAATGCGTATAAATGAAGAAGTGAAAGCTTTCTCTTCCTCAGATTGCTGTGTGCACGATGTGAGAAGAGAAAGGAAGAAAAAAAGGTAAAACAAATGTTTCATATAAGTATTAAATATTAGTATGTGTGTTTTTAGTAATAGGATAATTAAAACTGTCGATAAGATTATATAATTCCAGAATTTATCAGACAAGAATTCTTTATTTTTTTTGGAAGACACGCACATAATCTACTTTCATCGTGACAGGCAATGCAGATTCGTCCACACCTTTATAACCACCCCAATCACCACCCCAAGCGAGGTTGAGAATAGGATAGAAGGCATAAGTGAAAGGCCATACCTCCCGACCCGTCCCCTCATTGTTAAAGGTCATCAACACCTCACCGTCTACAAAGAAACGAATATAGTCTTCTGTCCATTCACAGGCATATACATGATATTCTGATTCTGCAGTACCGATATTACGGTTTGCTGTTTTCTGAGTGTTCATCGGATGATTGTAAGCCGCACAATGAATAGAAGAACTGACAATGTTAGCATCCGCCCCTACTTCCTCCATAATATCTATTTCACCACATTGAGGCCAGGGATTAGTACCATAGTCGTTGTTTACAGGCATCATCCAAAAAGCGGGCCATGTACCCTTCCCCTTGGGCAGCATGATACGCGATTCGAAATACCCGTACAGCCAACCCGTATTCAGGTGCGCATAGACGCGACCAGAATAGACTTTACCGTCACGGCCTTTAAAGCAGTGGATATTCAGTTTACCGTCCACCAGTTCAGTAACTCGTTTGCCATCGGCTTGTCCATTAACATAGGTCTGCAACTCATTATTCACCCATCCCGGTCCCTGTACCTCATGAGTCCACTCACTGCTTAGAGTTGTACCTTCATCAAATTCATCGTGCCAAACTAGTCGGTAGCCTTCAGGGGTAATAATGTCACGGTCTTCGGCAGACTCTTGATAAACGCTGACTGTAGCTTCTTCAGCTCCAGCCTTAATGCTGATTGTACCTCTTCTACTCTTCTGTGCATCATTAGGTAAGGTTCTAACAGTCAATGTATTCTCATCAGCCTTTTCCACCGTTATCCAGCTATCTGATGGCTGTGCATTCCAGCTTCCACTTGCTGTGACAGCAATGGTAAATGTTTCTCCACTGGAATTTGAAAATATTTCCTGTACAGAGAGTTGCATAGGGGCTTTCTGAGCTATTTCAACAGTTACTCGAGTCTGTCCTGATTTTACAATAACAGAACCATTACGCACACTTGCAGTATTATTGGCTTTTACCGTAATAAGTACCTGACCGTTATCGGTAGAAGGATTAACGATTTTAGTCGAGACCCAACTACTACAGTTATCGTTAGCAAAAGCAGTCCATTCCCCGCTACTGCAATTTACAATAAGAGGATATTCATCTCCGACAGCTTCTGCCTCGATGGATGTTGGGTTACACTCCAAAGTTACATTTCCACCTGTCAGTGACAAATCATTATCACTGTCGCCACAGGCAGTAAGTACCAAAAAAAGTATCGGTAAAATGTGATATATTATGTTCATGGTAAAAATGAAAATTGAATATTAGATTCAGGCTATCTGATTAAAATATCTTTGCTATCACTAAAAAAGAGGGAATGCCATAAATATTACGCAGAAAGTACTCTGCAGATACTATTGACATACCCTCTTTTATGAGGAATTATTTATTTCCTGATAAGCGTAATTTCATCAATAACAACAACAGTTCCTTCCTCGGCACCACTAAAGTCAAATACCAATTTAAGTTTTGCAGCATCAGTACCACCTGCCAACTTAGCATTGTCAAAGCGGAAAACATAGCCATCTACTGGAACTTCACTGCGAGATTCAAAAAAGTAGTTCTCATCATTTCCGTTTTCAGTCAACTTTACTGTCATGCCTGGTAATTTCACAGCATCACCATTCAGAGTAGCATGTACTTTCAAAGAAAAGTCAACCAAGTCATCAGCACTCGCAGAAAGTTCTGTTTCCATATTATACTGTGCGTGCCAAGCTTCGTTAGGAGTTGTAGCAGGAATAGTTATCGTATGTCGGCTACCTTCATGGGTAGTTTCTACCGTACATGGAATTTCACTCCAATTGGCATCTCCAAACCAGTGACTTTCTGTAAATGCCTTAGCATCGTCAACAGCCTTCCAGATATTATTGGGATCGTTATAGTTGAATGGAGTGGCTGCCTGTTCAGGGATTTCTGTACCATCATCATTTGCATGATCTTTCAGTACAAAGCTCTCAAATGTAATAGAAGTGTTATCTGCATTGCCTCCAAAGTCGAACACAATCTTCAAGTCACTGATATCTTTTCCTTCCAGCTCAGAAGCCCACAAAGCTTTCGGCTCATTAGCCTCAAGAGTAAAGTCCTTATCCATTAATACTATGTTATCACTCTCGTCGCATAATTTTACTTTCACACCACCGTGAGCAACTGTAGAAGTCATAATGACAGAGAAGTCATATGTTTTTCCTGCTGAAACAGCAATACCTGTAGGGAAGAACGACATCTGAGCCTGCCAACGTTCTGAAGTCGCATTTGGAAGAGTAACAGAATAAGTACCATCCGATAGATTCCATGTTGGATTAGGCTGCTGTGTCCATCCCGGAGCATAATAGAAACCCGGCTCAGGCAATGTTACTCCATTAAACAGATTGAATTCACTATCCGGTACGAAACCAGGGAATCCATTCATTTGAGTATTCTCTATCTCAAATTCTTTCACGATGGATCCATCACTGATACCATTGGCATTTTTTACCTTACACTCTACAGTATAAATACCTTTTTTACGGTAATATTTCGACATCGTGTATGAAGCGGAATACGAACCGTCAATTATCCATACAGGTGTAATACCCGGAGCCGATTTAAACTCAAAATAAGCATAGTTGGTTTCCTGGTCAACTGTTATGACAACATTCTCAGCATAGTCGGATGCCAATGGAATATCACCATTGGCTCCAACATAATCTTCTGGTGAACAGGCAGTCAGCGAAACGACAGTCAGAAACATCCCAGAAATATATTTAAATAGATTTTTCATATGTTTTTGTCATTATAAGGTTATTAATAGTTGTTTTGAACCAAAGCCGGATCAGAGTCTAATTCGCTCTGAGCGATAGGTATATATTTTTTCTGAGGAGTCCATGAATTGGTACGATATCCGTAAGAGTCGGGAACAAGTGCTGTAGAAGCCTTGTTTTTGCTTGATACACCACTAATACCTTCCGCACGAACTAAGTCAAAATATCGTTTGCCTTCCCCAACAAACTCCAAATGGCGTTCTGTCAGCACATCATCAATGGTCACCTTGTCCAGACCAGCCAAACCTGCACGATTACGTACTAAATTTAACCAAGTCTTTGCATCACCGGTACCAGAACCTCCCGTACGAAGTGAAAGTTCGGCTGCATTAAGTAAAGTTTCGGCATAACGGTAATAGCGCAGGTTATTATTATAGTTTAAGTTTTGGTCGAAAGGAGCTGACTTATAATTCTTATCATAAGGACGGTATTTATTCAACCAAATACGAGTATCCTGATAACGTGCAGTATAAGTTACGTCTGATTGGCGCAAATCCCAACAAGTAGCTTCACGACGTACGTCAGCCTTATCAAACATATCGTAAGTTTCTACTCGTACAGGAAGGAATCCCCAGCCATCACCACCTTGAGACCAGCCTTCATCTCCTCCGAAAGAGTTAGGTGAAATAAGAGTAGGCAACACAGTACCACCTACTGCCAGAGGACTGCTCCATCCACGCTCTGAGTTAGCCTGCTCGTAGTTAATCTCCCAAATAGACTCAATACACCACTCTCCTTCAGTTTCCCAAATATTGGCATAGCTAGGATTCAAATCATATCCCGGATCTGCAATAATCTCTTTCATATAATTAAGTGCAGTAGCGAACCGGCTTTCATCGTTCTGATACATTACCATCTCGGCATATATCATATAAGCCATTGCTTGAGTAACACGTCCTAGTTGTCCCTCATCATCCATACCGTTGGCATCCTTATAATATTTCATCGGCAGAACGTGAGAGTTTATCACAGCCTCAAGTTCAGTAATCAGCTCATTGTAAACCTGATCTGCAGTATATTGAGGAGCTGTATAGGGTGGTTCAGAAAGATTTTCGAGATAAAAAGGTATATTTCCAAAGTAATGCCACAGCATATTATAATAGAAGACTCTAAGTAAACGAGCCTGCATCTCGTAACTCTGTCGGTTAGCATCCGTTAAATCCGTTGCCCAATTGAGATATAGCAGCAAATCGTTGCAACGTTTCACACCAGAATAGTCTACAGTCCACAGAGAACCGAAAGTATTGTTTTCATTAGCCTCGAAATTAAACAGCATATGCCAGTTCTGCATATCGGTAGTACTCTGGCCACCAACCCAAAAGTTGTCACCCATTACTTCAGCATCAATATTCAGTGCGTTATACTGCTCTAAGCCCCAATCGGCCCAGTGTATCGGATCATAGGCCGCAATAAGTGCCTCTTGAATATGGGCATCAGTGGTATAATATTCCTCCAATGGTTCGCCACTTGGATTTTCCACTTCCAGAAAGCTATCTCTACATCCTGTTATAAGAGTTGCAGCAGCTATCAAGCCAATAGTAAATATTTTATTTGTCTTCATAAATTCTTCTTTTATAGATTAATTAGAAAGTGATATTAGCACCGATAGTAAAAATACGTGCTTGCGGATATACACCACGGTCAACACCCAATGACGTTGCGCTTGAAGAAATTTCAGGGTCAAATCCCCAATATTTTGTCCAAGTCATCAAGTTCTCAGCCTGCACATAAACACGCAGACGTTCAATAGCTATTTTTCTAGTAATAAATTTAGGTAGAGTATATCCTAAAGTAATATTCTTCAAACGCAGGTAAGAACCATCGCAAATGTACAAATCTGATACCATCCAGTTAGTGTCATTTCCCACAGCCAGACGAGGATATTTGTTTGAGGTTCCTTCACCGGTCCATCTTCCCAATACCCACGACGGATAATTACCGGAAGCCACATCATTACGGAAAGTACCGTCAAACACATCAGCACCGGCTACTCCTTGGAAGAAGATATTGAAATCGATCCCCCTCCAGTCTGCATTCAGATTCAGACCAAATGTCCAGTCAGGTGTACCGTTACCAATATTTGTACGGTCATCGGGAGTGATTTTCCCATCACCATTGACATCAACAAATCGGGTATCTCCGGGAACGGCATTAGGCATAATCATATTACCATTTTTGTCTGTATATGCTCTCACTTCATCCATATTCTGGAATACTCCATCTGTTTTATATCCGAAAAAGTAAGGGAAAGGTTGTCCATTAGAAGCTCGTGTTCCACCTCCACTATAACCCTGGATACCATCCAAATCCATATATCCGGTTTCATTTCCAAGATTCTTTAACTCATTTTTCAAGTAAGTTGCATTACCTTTAACTGAGAAATTTGCATCGGCGATACTCCATCTGTAACCCAGTTCCAGCTCAATACCACTGTTCTGCATATCACCAACGTTTCCTAAAGGCTTGCTTTCACCAACATAACTTGGAATAGGCATTTCAAGGATCATACCGTTTGTTTTCTTGATATAATAGTCAGCGCTGAATGTCAATGCGTTTCCTAATAATCCAAGGTCAATACCTATATCAGTCTGCTCACTTTCTTCCCATTTCAGATCTGGGTTCTGAAGTCTATTGGCTTTCGAACCATTGAATTTTATAGCATTCTTACCAAATAGCACATTATTCCCCATAGACGTCATTGAGGTATATGCGAAGTCTCCGATATTATCGTTACCATTCTTACCCCAACTGAAACGAAGCTTAAAGTTTGATAACCAATTACGGGTGTCTTCCATAAACATCTCGTTTGCAATGTTCCATCCCGCAGAGAAAGAAGGGAAAATACCATATTTATTGTTACTTCCAAAACGACTGGAACCATCACGACGGACTGTTGCCTGAAGCATGTAGCGTTCATCGTAGTTGTAATTCAATCGGGCAAACATAGAAGCCATGGTATGTTCAGTATATGGACCACCGTACACACTGAACTGTGGAGTAGCAACAGTATTGCCGTTAGCATCCGTAGTATACTGGATATTACCTGTCGCATAATCGATAGACGGCTTATTGACATTAACTAGATTCCAACGGCTACCTCCCAACTGATCGCCTTTATATTTCAATGCAGACTGTCCTAACACTATACCAAAGCTATGTTTATCGATAGTCTTATCGTAAGTAAGTGTATTTTCAATCTGCCATGTAACATTTTGCGCCTTGAATGCACTGGCACTGGTATGGCTCGCATTATTGTTTCCAGACAGATAATAGTTGCTTGTTGTTGCACCTTCATTACCCCAAAATCCCATATCAGCACTATAACTGAATTGATATTTCAAATTATCCCACAACTGAAGATTGATAGCAAATTTAGGGACGAACTTATGCGACCAGTTTTTTGTTGCCGGTAAAGTCATCATGGCCAAAGGGTTATTCATTTCAGCATATGACCCTCCAAAACCAGGCACTGTATATGGATTACCATTCTCATCACGCGGTAAGTCGAAATCACTATAGTTTTCTATCATCGCCTGTGCTGCTTCACCAGTCAAAGTTGGAGGAAGAATAGGTGACAGATAAAGAGCCGATCCCAATATAGAGCCGAACTCAGAGTTGGTCGATACACCTGTAGAATGGGTACGCATGTAAGCCATGGTCACGTTCAGATCTAATTTGTTCAGGAAATTACGTTCTTTACTTGCATCAATAAGTACATATGAGGTGTTAGACCGGATGGTCAGACGGTCGTAGTTTGACTGTCCGTAGTTACCTCCTACGATACCATCTTGAGCATAATAACCTAATGAAAGGTAGTAGTTCACTTTCTCCGACGCGCCGCTGATGGATACGTCATGATTGACAACTGGTGCGTTATCGTAAAATACAAGATCTTGCCAGTCAGTACCAAAGCCCGTGATAGGATTTCCGTTTAAGTCGGTCAGATTATATGGATCTGCATAGATAGGAGCCTGACCACCATTTATATATTTTTCATTCTGCAAAATAGCATAATCGGTCGCACTAGTCACATCACGATGTTTCCAAGCACTCTGCCAACCGTAAGAAAAGTTATAATTAATACTAGCTTTACCTATTTTACCTTTCTTTGTAGTAACAAGAATAACACCATTTGCTGCACGTGCACCATAGATGGCTCCAGATGCGGCATCTTTTAAAACCTCTATAGATTCAATATCATTAGGATTTACAAAATCTAATCCACCACTGATAGGCATACCGTCTACAATGTAAAGCGGATCACTATTATTTATTGTACCAATACCACGAATACGTACGCGTGGAGCATCACCCGGCTGCCCCGATGCTGAAGTAACATCTACACCTGAAGCTAAACCTTTCAATGCATTATCCATACGTACAGGTGCTTTGTTTTCGAGATCTTCGGAGGATACTTTTGCAATGGATGCTGTTACTACACTTTTCTTTTGTACACCATAACCTACTACTACAACCTCTTCGAGAGTTTGTGTATCTTCCTTTAAAACAATATTTAAAGGAGTAGAAGAAGCTTTTACTTCCTGTGGAAGGTAACCTACAAAAGAAATTTCAATAGTAGCTCCTTCGGGAACATTCTCCAATACGAACTGACCATCAAAGTCGGTAATAATTCCATTGGTCGTTCCTTTTACCAATACATTAGCACCAATGATTGTTTCACCAGTTTGATCCTTTACTGTTCCTTTTACAGTAATACCCTGTTGGGTATACTCCTGATTAGGAGAAGTGGAATTGTCTTTTGCATGTTGGGCTGAAGCTCCAAAAGAAACGATAAGCAACAGACATCCAGTCAGGAAATATTTCCTTGACAACTGGGGGTGTTTGAAGTGTTTTTTCATAATTAGAAATAAATTAAGTTAACTTTACTTTTGCTTTCTGTTGATGCAAAAATAAAATTTAACTTCTTTTATTGTACGAACCGGTAAAGATAAGGAGTAAATCTAAAAAATACATAGTTTGTTTATAACCAACAGATTACACAAAAAGCAAGAGGTCTTAAAAGTAAACTTTTCAACTATTTTTTAGAAACCTATTGAAGCCGGATTCATATTTTTAGGAGCAATAATTCTTACATCTTTCACATATCATCATTGCTCTAAAACTTTTTGAACCAACAACCTTACTCCCAAATCTACAACCGACAATGTCCCTAGTATCATTGTTTTCAATCCCAATTCTTACTCAAGCATTATCTTACTAGTTTAAAATAAAATTAGGAAGTAGTAAATTGTCTATCATTGATAAAGTTCACCTCAATGACAAATTCCTTCCCAAAGAAAAAAGAGACAGTATACTATAATGAAGAAACCGAATTTGCAATGAAGTTGTTAAAAAACAATTTATAGAATGTTCAATCAGGAAAATATTCTTCAATTCACCATTGACCGAATCAAAATCCTTTTTCTGAACGAAATATTGTCAGCAATATTCATTAGGAAATTCCTCATATCATTCTTGATCTTAGCGACAAAAGCTATATAGAGTTAAAAAAGGTTCTCGAACAGAGGATTTCCCATATATTCCTTGCCCACACATAGTTTATCAAATGTTTGCTGACATACCTCTTGTAATAATACTTGAAGTAATAAAACCGCTAGAATGAAACAAGATAAGATCAACCATATAATCCAAGAATCGCTCATGTAGTTAGGATTTTTGAAGAATCTTTTCTCTAGTCTTCAATCATATATTTTTCTTCTTTTAGAACAAATTCCTTGCAAAAATCATCAGTCATACCAAAAATCTCTATAACTTGACACTATAAATCCATCACTATATTCCAGATTATATTTATTTTTATATTAAATTCAAGTTAAATTAAGCAATTCACTTATTTCAAACAGAACATAACTTATATCTGCAAATTTTTACCCAATACTCTTATTGAAATTTTATTAGTATAACTTAGGCCGGTTTATCCTGTACCTTACCCAACGATTTCACACGCTCCACAAATTCATCTTTAGGAACACATGCCCTGCTACGCATCTTTAAACGATTGTTATAAACAGTTTGGGGAGAACAATGAAGAAATTTTGCTATTTTCACACTATCATTGATCCCTAAACGCACCAAAGCATAAATTCGGAGATCTGTATTCAACAACTCTCCTTCCTTCATCACAATCTGTTCTTCCGGACGCAAGAGATTATTAAAGTCATGCACAAAGTCAGGATATATCCGGAGAAATACACTATCGAAACTATGGTAGAATTCCTTCAACTCCTTTTTCACGACAGATGCTTCCGTAATTTGCTTGACTTCTTCGGATTGCCCTGTTTTTATTTTACGATTAATCGTTTTACGGAACTCGTCAAGTTTACTTATATAAGTAGAACAAAGAGAAAATGCATAAACGATATATTCTTCTGCAATATAATTCGACTCACGAAGTTGGTCATTCATGACAGCCTGTTCTTTATTCAATAATTGCAACTGCTTATTCATTTCTTCCATCTTATGATGCGTCTCGGATAACTGGACAATATGCTTATTTAACGAATTATTCGCGTCATTCAACTTTTGTCTGGACTCGGACAAACGCCTCATTTGCCTGTATATGTACAAAACAGCTACCAACAATATAACGGAAAGAATGCTCATCATTATCAGATAACGGGAAAGACGGCCCTGTTGTTCCTGATTACGCTTCTGATATGCTTTATGGATCTCATCAAGTATAGATAAAATATCCGCTACACGAATGCGATTATGATACGCCTGCCCCATTTGCAGGCAATAGTTCCCATAGGTATAAGCACGATCAATGTCACCTATGGTAAATAAGTCCTGTATAAGCTCCTCCAACGAAGCTATATCTTTGTTTGCCGTACGTATATCTGCCATGGCAGAATAAATAATATATTTCAGATAAGAAGTTTTATCGCCCTCGTCCAAATACAAATGAGCAAGGATATACGCATTCAGCGCATCACGGTAAGTATCCAACCCAGATTTGCTTACGGCCTCAATCAGTTCTTTTTGTATCTCTGGCACTTTATCAGCTCCTCTACTCCTTCCTCCTTTATACCAAAGATAAAGCGGATGCTCCGGAGTAATCAACATGCAAATGGAATCACGATAAAGCATTTCTTTGTTGTAATATTCCCGTTGGCTTTTAGCATCATCTCCTATATATTGTCCAAAATGAGAATACAGATAAATCATTTCTCCATAATACTCAATTTTTAAGACTGTCGGCAAATCATTTCCCGATATACCCTGCAATTCATCTACAGCCTCTTTTAACAGACCTGTTGCCGTCAATAAATGTGACTTCTTTATCTTCCACTCTAATACACGCTCTTTCCAATCCTTATCTGCAGCAATTTTCAAATTACGACTAATATAATAAGCTGTTGAATCGGCATCATAGGCATAATACTCGTCATAGAATTTTTTATTCAACCAATATTCCTCTTCCAAAGAAGAAACAGTCGCCTTTTGCAACCGAAGTTGAGAAATCCTCAATTCTTTCTCTTTTTCAATTATTTCTTTTTTGCCGATAAGAGAATCCAGTTTTAATAAAAGTTTCTCTATTTCTTCATTTTTCGGTGCTGCAATTAACGGTGCTGCAATAAAAAGAAACAACAGACTGAAGAGGTTTT
>ULSO01047406.1_pt1 | contig 13262 bp, 11 predicted proteins | sample 1956701 | NCBI WGS metagenome assembly ULSO01 (sample SAMEA4835708, study PRJEB28245) | human gut metagenome | biome: gut microbiome; material: fecal sample | place: Denmark | collected 2008 | reverse complement strand
TCATATTTAATTAAAATATCTATTACTTTTTGTTGTTCATTTTCATCTTCGATATAATATAAAATATTTTTTAAGGTGATTTCCCAATTTGCTTGTTCTCTACCCATATTATACCTCCTCATATTTAATTTATTGACTTCTTATTTGTAATACTTAATCAATTGTTCGAAGCTAATATCAATTCCAAATTTTTTTAAAAGACCTACTCTATTAATAAATAGTTTTAACAACTCTTGTTGTATATCATATCCATGGTGCAATTTACGATGACACACCGGACACAACAAAACTATATTAGCATCAACATCTAAACTATTAATAAAATCTTCTTGAGCGCTCATCGGAATTAAGTGATGTGCTTCCATATATGGTTTTCCATTTTTTGCAACAAACGATTCGTGGTTTTCATCAATATTACATTTGTATTTAGAATAAACAATCGCTCTTTTAGCTTTTGAAGAATTTCTTTTATATTTTTGCCTTCTATAATTTCTGGTTTTGCTTCAGGAATATAAGAAGGTTCAACTATTTCTGATTCAAAAATATCATTTGTAGTAATAACACCATCTTCATCATCTACATCTAAATTGTTTAAATTCTTATAATTTTTGTATTTGATAACAAATGGCTCATATATACTTTTCTTATTTCCGTATTTTTCAATGAAGGTCATAAACAGCTTAATAAAACCATCTTTTGGAGTTCTATCCGGATTGATACATTCGTTCCAAATAGGAATACATTTTTTATTACCCCCGTTAAATCCTGTGCTTGTTTTCGCAGGATCAACAGAAATAAAATTACCAAATCTGATGCCGACACTTCCATAAGATCTGTTATTGTTTGACATTTTTCTTAAATCATCAGTAAAAGATTCATAATCTTGGGTTCTAGTGTTATTTTCATAGATAAAGAAATAATATCCTAAAACAATACGTAACTCATCATCTGTCCATTTAACTCTTGGTGCTGCAAAACGTCCTGACAGGTTGTTATTACTCATAGCAACTATTCTCCAACGAATTTATCCATTTTTAATTTCAAAGACCAGATATCTTTAGCTTGTTTTTTTGATAACATTTTATATTGCTGTAAGATATATTTAATTGCTATTTCGCACAATTGTAATTCGTATGATGTTAATTCATTTAATTGTTTTCCAACTTCTTGAACCTTTTTCCAATAATTGATACCCAAATTAAATATTGCTATTTCATTAACAATTTCATTTGTGAATTTTTGTTCATTTCGAGCAACTTTTGATTCAATTTCTTTATCATCTTTTGTTATTAATTTTTTTTTGGTTTCTGGAGATAAGTCATAGTTTGTCTCGTTTAATTTATTCCAGCATATTTCTCTTTTTGCGTATTCACCAATATTGAGAATTTGTCTGTTTGGATCGTTAAAAACATCATAAACTAATTTGGCAATCTTTGATAAGTCATCTTTATATTCTTCTAAGCAAGCTTGCTGTTCCCAAATTTTTTTATAATTTATACATAATTCAAGTTTGTTAATTTCATATACAAACTTAGAAAATGTATATGGAACAAGTTGAGCTCTGTATCCTTTGTTGTTTTGATACCATTCTTCATTACTGATAATTCTTTCAATTTCTTTATATAGAATGGCTTTTGCAATTAATTTTTTAAAGAATTCTTCGTTGTATTTTAAATTGGATTTATCCCATTCTTTTTCCATGTTAACTTGGAATCTAGTCATATTTACTTCTGCTCCCCAAGAGACATCATATGGTTTCATTTCGGAAGAATTAATGTATTTTGCTAAATCAGTCTTTGTAAATTTTTGTGATTTAGGATATTGCATTTCGAATAGATCTCTATCTCTTTTTGTTTTTAATTTCATTTTAGCTTGATCATATTGACCTCTGGCTCTTTCAAAAAACCAAACCTTTTGAATTGTCGAGTTCGGCAAGATAGGAGTTTTAATTCTTCTTGAAAAATCTTCAATTCTTGCATAGAAAGGATGGTTAGAATTTAGGTCTGCATTAGTAACCTTGTTTTGTTTATTAGCATATTTTGAAATCAGCCTTATCAATTCAGGAGCTTGATCTGTATTCTTGATTAATGATAATTTCATTTGAACAAAAATTCCCGATAAATCAGCGTTGTTTTTAATAACAGCAGAGGCTAATGAGGCCGTTGTTTGACCACCATTAATAATTTGTAAGTTCTTAAATTCTGTAATAAATGCACCATCAGAAGTGTGTTCAATTTCAATTTTTTCTGCTGTAGTTGCAATACCATTGTTATATGCAAAAAATCTCGATTTATTATTTAAGATTGTATTCAAAATACCTTTATTAATTTCGCCCCTTGTATTCAAAAACGATCTAACATTACTTTCAAGTAAGCGAGCGGAGTATCGTAAATAAATATCAGACAAGAATTTACCTGGTACTACAGCAAGATATGATTCATAATCTTCTGAATCTATATCTGCTTTAATACATGGTATACCTTTTTCTAAACCATAATTTTTTGTTTGAATTATAATATCTTCTCTTTTAAATGATGCGGATTTTGTTCCAAAAATACCTTCTATATCTAAAAGAGTTAAATCAATATTAAATTCATAATTGCCAATTTTAATTGGTTTTAATGAAAGAGTGGTTTTTAATCTTTCGCTTTTTTTGTTGGTAGAAATAATAATAAAATGTAATTTTTTAATTGAATCTATATTTTTTCTTATTTCTCTTGCCATTTGTGTTGTGATATCACTATCAGCAGAATTATTAAAATATCCTCTAAAAGTATTATGAATAAAATTCGCCATTGATATAACTTTTTGATTAATATAATCGTTATTAATTGGTAACATTTCACCATCATTAAAATCGGAAATAAGTAAATGAACAGTATTTAAAGACAATTCCACATAAGAAGCATCTAATTTCATGTTTCTATATTGTTTATTGTCAGTTTTATAATCTATATAAGTATTATATAAATCGCTGATAACGCCAAAATCGTTAATTAAAATATCTTTACAATATTCAATAAAAAAATCATCAGGATATTCAGAATCAACTAAAGATTGACTCTTAATTTCATTAATAAGCTCTTCTCTAAATTCTTCAAGTGTCATCTTATTACAACTCCTCCAAATGGTCTTTAATCATTTTTAAAATTATTTCATAACTTACATTATTGATTGCTTCAGCTTTTATATCTTTTTCCCGTAAAGCTGGGAAAGATTCGTTTACTATATATTTTTCTATTTTGTGTACATGATAATTTTTGTTTCCTAAATCATCACAAAAATCATATCCAATTTCTGACAGCTTTAACAAGAATAGATCTTTAATTTCTAGATCAGAAATTGATGAGATAATAGATTGACATAGTTTGTTAATTGTAGAATCTTCTTCATCAAATGAATCTGCCATTTCTTCTACTCTTATGACAACTAATTTACCTGTTTTGTCAGAAGAAAGTTGTTGAATTGATGATATTTTTGCAACAGATGATGCAACGTTGATAGTTTTAATTTCAAACCAAGTATCATTTATAGCAAAATCTTTACTATATTTTTCAGGACCGCTCCAACATTTGACGGATTCTTCAATAGTGTATTTATTGCTTAAATATTTTTTTATAAAATATAGTTCACCATATAAACCTTTAGCTTTTTCAGGAGACAAAGGTGTTCTTGTTTTTCTAAAAAGGGCAAGCCATGTGTTAAATCGTGATCTAAGTCTTGATAAAGCAACATATTCATTTGTCTCTTCTAACACACAAGAAATTAAATCTTCACCAAAAGTGCAAAAAACAGATAATAAAGAATCATTTTTTAAATCAAAACACGTCCAATAATTGGCTTCATTTGAATTGCCTTGTACAATTGTAATATTTTTTGTTGAGCCTTTTATATCAGGACTTTTTGAAGATAAAAAGGAAATACGATAAAATCCATCTTTATTGATTCCATAATATGCCTTTACTGCCCCTTTAAAATTAATTGGAAATTGAGAATCTTTGATGTTTCTATTTAATTCAATAAATTTTTTGTTCAAATTAATCATCTAGTATTTCCTCCTGAATGCGTTTTAAATATTCATTTTGCTTTACTTTGTTGATTCTAAATCTAAGCATTACTTTCTTTTCTCTTCCGGCAAAACCAATACCAAAGCCTATAAGCCAATTTTCACAAGAAAATTTATCAATCAATTCTTTTTTATTGTCAGAATAATCTGATTCTTTATCTTCTGGAGCATTTTGAACTAATTTTAGTGGTAAAATAACAAACAAAGGCTTTCTATTTGTAACGCTTAAATAATCTTTTGCAATTGGTTCTTTACTTTCGTTTTTGCTTTTCTTTTTTGATGGTCTTTTTTTTGCTAAGTCTTTAGCTTCCGCTATCTGTTCAGATGTCAAACCAGCATTGAAAATTCCTGGTTCAAGTAATCTATTATTGTTTTTAGAAATTCTAATGATATCCTCATCGTCCTCTAAAGAAAATGAACGTTTTACTGGAGGAATTTCTAGACATAGTTCTCCTTTTTCGTCAAATAGTTTAAAAAGATTATAATCTTTCTTTTCGCCTGTGGCAAAAACAATATCCCATTGTTTGTAATATTCGCCTTTTCTAATAAATTCAGTAATATTTTCAATATCAAATTTCTTATTTTCTAAAGGAATTTTTAACAACTCTATAAAATTTGCTAGATCTGTATTTGAAACATCTTTGATCATAAATCTGTCATGTTCATATTTTTGTATTTTAAGGCCTTTTGTTGATAAAAATTTTACAAAGTTTTGGACAGCAGAATAATTATTTTTATTGTATTCTATGCTTTGGTAGAGTTTAGAAGTATCGATGTCGACACCTGAATAGTTTAATCCTCTAATTATTTCTGTTGAATTACGTAATTTGTTTCTTGCTGTAATCAACAAATTGGTATCTAATGTGTCTGGGCTTTCCATAACCATTAGTCCAAAATCTTTAGGTGTAGCACCTTGTACTTGCATTACCTCTAATTGAGAATCTAAATTATCTAGTGCATCTATAACAGCACAGAAACAATCATAACTATTTTGTGACATGTAGATAGCACACAAATCCTCATAACGATTACGATATCCAAACCATCGACACATTTGTAATAATGTATCATATGCCACAGAATTTCTATTATAGTAACTAATCATTAATCCATCGAGAGTTAAACCTCTGGATAATACAAAACCTCCAATTGCAATGACTCTGGCGCCAGTTTCTTTGTAATCGTTATATTTAAATCTTTGGTCGCCTTTTCTTTTACTATTGATTACAACGACTCTAAATTTTGAAATTTCTTCATATAACAATCCCTTTAATTGGTCAAAAGGTAATTCTTCATTTATTTTCCTTTGATTTTGTAAACCAGTTGGAGAGTCAAATAAAGAATCAGTAGTATATATTTCGTATATTCTTTTCAATTCGTTATGCTTAATAAATCTATCAGTGCTGTATTTATCATATTGTGAAATTGCATCTAATAACATTGATACATATCTTTCGATCAAAGTTAATAATTGTTCTTGAACTGGATTATAGGCACTAACATTAATCATCATGCTTCGATGTTTAGTTTTATCTCCTCTATATGTTCTAACACAATTGGCGATTAAGAAAGTGCAAACAGCATCTTTCAAAGATTGTGGCAATTGCCATATTTCTAAATTAGTTTTATGCTTGGCAGGAATGAAAAAAGGCTCTTTTTCATTTAAAATTTTGATGTGTTTTTTATCATCGTTAAAAACTTTATCTATACCAAAATAAACACCATTACTTGATTTTAATCTATGTATAAAATCACTAGGAAATAAATCATCATATCCTATTATTTTTTCTGGATTAATAAAGATGTTTGCAAATGGAGTGGCAGTATAGCCAACATAAGCTGCACATTCAAAATTGTTGTAAACATCTCTTATTAATTTATTAATTGTAGAAGGGTCTTCTTGTTCTTGAATTGTAGTACTAGGTTTAGTATTTACACTAGCATTATCACATTCATCATCAATAATTAATATGTTTCTACTTGAAACATTAGCTTGGCCTGGCTTCAACCATTTTTTAACTGCTTCTAGTACTTTTTTGTTCTTTTTGATAACTAGGACCTGTGGTTTGTTTAAATCATTTGAAGTACAATTTGCTGGTGCAAAATCAAATTTTTCCGTTGTTAATGGAATAGCATAATGACCACCTGCACCATAAGTTCCAACGCCAATATATTCTATAGTATGATTGTTACCGATTGTTGAACTAATTGCGCCAATTAAACCTTCATCAACTCTATCCTGGGTTTGAATTCTTAATGAATCAGTCAAACCTGCTAAGATTAAGATAATTTTATAGCCGTAATCGCATGCTAAATTTGCAAGAGCCATATAGTTTGATGTTTTACCAGATTGAACATCTCCCATTACGAGTCCGCGAGTTTTTTCGTTTGATTCAGGATCTGCACAAAGAGATAGAACTTTCTCTGCTTCCTTAATTATTGATTCTTTAGCATCATCACCATAGTGATTTAATAATAAATATTTTTCATATCTTTGTTGATATTCGTGGTCTGAAGAAGTCATTGTTCTTTTTTTCTTTAAAAGCCATGTATCACTGCCTTTATGTTCTGTAATGGTAATTCCTGGTTCAAATGTACGAGATCCATATTGTACTTCATATCTATAAATTGCTTCTTCTAATTCTTCCATAGACAAATCTTTAAATGGTTCCATTTTCATAATTTGATTTTTCACAATAAGTTCTAAATCCTCATGACTGCAAACCTTGCCACTTAAAAATCCATATAACAATAAGATTACTTGTTCAATTCTATCCATTTTTTATCAACTCCAGGACTTCTTTTTTTCTATAAAAAATTTTTTTATAACCTTGAGAATTTATTAAAATTTCAACACACATTTCAGGATTTAAAGAATTTTTAGCAAATTCTACTAATTCATGAATTAATTTTTCTTCTTCTTGTTCTTCTTCAGAATTTAAGATTCTTAGAGAATCGGCGTTATCGGAGACTATTAATCCTTTCGGTATAAATTCTTCAATCTTATCTAAATATGCATCTAGTAGCTTTCTTTGGTCTTCATCTAAAATCGATATTAATTGCGTATAAATTGGATTGTCTTCTTTGTTAATTTCATATTTAACTACTCCTCCATGGAATTCTATTCTTCTCCATAAAGGCATTTCTGCTTCAGACTCTTTTTTCCCAGGATATTTAATCTCTCTTTTACTTCTAACGATTGAATCTTTAATAGATATTCTTAATTGTTCTTTAATTATATCTGGTATCTTAGCCGATGATTTTTTTACGTCAAGCATCCACATAGAATCTAATTCTGATGGTATATCAACCCGTACTCTAGCTAATTTGTTAAATTCACTACGAATATTCATATGAAGCCAACTACCCCATATGATTAATCGTTTATTTCTATAAATATAAAATCCTTGATCATCATAGATGCTTTTTGGATTTCCTAACATCTTTTTTTGTTCTTCACTTAATGAGTTGGCATAAGGCAAAACAAAAGGAGTAACAATAATTTTGCTATTGTCAATTAATATTTCTTGAGTTCTTCCTTCTTGACTATTAGGATAACTTGATAAAAATGGATCTCTTTTTTCAATACGATGACCATTAAATTCAAAATTTATTTTATTGTAAAATCTGTGAAATACAAATTCTATATGTTGTTTTGCTAATCCCATAGTTTCAATGAATGAATCTTTAAATGACTTAGATGATTCTTTAATTTTGTCGAATTGCTCCCAAATAACAAGTGTTCCACTTTTTGATTCAATAAGTTTTTCAATTTCAGGTAAAAGTTTAATTTCATTGTCGTCTAAAACATCTAATTTCCATTCGTTTGTTGTTTCTATCTTCTTTAAATCATATCTCATTGCATTAATTCTATTGCAATCTTTACTAGCAACAGTTAATCTAAGGCATTGAGAAAACGAAGCAGATTTTAAACCCAATCCAAATCTTCCTAATTCTAATTCACAATCTTCTTTTTCTTCTCTATCAGAGCCAAGTGTCATTGCATTTTCAAGAGCTTTCCGACCCATTCCACATCCATCATCAAAAATAGTAACATATGGTTCTTTTGTGTCAGGATTAGAAAAAATCTGTATATTTTTAGCGTTAGCAGAAATACTATTATCAATTATATCTGCTAACGCAGTCGAAAAATTATAACCTATACATCTTAATCCTAGAATCAATGATTTTGCAGGTGGTATTTTAATTATTTCTTGTGCCATTAGAAACAACTCCTTTATTTAATAAATCTTACAGAATTCATTATTACAGATAAATTCATTAAATCTTCTTTGCTAATTTTGTTTATGATATTTTTTCCTCCTACATCTGTAATTAAATAGATAACAACATTATCAAAAGTATTAATAAATTGGTTTTGCCAACTTGATAAATTAAAATATATCGAATTTGTATATGTCGAAAACACCATAGCATAATGTATTGTTCCGTTTATATAATATTGGAAGTCAAACAATGAATATGGGTAACAATCTGAAATATCTCTTATGTGTGTTGCGCCGATATCTTCTAGATGATCTTTTACTATTTGTTTTGAAATATTAAAACCAGATTCAATATATTCAATAAAATTTTCTGTAGATACGATATCTGTATATTTTTTTCTTAAGGCAATAATTTCAGAATCATACATATCAAAATAGTTTTTAACAACTTTGTTATATTTGCTTCCTACTCCTTTATTGTTAATAAATATTTTGGAATAAGGTATTTTTGAATAGCCGGCTAACAAAACATTAAAATTTAATGATCTTTCTTCAAAATCATATTCAAAAGATTCCACAACAAAAGCATAGCCATGCATATAATCAGAAATAGCATTTATTACTTTTCTGTTATCTATGTTTAAAGGCTCGTATTTTATAGATAATGGATAATGTAATTTAATTCTTCCAAACTGAACTTTACTTTTATCAATTTCTTCTTTTGTGTAAATACAATAGTTAGAATTCACATTTAATATTTGACCATTCACTTTTAATTTTTCAAAAACAAACACATTATTAATTTTTACAATGCTTTTTGAATTTTTTGTCAATTCTTTAATTAATATATCGTGTTTTTCAAAATCTATTTGTTCTGGAATTCTATACACCTCTTTTAAAAAAGGATTAATAGAATTGCCTTGTTTGATTGGTGTAGCAACAGTGCAGGTGTGACCCTTAGTGTTATCGTTTAAAACATTATAATATAAAGATTTGGTATCAATAGGTAAAATAATTTTATACATTTTTATTTGTCTCTTCCATATTTTTCTTTGAATAATAAAATAAAAATTTCTGCTAAAACATTTACCACTATTGAATTACCAATCAATTTATTCATTTTTCTATAACTTAATCCTAATCTCAATGTTTTAATGTATTCTTCTTCTGTAAATCCCATAAATAAAAACGCTTCTCTAATAGTAAGTAATCTATATGTGTCGCCTTTTGGCCCATTATATTTAAACATTGCAGCAGTATTACTTCTGTCCATGTTGCAAGTAATTGTGTTTATGGTTGTTGAATCTTCGATATGTTCTCTTTTATTAATTCTCCACATTTCTTCTCTTGAAATAGTATTATTAAGTTGTGCTTGATTAGCCTCTTCTTTTAAAATAGAATTAGAATAATTTAATCTCAAAAATGGTTTAATTGATGTAGCTGGTTTACAATGTGCAATTAATGATGTATCATCAATTGGAGTTTTTAAATGGCTAATAATGAATGCTCTATTTCTATATTGTGGAACTCCAAAATTAATAGCATTTAAAGTTAAATGATTACCATTAATATATCCAATAGATTCTAAGAAAGATAACCATTCATCTAAATCGTTTTTATTAGATTGTGCATAAATTGTTTTTACGTTTTCCATTAAAAGGAATTCTGGTAATCTATTGAGTTCTTTTAATTCAATTAAAATTCTTTCGATTTCCCATAGTAATCCAGAACGAGTTCCTGATCCTTTTTTCATACCCAAAGTTTTTCCGCCAGTAGATAAGTCTTGACACGGAAAAGAATATACAAGCAAATCTATTCGTGGCAAATATTTACCTTTGATTTCTGTGATAGAACCATAATTTTTAGTTCTCTTATTTGCAATATAAAGGTTTTCTATTGCATTTTTGCCGAGTTTTTTAATATCTTTTATAGGATTGACAGAGTCTTTACTAAATGTAAATTTACTTAATTCTTTTATTTGTTTTTCATATGAAGGAACCTTAATAGTGCATCCTTCTTCGCTATGAATTGCATCGTAAGCTAAAATGGCATTAATGAACCACTCGCTAATTCCGACTATTTTAAAATTTATATTTGCTCTTTTTAGAGCAGAATGTTGCGCACCAATACCAGCAAACGCTTCAAACACTCTTAAAGGATGTGTGCTTTTCTTTTTTGTTTTGCTTTCCATGAATGCTGCCCCCCATAATAATCCCTATTTAAATAACTTTAATTTTTACCTTCGTTTTAGTTTGTGAGTATCGTTAATTATCCTTTAAAAAAATTGTTAATTCTTATTGAATTAACTGACACTCTTTTTCTTTATATTTAACATTTCCTGTCAAACTTATATAAACACACCCTTGTATAACATGTGATGTAGATTTAAATCTAGAATGAATCTAGCTTTTGTGTAACAAAATTGTAACACTTTTGTTATACTTTTACTATACAATAATTTAAATTTTCAACATTTTTAGTGCTTTTTTAATCAAATTCGCTGTTTTTTAAATATTTGCCTGCTTTTTTGTAATTGAAATTTTTTTGTATCACAAGATATAACGATAATCAAATAAATTTTAAAATTTTTTAACAATACATAAAATGTCAACAAACTATGAATGCATCCATTAAATAATATAATAAAAAAGCAAGCTATTTATCGAAAAATAGCCTGCTTTTATGATAAAGATTATTTTTTATTTAATATAAATTTACATTTAGGATAATTGGAACAACCCCCAGAACTTTCCATATTTTTCTTCTCTTTCAACTAATTGTCCTCCACATCTAGGACAAATACCTTTTTCTAATTCTTCTTGAGTTTTTCTTCTGTTTTGAACATGATCCTTATTAGTCATTTTACTAGTAGAATTTAATAGTTTATGATAAATTTCATCCATTTCTTCGATTGAAAAATTTGTTCCATTATTGAAATTTTTTAAATACCATTTTAAATCATTTAAGTTGATTATGTTTGGTAAACCAATTCTTCCAGCATTATTTTGAACCATGACAACGACTGAATTAATCTTGTATTTTTTGCCTAAAACTTTACTTATATGATAAATGTGAGATTTATTTTGTTTTAAAGGATTAGTAAATTTATTTCTTTCTCCGGTGTAAAGACATTGAGTCCAACTATCTTGATTTTCACTACCTAAAATCAAACCAATGTAGTTTTTAGTTTCAATGCAAAATATAGCATTTTGTCTAATTTCAATATGGTCTATTTGATGACTTTTGCCGTTGTCGTCTATAAGAATGAGATTATTAATTTATCTATGTTCTACTTTTCCAAAAATCCAAGGATTTAGCTTGGAATTAACCATTGATTCACCAACTTTTCCTTTATGATTGTTGATTGCTGGTTGAGCAACAGCTTTTACTATTTTCTTTAATAAACTCATATTATTCCCCCTCATATAATATGTAGTGTACATTTATATTTTTTTCTAAATAATTGTTAGTTTAAAAACGATAAACTATTTTTTAGCGACAAAGCTACGATTGTTTCCACATGACTTGTTTGTGGAAACATATCAAAAGGATAAACATCACTAAACTCATAACCATTATCGCATAAAAATTTAACATTTTCCACCTGTGTTTCAGGATTACAAGAAATATAAACAATCTTTTTAGGTTTATGAGTAATTAGAGATTTTAAAAATGATTGATCACAACCCTTACGAGGAGGATCAACAAAAACTACATCAAAAGTAAAATCAACATTTTTGATAAATTCTTTAGCATCATCACAATAAAAATCACAATTTTTAATATTATTATTTAAAGCATTATTCTTAGCATCAACAATTGCTTCTTTTACAATCTCTACCCCAATAACATGTTTAACTTTATGAGCAGCAATAAGTCCAATTGTACCTATGCCACAATAGGCATCTAAAATAATATCAGTAGGTTTTAAAGAAGCAAGTTCGATAGCTTTACTATATAATTTTTCTGTTTGGATTTTATTGATTTGATAAAAAGATTTTGAAGATATTTTAAAATTAATACCACATAAATTATCAACAATATAACCTTTTCCATATAAAACTTTTTCTTTTTCTCCTAAAATTACATTAGTAGCCCTAGGATTTATATTTTGAACAATAGTTGTAAGATGAGGAAGATATTTTATAATTGATTTAACAAAATTATTCCGACCTGGAAAAGAATCTTGACTTGTAATGATAGTTAACATTGATTGTTCATTAGCTCTACGAACTAAAAGATGACGAACGATACCTTTTCTTAAATCTTCATCATAAGGTTCGATTTTATTATCTTTCATAGCTTTTAAAACACTTTCAATGATTTGATTACTTATATCATCTTGAACATGACAAAAATTAAAAGGAACAATTTCATGAGTATTTTCTTTATAAAAACCAGCTACTAAACGATTATTAATTTTTCCAACTGGAGTTTGAACTTTATTTCGATAATTATAAGGATGTTTCATACCTACACAATCATGAATAGTAACATCAAATCCTTTGGCTTTATATAATTTTTCAACTATATTTTTTTTAAACTCTAATTGTTTTTTGTAATTCATAATCGATAAATGGCAACCACCACATTGATAGTAAACATCACATTTAGGATTAGTTCGATCTTTACTAGGATTTAAAACTTTTTTTACAGTAGCAAAAATATTTCTTTTTCCTTCAAATTGAACAGTTGCTAAAATCTCTTCATCTTCGATGACATTAGGAATATAAAGAGGCTTTTTTTCAATTCTTGTGACTCCAACGCCATTTTTAGTTAAATGATCGATTTTTATTGTAAGTGTTTTTTTCATAATTTTACCACCAAAATAATTATAAACGATTCATCACTATTTAACTATATAAAAATATTTATTATAATAATAAAAGGTGATAAATATGGATTTATTAGATCTTTTTTTTAAGACAACACAAATTAAACCAGAACAAATAAGTCCTTATCCATTTGGA
>ULSO01081592.1_pt1 | contig 13284 bp, 10 predicted proteins | sample 1956701 | NCBI WGS metagenome assembly ULSO01 (sample SAMEA4835708, study PRJEB28245) | human gut metagenome | biome: gut microbiome; material: fecal sample | place: Denmark | collected 2008 | reverse complement strand
TCACCGCAAAAATAGTTAGTGATGACGAATGGAATCCCTAATGTAGTATATATGAAAAAAGGACGCTTTTCATAGCGTCCATTCTTTTGGTAAAGTAAAAACTATCCGAATACCGCTTTTTGAAACAGCAGTGTTCGGATAGTCCTTTCTTGGTGGAGATAGTCGGGGTCGAACCGGCGACCTCTTGAATGCCATTCAAGCGCTCTACCAACTGAGCTATACCCCCACGGCAATTATTTAATCAACGTTGTTATCATAACATATTGAAGAAAAATTTGCAAGCATTTTTAACTCCCGAAGAAAATTTCCCGAAAACGATTTAAAAAGTCAAAAAATCGCGTTCACGGCAACGTAAACGAAAATATCGGCAACGTAAACGCAAATGTCGGCAACGTAAACGCAAATGTCGGCAACGTAAACGCAAATGTCGGCAACTTAAACTGTAATATCGGCAACGTAAACGCGAATATCGGAAAACGATTGAATTTTTTTTTCGTTTGTGCTACAATAAAATCGTGTTATAATCAATAAATTCAGGTCAACAATAAGGAAATGCTTATGAATGTAAAAACCGTTTTAAAAGATAAAATTTTTCCGTTTTTCGTTAAATATTACGGATTCTTTTTTATTCCGCTTTTTGTTTTCGCGGTGTTTCTCGTCGCTCAGGCGTCTTTCGGTATTTATCCGTTCGGCAGCGCGGTTATGTCGAGTTACGATATGCTCGCGCAGGAAAATCCGTTCATAGAGCATTATTTTTCGGTTTTAAAAGGCGAAAGCGGGCTTTTTCACACGTTTTATATCGGTGGCGGAATGGATATGTTCGGTTCGCTTGCATACTGCACGATAAGTCCGTTCACGTTTTTGTTTCTTCTCGGCGGAGAAGGGTACAGTTTCCATATGGTCAGTTTCGTGCTTCCTTTAAAGGTCGCGTGCGCGGGTATTTCCGCATTTTGCCTTTTGAGAAAGTATTTCAGGTCGATTCCCGATTATCTCTCCGTAACGCTCGCTCTTTTATACGCTTACGGCGGGTATTTATACGTCGCGAACACCTATATCGTCTGGCTCGATATTTCGATTTATATTCCCGTGGTAATCTGCGGATTTATAAGGCTTATGCAAAAGGACGACCTCAAACTTTTTTCGATAAGTCTTGCCTGTATGATTTACGCGTGTTTTTCGATCGCGTGCTTTTCGTTTTTCCTGTTGTTCCCCACGCTCGTCGCTTACGTGATATTCTGCGTCGACAGAGACGAAAGGAAACGTAAACTCACGAGAATGTGTTTCGGTTTCGTCCTTGCGGTGGCTATGGCTCTGCCGCTGATGTTTCCCGCGCTTTACGCTTACACGAAAGCGGGCAGAAACACGGGGATTTTTTCGGAGATTTTCAGGTTTTATACTCAAAGTCAGATTAACGACGGAAAACTCGTGGAGCATGTTTACGAAAAATTCACCTATATTCTTTGTAATTCCACGTTTATTTTCCTCGGCGGGTATTATTTCGTCTGCTCGAAAAAAGGCGATAAATTTGCGCTGTTTTCCGTCGTCGCGTTTTTGATTCTCGTTCTGCCGTGCATCGTGGATGAGAGTATGTTGCTTCTCAATATGGGTTCGTATATGTCCTACGCTCTCCGTTTCGGTTTTCTGCTCGACGGATTCGGGCTGATCGTTGCAGCGAAAGGACTTTCGCTGATGTGCGAAAAATCTGCCGAAAAAAACGCGGCGGAAAAAAGCGAAGCCGTTACCGACGATGACAAAGAAAACGAGAAGAAAACGCGCAAACCGGCTCTAAGGCCGACGATAGGCATAGTTATAGTTTGCGTTCTTGTTTGTTCGTGCTTGTTCTTCACGTTCAGATTTTTCAATTTCGTTTACGACGGCGATTATAAAACGAGCAAGCTCGTTTCCGCGTTTATGAAGTGGACGTCCATGAGCGAAGGAAATATGCCGTTCAGTAGTTTTTTCCCGTCGTTCGCCCATTCGGAAGGCGGCCTGGAAGTTACCGGGATTTTGTTTTTCGCGGTAACGCTCGTTTTTCTGCTCACGCTCGTCTGCGTGAAGTATCTCAACGTAAAATTCAGGGATATCGTCAGCATTTTGTGCGTGTTGTCGCTTTCGCAGGCGGTGTTTTTCAATTTTTCGCTCGTTAAGGGCGACCGTCAGGGCGGCTCTATGGAAAACTATTCGGCTTATAAGGAAGTCGTGGACGGCGTGAACGACCTTTACGGCGAAAATTATTACAGATATAAAAATTACGATTATTTCATCTCGTCGGATTCGCCGCTCGTCGTGCATAGTTACGGACATTCGCTTTTCAGTTCGATGGCGGACGCGAAAAATATAACCGTTCAGACGAAATTCGGCTATGCCGGCAACGGGCAGAACAGCACCAAAACCCACAGCGGAAGCGCGTTTACGGACGCTATTCTCGGTTATAAATATATCGTTTATAACGTGTACGACGGCGATGAAAGCGACGCGAACGGGAAGAGTTATTACAAAAACGCCGGCGTTTACGGCTTTGAAAAACCATGCGCGGAAGTCGTTAAAAACGAAGGCGACGGCGGTTATCGCGCGGCATCCGTTCTTTTGCCCGAGGGCGATTTCGAGGGTTTGATTCCGCATAAGGACGTGACGCTCAGAATAGAGAAAACCGCGGACGGATACGATTGCCTTATAAACGGAAAATCCGTTTACGCCGCAAAAGCGAATTCCGGCGTGCGGATGATTAAAGTCGTGGGGCATAAAATCACGGCGGAACTGAGTTCGCTCAAAATCAACGACGCAGACAGGTTTGCCGACATATCTTCCGACAAATGGAAGATGAGCGGCAGCGTTTATAAGGTGACGGGTGATTCTTCGGCTTACGTAACGTTCACCGTAAGTAACTTTGAGAATGCCGAAGCGGTTGTGAAATACGGCAAATCGTCGGGCAATTCCAACGCGTTCGTCGCGCTCAGAATTTACCTCGAAAACGGCGAAGAGATCACGCTTCAACTCAACACGCCGAAATTCGTCGTTTACGAAAATAAAAACGTCCTGCCTATGTGCGCCGTCGTGGACGGAAAAACTATCGACGCGGGGCTTACGGATAACCTTGGTACGTCCGAAAGACGCAGACTTTGCGAAGTTGCGACGTACGATTTCCTTATGGGTAAAAACTCGGGCAAAACGAGTATTTCGAGAAACGATATAACCGCATTGAAGAATTATCTCGAACCGAGAAAAGTGGAGTATAAACTCGCTAAAAACGAGATAATTCTGCCGAAGATAACGGCGACGGCGGGGCAGAGCCTTTATCTGAATTACGTCGATCTCGAGGGGTACGAAGTCAAAGTCAACGGCAAAAAAACGGAATTCGTCGAAAACGATCTCGATTTTATGATAATTCCGCTCGAAGAGGGCGAAAATACAGTCACGATAAAGTATAAATCGCCTTATTATAAGTTTATCGCCTTAGGGTTTATCGTCGGCGGGCTTATCGTCGCGCTGTACGTTTTGCTGAAGAAAAAGGCAGGGTTTGCGCTGGAAAAGGCGGAATACGTAATTCCCTATATGGCTTACGCCTTAGCGGCGGTTTTGTTATTGTTCTTCATCGTGTTCCCGATATTCGTGTTCCTTTATAAGTTCTTATTCAAGTATCTGAAGATGATATTCAAATCGGCGACGTGATTTTTCTTCGGTAAATCTTCGGGGCAATCGGCGGCTACGTCGCGGAGTTATACGAGATATAAAAAAATCGCAATATAAAACCTTGCGAAAATTTATTGCTTATTTTCATTGAAAGTAATATAATACTCCCGTTGTGCTTGCGGGGCGGAATTTTCCTCGGCGGCAAAACGGCTATAAAAGGTGAATATGAAAGATAAATACGTAAGTCCGCTTTGCGAAAGATACGCGGACGAAAAAATGCAAAAAATATTTTCGGCGGATAACAGATATTCCACCTGGAGAAAACTCTGGATAGCCCTTGCCGAAAGCGAAAAAGAACTCGGACTTTCTATCTCCGACGAGCAGATTTCCGAGATGAAAAAACATATTTACGATATAGACTACGAAAAAGAGAACGAATACGAAAAGAAACTCCGTCACGACGTGATGGCGCACATTTACGCGTTCGGCGATCTTTGCCCAAAAGCGCGCCCCATTATTCATCTGGGCGCGACTTCTTGTTTTGTGACCGATAACGCCGACATTCTGCTTATCAGAGAGGGTTTGCTCGAAATAAAAGCCCTTCTCGTCAACGCGATAGACGCGGCTTGTTGCTTTGCCGATAAGTATAAAGACCTGCCCATTCTCGCTTACACGCATTTTCAGGCGGCTCAGCCCACAACGCTCGGCAAAAGGGCGACGCTCTGGGTAAACGACCTTGTCGAAGATCTTAAAAGGCTCGATTTCGAACTCGATAATCTCGCCTTTTTCGGGTGTAAGGGTACGACGGGTACGGGCGCGAGTTTTCTCCAACTCTTCGACGACGAGGATAAAGTTTTCAAACTCGAGCGACTCATCGCGGAAAAATTCGGGTTTAAAAAAGTCGTTCCCGTTTCGGGGCAGACGTATTCGAGAAAAACAGACAGTTTCACGCTGAACGTTCTCTCGGGAATCGCTCAGTCTGCGGCAAAGTTCTCGTCCGACGTTCGTCTTATGTGTCATATGAAGGAAGCGGACGAGCCTTTTGAAACGAATCAGATAGGTTCTTCGGCAATGGCTTACAAGAAGAACCCGATGCGCAGCGAAAGAATCGCTTCGCTTGCAAGATACGTCATCATCGACGCTCTCAACCCCGCCGTAACCGAGGCTCAGCAGTGGCTCGAACGCACTCTGGACGACTCCGCGAATAAGCGTATATCCGTGCCGGAAGCCTTCCTTGCGACGAGCGGAATTCTCAATTTGTATATAAACGTAATATCGGGAATGAAAGTTTATCCCAAGGTCATCGAGAAAAATCTCAAAGCCGAACTGCCGTTCATGGCAACGGAAAACGTGCTTATGTATCTCGTGACGGAAAAGGGTTTCGACCGTCAGTGGGCGCATGAAAAAATCCGCGTTCATTCTATCGCCGCAGGTATCAACGTAAAGGAAAAAGGCGGCGATAATGACCTTATAGACCGACTTCTGCGTGATGATGAACTTCATTTAACGAGAGAAGAGATTGAAAAAACAATGGACGCCCACGGGTTTTGCGGGCTTGCGAAACGGCAGACGGAAATATTTATTTCGGACGTGAGAAAAAACATAATCGAAAAGAACGCAGGGCTTCTCGGAGTAAAGGCCGAAGTCAACGTTTAAAAATTTTATCAATAAACATAGGAGAAACAAAAAATGCTTACTGCAATCGTTGGTATCAATTGGGGCGACGAAGGAAAGGGCAGAATGGTTGACCTTCTTTCGGAAAAGTACGACGTGATAATCCGTTATCAGGGCGGAAACAACGCCGGGCACACCGTCGTTAACGAAAAGGGCAAATTCGCGCTCAATCTTCTTCCGTCCGGTATTCTCAGGGACGAAACGGTTAACGTTATGGGGCCGGGGATGGTTATCGACATAGAGCATCTCTGCGGCGAGATCGGAAAACTTCGCAATGCCGGAATAGAGATTACTCCGAAGCATCTTAAAATAAGCGACAAAGCGACAATCTGCATGCCTTACGACAAACTTCTCGACGGACTCGAAGAGGACAGGCTGAAAGACAGAAAGTTCGGATCGACGCGTCGCGGAATCGCGCCCGTTTATTCGGATAAATATATGAAAAAAACGTTCAGAATGGGCGATTTAAAGCACCTTTCGTCGCTTAAACAAAAAATAGCCGACATCGTGGAATGGAAAAACCTGCTCGTAACGGCTTACGGCGTTCCCGCGCTCAAAGCGGAGGATATGTACGCGTGGCTCGAAAAATTCGGCACGCCGTTCATCGATTACGTCTGCGATGTCGGCGAATATCTCGACGAAGCGGTTAAGGAGGGCAAGAACCTTTTGTTCGAGGCTCAACTCGGCGCGCTCCGCGATATAGATTTCGGTATTTTTCCTTACACTTCGTCCTCTTCGACGATTGCGGCTTACGCGCCCATCGGCGCGGGCATACCCGAATACCGGCTCGACGACGTCGTGGGCGTAATGAAGGCTTATTCCACCTGCGTTGGCGAAGGACCTTTCACCTGCGAAATGTTCGGCGACGAAGCGGAAGAATTGCGTAAGGCGGGCGGCGAATACGGCGCGGCTACGGGAAGACCGAGAAGAGTGGGCGGATTCGACGTCGTCGCTTCGCGTTACGGCGTTAAAATTCAGGGCGCTACGGCTATCGCTCTTACAAAAATCGACGTTTTGTCGTATATGAAGAAAATTCCCGTCTGCGTCGCTTACGAAATAGACGGAAAGAGAGTTGAAAAATTCCCGTTCGGCGAGGACCTCGACAAAGCCAAGCCGATTTACGAATATCTCGACGGTTTCTGCGAGGATATTTCCGCTTGCAGAAAAGCCGAAGATCTTCCCGAAAACGCGATAAAATACATTCGTTATATCGAAAAAGCCGTCGGTTGCAAAATTAAATACGTTTCCGCCGGCGCGGAACGCGACAGTTATATAGAATTGTTCTGAAAATCGGGGATAGATATCGAAAATGTCGAAACTCGATTTTAAAGGCAAACTCTTCGTCGTTTCGGGCGCGTCGTCCGGATTGGGGAGAATTCTCACCGAAAAACTCGTTTCCGACGGGTGCAAAGTTATCGGAATAGGCAGAAACGAGGCGAAATTCGTTGATTTCAAGGCGACTCTCGGCGATAAGTCGGACATGCTCGAAACGGAAATTTTCGACGTTTCCGACGAGATCGGCTGGAAAAATCTCGCCGCGAAACTTGCGGCGAGGGGCGATGCTTTAAACGGACTTATCAACTGCGCGGGAGTATTTCCGCCGTTCGGAAAGGCGGTGGATTTCACTGTTTCCGATATCGAAAGCGTGATGAAAACGAACTTTTTATCCGCCGTTTACGCCGTGAAAAATCTCTTGCCGTTTCTTGAAAAATCGGGGTTTCCGACAATCGTGAACGTTTCGAGCGCGGCGGCGCTCGCGTCGATCGTCGGCACGAGCGGTTATTCGGCTTCGAAATCCGCGCTGAAAGCCTACACTGAAATTCTCGCCGAGGAACTCCGCGGCAAGGCTTACGTCGGGCTTGTCATGCTGGGTTTTGCGAGGACGGACATAATGCGCTCGCAGAACACCTCTTTCGACGAAGACAAACTCGTGAAAAAAATGAGTATGCCGGCGGACAGAATGGCGGGCAAAATTTTCAGGGGAATAAGGAAAAAGAAGAGAAGAATGATTTTTGGTTTCGACGCGAGAATTCTTAACTTTTTCTATAGATTAATGCCGAAAACCACCACGCGCCTTGTCGCCGTGGTTCTGAAAAAATCGAAAATGAAACTTTTTGATGACGTGTTCAAGTGAAAATCTGTTCAGGTGACGTTACGTTTGCATTATGAAATAATCAAAAAAAAAGACGAAGTTTCGGCTTCGTCTTTTGTTATGACCGATTAAGTTAAACGGTTTTCATTTCGAATTCGTTGGTTTTCGTCTTTGCCACGAAATCGAAAATTTCAAGCGCGTCCACGTCCGTCAAAAAACAGTCTTTCGCCACGCCCGAAAGTTTTTTGCAGTCGCTTTTTCTCGTAATCACCGGTACGTCGTTCTTGCCGCGAATCGCCGATAAAACGTCGAGTTTATCCTTATTTACGGCGAGAATTTTGAGATAAAGTTCGGAATTAAGACATTTCCGAATGAAACTTTCTTCGATTCCGAGCATATTCGCGAGCAGAATTCTTTCGAGCCGCGTTTTCGTGTAACGCTTGGTTTTGATTTTTTCAACGAGTTTGTCCAGCCCGTCCGCGTCGCGCGTGAGGGCTTTTATTCTGTTTTCAAGCCCCTCGGTGCAATCGAGAACTTTTTCTAACTCTTTCGGGGTGGATTTTATCGCCGAAAAGAAAATCAAGTCGTCCGCGTCGGGCAGTCCGGCGGGCAGATCGCGAAAAACGTAATTCGGAACGCATTTTTTTATCTGTCTGCGTTTTCCGTCGTTCACGGCTTTTCTTATCGCCGCCGCCGAGGAAAGATTTTTATACATCTTATCGTCGTTATAAGCCGCGCCCTGCCTTATCACGGGGTGAATTTCTACGTCCGCTTTTGAACTTAAAATCGCCTTGCAGTATTCTATGCCGAGAATATTGTTCGGCGTTTTCAGCAGTTCGAAGTCGAGATTTTCCAAGTTCATTTTTTCAAGCGCGGCGCATTTCGCCTTTATCGCGGTGACGCCCGTTTTCAGTTCTTCTTTATAGAGTTTTTTGAATTCGCGGCTTTCTTCCAAAAGAGCGGCGGCGGTGGAGAGCAGTTTTGTTTTTTCGCCGCTTTCCGTGCCGAAGCAGATATGTTTTTCCCCGCCGCAACAGTTTATCAGTTTTATCGCTCCTTTTGCGAATATTTCGGCGTTAGCCGTGGCGAAAACGGTGGGGAGTTCTATCACCGCGTCCGCACCCGCTTTTATCGCGTGAGTTGCCCGCGTATACTTGTCCATAACGGCTATTTCTCCGCGCTGCGTGAAGTTTCCGCTCATAACGATTACGATGTAATCGGGTTTTATTTCTTTTTTGATATAGTCGAGGTGATAAAGATGTCCGTTGTGGAAAGGATTATATTCGCAAACGGCAAAACAAATTTTCAAAAGTCGCTCCTTTCGATTGATATTTATCGTTGATTGGTGTATAATGCAAGTATAAACTTGTAAGTATATATTATACCAACCGACAGAAAATATCAACCGTTTTGCGCGAACTTGCCCGTCGGCGGTAAAAGGAGTTTTAAAAATGTCAAAAGTACTTGACGACATCAAAAAAAGAGCGGTCAAACTCAACAAGCACATCGTTCTTCCCGAGGGGGAGGATAAGAGAGTTGTCGAGGCTGCCGCAGTTTCCGTTAAAGAGGGCGTGGCGAGAATAACCCTTCTCGGCAATCCCGAAGAAATCAAAAAGAACAACCCCGAAACCGATCTTTCCGGCGTTACGATAATCGACCCGAAAACCTATGAAAAAACCGAAGAATACGCTCAACTTCTGACCGAACTTCGCAAGGCAAAGGGTATGACTATCGAACTTGCGAGAGAAACCCTCGCAAAGGATTACACAATGTACGGCGCGCTTATGCTTAAAGCGGGCGACGTGGACGGCATGGTTTCGGGCGCGTGTCATTCCACGGCAAACACTCTCCGTCCGGGACTTCAGGTTATCAAAACCGCAAAGGGAACGCCTATCGTTTCGGCTTATTTCCTCATGATCGCTCCCGAGGGCGGTAATAAATACTGTGAGGACGGTTGCTATATTTACGCCGATTCCGGACTTAATCAGAACCCGACGAGCGAAGAACTCGCTTACATCGCTCAGTCCTCCGCGAAGAGCGCGAGAGCGATTGCGGGAATAACCCCGAGAATAGCGTTTATTTCCCACTCCACGAAAGGTTCGGCGAAGCACGCGGACGTAGACAAGGTTGTGGAAGCCGTGAAAAAATTCCACGAAATCTGCCCCGAAGAACTTGCGGACGGCGAACTTCAGTTCGACGCGGCTATCGTTCCCGAAGTGGGAGCAAGCAAAGCCCCCGGTTCTCCCGTTGCGGGGCATGCGAACGTAATGATCTTCCCCGATCTCGACGCAGGCAACAGCAACTATAAAAACACCGAAAGACTCGGCGGTTTTCAAGCGGTCGGTCCGCTTTGTCAGGGACTCGCGAAACCCATAAACGACCTTTCGAGAGGCTGCCATATGGAAGATATCGTCGCGGCGGTCGCGATAACCGCTTTGCAGACGCAGATTTAAAATAAGATAAGAGGTGAAAAAATGAAGGTTTTAGTTATCAACGCGGGGAGTTCTTCGCTCAAATATCAGCTTATAGACATGGCTACGGAAAAAGCCGTGGCAAAAGGCGGCTGCGAGAGAATAGGTATCGAAGGTTCTTTCTGCAAACATAAGGCTAACGGAAAGGAAACCGTTATAAACGCCGCTATGCCCACGCATAAAGAGGCTATCAAGGTCGTTCTCGACGCGCTCGTCGATAAGGAATACGGCGCGATTTCGTCGATGAAGGAAATCGACGCGGTCGGGCACAGAATAGTCCACAGCGGCGAAGTTTTCAACGACTCCGTTCTTTTAACGGATGACGTAATGAAGAAAATCGAGGAACTTTCCGAACTTGCTCCCCTTCATCAGCCTGCCAACATAATCGGTGTTCGCGCTTGTCAGGCTATCATGCCCGGCGTGCCTATGGTAGGCGTTTTCGATACGGCTTTCCATTCCACCATGCCCGAAAAGGCGTATATTTACGGTATTCCTTACGAAGCGTATACCGATTTCAAAATCAGAAGATACGGATTCCACGGAACGAGCCACAGATTCGTTTCGCAGGAAGCGGCTAAATATCTCGGCAGAGAGGGTGATAAGGATTTCAAAGTCGTCACGATGCACCTCGGCAACGGTTCGTCAATTTCCGCGGTCAAGGGCGGAAAGAGCGTCGATACGTCGATGAGTTTCACTCCGCTCGGCGGCGTTCCCATGGGTACGAGATCGGGCGATCTCGATCCCGCGATTGTCGAATTTCTGGCGAACAAATACAATATGACGCTTGCCGAAACTCTTAATTATCTCAATAAAAAATCGGGCGTTAAGGGCTTAAGCGGCGTGTCGTCGGACTTCAGAGATTTAACCGAAGCCGCGAACGCGGGCAACCACAGAGCGGCTCTCGCGCTCGACGTGTTCTGCTATAGTTGCAAAAAATATCTCGGCGCTTACGCCGCGGCTATGGGCGGAGTAGACTGCGTGGTGTTCACGGCGGGCATCGGCGAACACGACGGCGAAGTGAGAAAAGCTATCGCGTCCGATATGGAATTTATGGGCATCGCGATCGATAAAGAGAAAAACGATCATCTCGGCGACGGTATCTGCGATATAACCGCGGAAGGCGGAAAAGTCAAAGTGCTCGTTATCCCCACGAACGAAGAACTCGTCATCGCGCGCGACACCGAAAGACTTGCGAAATAATGCAAAACAAGTTAAATTTTTGCGATAAAGTCTTGCAAAAAATTTGACAACGAAAAATAAATAATATATAATTGTAAGGCTACGTATGGTTATTGACGTAAGAAAGTTAAAAAACAGCGGTAAGGACGGTTGTTCGTTCTGTTTTGAATACGCGGCGGACGATTCGTTGATTACGCTTCCGTATGCGTCCTTCAAAGAACCCGTTACGGTAACGGGCGAACTCGAACTCGCGGGCGATAAGGTTTACGTGAACGGCGAAATATCCTACGTTTTAATCGCGCCTTGTTCGAGGTGCGGCGAAAAGACGGAATATCGCGGTTTAACCCGTTTCGACGAAGCGTTTTCGGACGATCCGAACGACAAGGAAGAGGATTTTTATCCTTTTTCGAGAGGTCTGGTCGATCTTACGAAAATGGTTTGCGATACGCTCGTGATATCGTTTCCTTACACGATTTATTGCGAAAAGGATCAAAAGGATCAAGAAGAAGAGCAGTAAATCGCTATAACCGTATTTACCGAAAGAGAATAAAGAGAGGTATAGAATAATGGCAGTTCCTAAGCATAAAACTTCCAAGATGAGAGCAAGAACAAGATTTTCCAACAATTCCAAGTTGGCTGCGCCGACTTTGGTCGCATGCCCTCAGTGTCATGAACTTAAAGCGCCGCACAAGGTTTGCCCCAAATGCGGATATTATGACGGCAAAGCAGTTATCGAAACCGGTAACGCCGATTGATGAATTAATTTAATAATAAGGCGGATAGCGTGGCTATTCGCCTTGTTTTCGTAATTTAAAAATTGTTTTAACGCCGCAAAAACAGGTAGTTATGACAAAAAATATAACGTAAAAGAGAAATGCTTGGAAAGAGTGGTTAAAGGGTAAAGCAGGCGATGGAAAAAAGAGAGAGAAAGCATGATTTAATAGGTAAATTGTTGATTTTTTCCGCAACTTTGGTTTGGGGAAGTTCTTTCGTTATCTTAAAAGATACGCTTTCCGAACTCGGAAACGGACATTTTACCTTTTTCGTTCTTTCGCTCAGATTTATCATCGCAAGCGCGATTTTCGCCGCGTTTTGCGCTAAACGATTTTCAAAATTCAACAAACAAATTCTTTTCGACGGCATGGTTCTCGGCGGAATTCTGTTTCTGGCTTACGCCTTTCAAACCGTCGCGCTGAATTTCACAACCCCGTCGAAAAACGCGTTTTTAACCGAGGTTTATTGCGTTCTCGTTCCCTTTTTGTCCTGGCTTATCTTCAAAAAGAAGCCGTCGGTGAAAAACTTCGTAGCAGCGTTCGTTTGTCTTGCCGGCGTGGTTATCATTGCGTTTTTCGGCAAAACGGAAAAGGCTTCGAACGAGACTCTCGGCGACAGTCTTACGATTCTTTGCGGATTTTTTTACGCCTTGCAGATGATATTTATATCGTTCTTCACCGAAAGGGACGACGTGATGTTGCTTCTTTTTGTGGAAATTTTTACGGTGGCGATTCTCTGTCTTGCAACGAGCGCGGTGTGGGAATTTCCGCGGCATGGCGGAGAACTCGTTATGAGCGGCGAGGCCGTATGGAAAATAATTTATCTCGGCGTTCTCGCAACGGGTTACGCGCAATTTGCGCAGACGTACGGGCAGAAATTCACGTCTGCCACCACGACTTCGATAATTATGTGTTTCGAGGGCGTTTTCGGCGTAGTGTTCGAGTTTATTTTCGGGCAGAACAACCTGAACGCGTTCATAATCATAGGTTTCTCGCTTATATTCCTTACGCTTATAATAAACGAAACGGACGTAGGGGCGATATACAGGAAGATCGAAGATCGGAAGAAATGCGTTGCAGGCGATATTGCGGAGAGTGCGTCGGGCGGCGCGCCGCAGGGAAAAAAGCAAGATGAAAAAACGGATGAAGAAAACAATTAAAAAGACGGATACGGCGGATTTGTTTTTAAACGTCAGCGACGATTCCGAATTTTCAGGCTAAGACGAGGCACGCGAACGGGTTAATACTTGACGTATAAGCCGCGAGCGTAACGACGTATTAGTCAAAAACTCGCCGTCAGACCACGGTTCGTTTTATTCTTGTCCGGCATGGGAAGCGGTAGATCAGTTTTTTATCGAACGGAACGGACTTCTGATGAAGCGGAGAAGGCTCGAAAGTTTCATCAATATGGAAATCGAGTATAAATAACAATATGGAAATCGAGTATATATAAAAAGTACGGCGG
>ULSO01058902.1_pt1 | contig 13299 bp, 8 predicted proteins | sample 1956701 | NCBI WGS metagenome assembly ULSO01 (sample SAMEA4835708, study PRJEB28245) | human gut metagenome | biome: gut microbiome; material: fecal sample | place: Denmark | collected 2008 | reverse complement strand
CCGTTAAGCTCGGCGACGCGCTGTTCGTCACGAGCGGCAATTCCGTCAGCGCCGTATACGCGGAGCAGGGAAGCATAAAGCAGAACGACGGCAAACTCGTGCTTATCACGGGCGCAAAAATTCCGGAAAACGGTTATACGTCCGGCGAAACCAAGTTTCAAAACCTGGACAGCTATACGAATGAAATCGATCTCATCGGAGAAAATCGTGTCGCTTACGCCAATGCCGAATATGCGTACGGTATATATTCGGGCGGCGGTACGGTGGAGCTGAATGACGTCTACGCCGCGGTGTTCGGCGGCTATTCCGCCGGACTGCTTTCCATGGGCGGCAATATAACGGTCGGCGGCGACATTGACGTCACCGTTGCGATTAACAAAGATACTACTGGTTATAGTGAGGCAAATAAGCTTTCGAGCACCGCCATAAGCACCGAAGGCGGCAGTATAACCGTAGACGGAACGGCCGAAATAGACACCAACGGGCTCGGCATCACCGCGCGCGCCACGTCTTCGTCTGCCGGCAATATAACGCTGAACGGCAACGTCGATATCTTTTCTTCGCGCGGCACGGCAATCTACGTCAACGGCGGAAATCTGACGCTGGGCAAGGAGGATCAGACGGAACCGACTACCGCCGACATTACGAGCACGACGTCCGCGTCTTATTCGTGGGTGACTCCTCCCGGCGTTTCCGGCGACGCGCAGACCACTTACCACGGCGTGTATGTGCGGGGCGGCTCGCTCACAGCAAACGGCACGTTCAACGTCTCGCACACCGGAGTGGAAAACGATGATCAGTATAACGGCAATGACAGCAATTTTAATGCAGATAATCTTTATAAAAACTTCGTAACAAAGAGTTTCGCGGTATACGTGACTTCGGGAAGCGGCGCTTCCGCTTCCGATTCCGTGAAGATACTCAAAGGCGAGATTACGAATGAAATCGGCGGCGGGGTATACGTATCAGGCAACGCTAATACGCAGGTCACACTCGGTACCGAAGGCAGTACGGATAATTCTCTGCTGACGGTTTCCGCCGCAAAGAGGCTGGACGGAGCCAATCCGAATACCGATGATTCTCTGATTGCAAACGGATTTATAAATTGGAAAAACAATAACTGGGATTATAGGCAGAGCAGCATGGGCGGCTCGTCCGTGGAAGTAGCAGGCGGCACGTTAACCATATATAACGGATCGTATTCCACCGAGCAGGGCAACGGCATTCTCGTCAAAAACGGAACGGCGAACATCTCCGGCGGTGTATACGGCGGACAGGATGTGTATGAAGCGAACGGCGGCGGCGCCGTTGCCGGTCCCGCGGCGTCATACAGCTTCAAGATTTTCGGCGGAACTGCCAATATCTCCGGCGGGACGTTCGACAGCGACGGCAGCGGCGCGTTTATCATGGGCACTTCGTCAGGCTCCTGGGGAACGGCTAATATTTCCGGAGGGTCGTTCAGCGTCACCGGTCAGGCAGGAATAAGCGTATACGAATACGGCGAACTGACCGTGTCCGGCAATACCGTCGTGAGTGGCGCAGCTGCCGGACTCGTTATAGAAAGTTCGGATAACCCTTGTACAGTCACCATCGAGGACGGCGCGTTCACGGGTACGAGAACAAGCAACGGCGACGGAGTCTGGTGCGGCAGCACGAATGTAACTTTTACCGTTTCCGGCGGTACGTTTACCGGACAGTCACGTTCCGGACTGTACTTCAGCAACTACGAAAACAACGGCGACGATTCGCTGGTAAGTCTCTCAGGCGGCACGTTCCATGTGAATACGTGGGATACGGGTTGGTTCCCTAATAACACCGGAGCGATCGGTAATGCGGGCACGAACATCATCGCTTCCGGACACAGCGCTTCGGCCTCTTTCGATTCACAGACTGTCACTATATACTGAAATCCCTCTTACATAATAAGGAACGCCGCGCCTTGAAACGGTGTTCCTTATTTTATTGCAATTCTTTATCTTTTATGGTATAATCTGCGTATGGACGAAAACAAAATCGTGGAAAATTACGAAAGCGTGATGCCGAACGCGGACAAACGGTTTATTCTGGTGCCGTGCGACGGCGCGGTGGTGTTCCCGGGGCATCTTCTGTCTTTCAATATAAACGCCGAGGGGGCGGTGCGCGCGCTCATGCAGGCGGTGGAAACGAACAGGGAAGTGTTCTTTTCTTATTGCGGCGGCGAGCCTTCGCCGGATACCGTGTCGCGCGTCGGCACTCTCGCGCGCATAAAACAGCTTATCAAAAATTCTCGCGGCGGGCTGAGCGTTATCGCGCTCGGTCTTACGCGCATGGAAATCGGCGCGTACATATCGACGTCGCCGCTTTTCGAGGTTACGCTTGCGCCGTTCCCGGAAAAGCAGGACGACCCCATTATGCTCATAGCGGTCAAGAACGCCGTCCGCGCCGCGCTCGACCGTTCCTCGCACATCAGCCCCAAACTGCTGGAAAAGGAACCCTCGCTCGACGATCTCGACGATTTCGTGGGCGAAATGGCTGCGGCTTATTATGACAGCGACGAGGAGCGGCAGGCGCTGCTCGAGCTTCCGTCGCGCTACGAACAGCTGCACAACATACTCTTCCATATCGAGCGGCAGTGCGAACTCGCCTCGCTGCAAAAGGATATCGAAGTCAAGGTGCGCAAGAGCATAGACAAGAGCCAGCACGAGTATTACCTGCGCGAGCAGATCAAAGTGCTGCACCGCGAGCTGGGCGACGACGAGGACGAACTCGAATCGTACCGCAGCCGCCTCGCGGACAAGAAACTGCCCGACTACGCTCGCGAAAAGGCGGAAAAGGAAATCGCAAAAATGAGCCGTATGTCGCCCACGTCGCCCGAAAGCGCCGTGTCGCGCGGCTATCTCGACCTCATACTCGAACTGCCGTGGGAAGAGGAAACCGAAGAAAAAAACGATCTCTCCGACGTGCGCCGCATTCTGGACGAGGACCACTACGGTCTGGAAAAGGTCAAGCGCCGCATAGTGGAATACCTCGCCGTGTGCGCTTTGAAGAAGGATATGAAAGCGCCCATACTGTGCTTCGTTGGACCTCCGGGCGTGGGCAAGACGTCCATCGTCCGTTCCATAGCCCGCGCCGCAGGCCGCAAGCTCGTGACCATGTCGCTGGGCGGCGTGCGCGACGAAGCGGAGATCCGCGGTCACAGGCGCACGTACATAGGTTCGCTGCCCGGACGCATAATCTCGGGAATGCGTGACGCCGGCGTCCGCAATCCGGTCTTCCTGCTCGACGAAATCGATAAGATGTCGTCGGATTTCCGCGGCGATCCGTCCTCCGCGCTGCTCGAAGTGCTCGACGCCAATCAGAACGACAAATTCAAGGATCACTATCTCGAAATGCCGTACGACCTGTCGCACGTCATGTTCGTGACGACGGCGAACTCCGTCGACACCATAGACCCGCCGCTGCTCGACCGCATGGAAGTGATCGAGCTGACCGGCTACACCTTCAACGAAAAGCTGGAAATAGCGAAAAAATATCTTGTGCCAAAGCAGTGCGAGGCCAACGGCGTACCCGCCGCAAAGGTATCGTTCACGGACGAGGCGCTCGTGCGCATAGCGCAGCGCTACACCCGCGAGAGCGGCGTGCGCAATCTCGAACGCGAGATCGGCTCGGTTATCCGCAAAATAGCCGTCGCCGTCGCGGAAGGCAAAAAGAAGCGCGTATATAAAATCACCGCAGACTCGCTGCCCGACTATCTCGGCAAGGAAAAGTTCTCCGAGAGCGAAAGCTCTTCCGCCGATGCGGTGGGCGAGGTGACCGGACTGGCGTGGACGAGCGCGGGCGGCACTACGCTCGACGTCGAGGTGGCGGTGCTGCCCGGCGGCAAGGGCGAAGTCAAACTGACCGGCAATCTCGGCGACGTCATGAAGGAATCCGCGATGACGGCCATGTCGCTCGTGCGCTCCCGCGCAGAGAGTCTCGGCATAGATCCCGCGGTATTCGGCGACTGCGACGTGCACATCCACGTCCCCGAAGGCGCCACGCCCAAGGACGGCCCCAGTGCGGGCATAACGCTTGCCACCGCGATCGCGAGCGCGCTGTCCGGCAGGCCCGCCGCGGGCGACGCTGCAATGACGGGAGAAGTGACCCTGCGCGGCAAAGTGCTCGCCATAGGCGGGCTGAAAGAGAAATCGCTCGCGGCGCTCCGCAGCGGCAAAAAGCGGCTCATAATCCCCAGGGAAAACGAAAAGGACATGGACGAAATACCCGCCGAGGTTAAGGAGCACGTGACCGTGCTGCCCGTTTCCACCGTCGACGAGGTGTTCGCTCTCGCGCTCAGATGATCAGGACCGCCGAATTCATAAAGTCCGTCGCGGACATAAAAACGTACAAAGAGGAAAGCCTGCGTTTTTCCTGCCCCGAGATATGCGTCGCGGGAAGGTCGAACGTGGGCAAATCCTCGTTCATAAACATGCTTACGGGCAGGAAGAAGCTCGCGAAAACGTCCTCCACGCCCGGACGTACGCGCCTGCTTAATCTTTTCGATATAGACGGCGGAAGATTCGTCCTCGTCGATCTGCCCGGCTACGGCTACGCCAAGGCCGCCAAAAGCGAAATAGAAAAGTGGAGCAGACTCACGGACGGCTATTTCGCCGCCACCGAAACGCTGGCGCATACGCTCGCGCTCGTGGATATCCGCCACGAACCTACCGCGCTCGACAAACAGATGATTGCGTATCTCTACGCGGCGGGAAGGCCGTTCACCGTCGTGGCCACCAAGGCGGACAAGTTGTCGCGTCCGAAGCAGCAGCACGCGCGGCTCGCAATAGCTAAGGCTCTGAAAATAGGCGCCGACAACGTCATACTGACGTCCTCCGAAACGGGACAGGGCAGGGACGAAGTGCTCGCCCGCATAGAACAAGTAATAACGCCTCCGAATATGATGTAGAAAACGGAGGTGTTTTTATTATGTCATGCTGTAACGACAGGCGCAAAATAGCCATCCGCGTGACGCGCATTTTCGACGGCGCGCGGCGCAGGCGCAGGCGCGAAATTACCCTCGCGCTGTCCGATTTTCAGCCGCCCGCTCCCGAATCGCCGCTGACTTACATATCCGCCGATTTTTCCGGCGCCGCTCGCATCACGTCGCAGTCGGTCATGGCGATAGAGGGCAGTACGCGCAGCCGCATATCCGTCGGCTTCGAGTTTCCCGTGCTTGTGCGCTTCGTCGCCGCGGACGGCACCCAGGGCTGGGCGCGCTCGTCCGTGACCGATTCCATAGATCTGATGCTCACGCTGCCAACCTGCCCGTATACGATAGAAACGGAAGTCGCTTTCGCCTCGCGCATAGGCACGATAGACGGCTCGTCCGCGGACATTATCGGCTGCACGCTGACGATCGTCAAGATACTCACCGAATGCGACGTCGCCGTGCCGGTATGCTGTTTCTCGTACCCCGACGCCGAACTGACCGAGGACATCGCCTGCAACGCGCTTTTCGGCGATTAAATCATTGATTTTTGCCCGCCGTTCTGATATAATAACGGCATGAACGTTTTTGCGATAAGCGATTTTCATCTGTCTATAAACAATCCCAAGCCGATGAATATTTTCGGACCCGTCTGGGACGGTTATCTCGAAAGTATAGAAAAAAGCTGGGCGGAAAACGTGACGGACGAAGATCTCGTGCTTATCGCCGGCGATCTTTCTTGGGCCATGACGCTGGACGACGCGAAAGCCGACCTCGATTATTTCGCGCGCTTTTCGGGCTATAAAGTATTCGTGCGCGGCAATCACGACTATTGGTGGAAATCCATTTCCGCCGTTCGCGCCTGCCTGCCGCCCCGCACATACGCCGTGCAGAACGACGCCGTGAAAATAGGAGACTGCGTGGTGTGCGGATCGCGGCTGTGGACGACGCCCGAACCGAACAAACCGCAGCCGGACGAGGACAGGAAGATCTACGACCGCGAGCTGCTGCGCCTTAAAATGTCGCTGGAAGCCGCCGCGCGCCTGCGCGGGGAAGGCGACCGCCTGCTCGTAATGACGCACTATCCGCCATTCAACAGCACCTTCCGCGCCACTCCGTTCACCGATGCGATAGCCGATTACAACCCCGACGCCGTCGTATACGGTCATCTTCACGGCTCGGGCAGCCGCGCCGAACGCCTCGTCGATATCGGCGGCGTGAAGTATTACCTGACCAGCTGCGACCTCGTCGGCAACAAACTCGTGCGTATTTTATAGCGTGCGTTTTGCGCCGACATCGTCGGATAATGCCGCATCCGGAAGCAAATAAACAGCAAACGATATATGCAAAAAGCTCTCCCGGCAGGGAAGAGCTTTTTGCGCTATTGCAATTGCATTATTTTCTTGCTTTCGGCTTATACGCCGTAAGTTCGTAACTCATGTTCAGCAGCGTGAGCAGTTCGTCGTCCGGAGCCGCGCCGAGCACGACGCTTATCCAGTGCGTCTTGTTCATGTGATAGGCGGGCAGCACGCTCCGTCCGTCGCACGCCATCGCGCTCACTGCCGGGTCGCATTTGAGATTGACTATATCGATCTCGCCGCCGTCCAGTCCCAGCCGCTTTGCCTGCACGTTCATGATCACCGCGTACCACTTGCGGTTTTCCCTGTGCCGCAGCACGGCGAAGCCGGGTTCGTCCTCCCACGGATATTCGGGCTGCGTACCGAACGTGTCGGCGGCATAAGCGAGCAGTGCCCGTCTGTCCATTATTTGCCGCAGCCGCAATAACGGTCGCAGTCTTCGGCGGACGCGCAGGACGCGCATACGCTCTCGTCTTCGGTCTCGTCGGGAGCCGCGCAGCCTCCGGCGCCGCATCCGCAGTTTTCCGCCGTTTCGGTGGCTGCGGCTTCTTTCAGCGCCTCGTATTCGGCGGTCAGCGCCGGATCTTCCGGCTCGCCTTTTTCCTCGCGCATATTGCGGAACGCGACTGACATCATGAGCTTTATGCGGTTGACCTGATTGACTTCGCTCGCGCCCGGGTCGTAGTCCACGGCCACTATATTGGCTTTGGGATTGAGATCCTTGAGCGCTTTCATGACGCCCTTTCCGGTGACGTGGTTGGGCAGGCAGGCGAAGGGCTGAACGCAGATGATGTTGTTCACGCCCTCGTCGAAGAGGTCGAGCATTTCTGCGGTCAGGAACCAGCCCTCGCCGGCAAGGTTGCACAGCGATACGACTTTGCTCGCTTTCTCCGCCATGACTCGGATATTGGTAGGGTGTCCGAACTTGGTGCCTTCGAGCGCGGTCATCATGGGCTTGCGGAAGTGCTCCACGAGGTTGATGAGCATGCTGTTGGCAAACTTGTGCGACCATTTGCCGTCGAGGTAATCGTGCTTTATTGTCGAGTTCTGGAATCCGAACATGAAGAAGTCGAGCATGTCGGGGCAGACCGCTTCGCCGCCCTCGGCTTCTATAAGATCCACGGCGTGGTTGTTGGCGCCGTAATGATATTTGACGAGTATTTCGCCGACCAGGCCGACGCGCGGCTTTTCGACGTCGTAGACGGGCAGTTCGTTGAACTCCTTGACCATGTTGTGGCAGTTCTTGCCGAACGTCGAACGGTCGCATCTGCTCAGATCGTTTGCGATTATGTCCACCCACTTGTCGAACAGCTTGTTCGCGCTGCCCTTGACCTTCTCGTAAGGCCGCGTGCGGTAGAGCAGGCGCATCGCGAGGTCGCCGTACATCGTCGAGTATATGAACTGGAACATCAGCTGCAGATCGATGGGGAAGCCTGCATGCTTTTCCAGCCCCACGAAGTTGAGCGAGATGACGGGCACCTGCGGCATACCGATGGCTTTGAGCGCCTTTCTTATCAGCGTTATGTAGTTGGACGCGCGGCACGGTCCGCCCGTCTGCGACATTATGAGCGCAGTCTTGTTCGGGTCGTATTTGCCTGTCAGCAGCTCTTCGATGAGACTGCCGACGGTGATTATGGTGGGGTAGCACGCGTCGTTGTTGACGTATTTAAGCCCGACGTCGATCGCCGATTTGCTTTCCTTGACGAGCACGACGTTATAGCCGCACGCCGACACGGCGGGCTTATAGAATTTCATGTGTATGTCGGAGAGGTTGGGCGCGATGATCGTGTAGCCTTCCTTCCGCATGTCCTTGGTGAATTCCTTGAACCAGTGATAGTCCTGCGGTTCGCAGTGCGTGATCTTCTTTTCCGCGCGCTCTTCCATGACCGCCATGAGCGAGCGCATGCGTATACGCGCCGCGCCGAGGTTGTTGACCTCGTCTATTTTGAGCACGGTATACAGCTTGTTGGCGGCGAGCATGAGCTCCTGCACCTGATCGGTAGTGATCGCGTCGCAGCCGCAGCCGAAGGAGTTCAGCTGCACTATTTCGAGATTGTCCTTGCGCCGTACGAAATTGGCGGCGGCATACAGCCTCGAATGGTACATCCACTGGTCGAGCACGCGTATGGGGCGCTCCGTTTTGGAGAGGTGCGACACGCTGTCCTCGGTCAGCACGGCGAAGCCGTAGGAGTTTATCATCTCGGGTATGCCGTGGTTGACTTCGGGGTCGAGGTGGTAGGGACGGCCGGCGAGCACTATGCCGAACTTGCCCGTTTCGTCGAGCAGGCGCACGGTCTCTTCGCCCATTTTCTTTATGTCGTCCTTGAACTTCCTGTCCTCTTCGTAGGCCGCTTCCACCGCTTTTCTGACTTCCTTTTTGGGAATATCGGGGAACTCTTCGGCAAGGCGCTCGTACATGCGCTTGGGCGTCGCTATGGGCAGGAACGGGCACATGAACTTGACGTCGCTGCCGAACACCTCGCCCATATTGTTGCGTATGACGTCGGGGTAGGTGGCGACGACGGGGCAGTTATAGTGGTTGTCCGCCGTCGGATCCTCGATCTGCTCGTACGGCATGCCGGGATAGAAGATGAACTTCACGCCCTGCTTGACGAGCGCGGCGACGTGGCCGTGCACGAGCTTGGCGGGATAGCACACCGATTCGCTGGGCATGGTGTCTATGCCCATGTCGTAGATCGCGCGGGTGGAGCGGGGCGAGAGTACGACGCGGTATCCGAGCTTGGTGAAAAACGTGAACCAGAACGGATAGTTTTCGTACATGTTCAGCGCCCTGGGCAGTCCGACGGTGCCGCGTTTCGCTTCTGCCGCGGGCAGCGGCTTATAATAAGCGAACAGTCTGTTGTATTTTTCCTTGAACAGGTTGGGCAGCGGCTTGGGCTTTTCGATGTGGACGTTTTCATCCTCCGCGCCGCGCTCGCAGCGGTTGTTCGTTATGAACCGGCGGCCGTCCGAGAACTCGGTGACCGTGAGCAGGCAGTTGTTGCCGCACTTGCCGCACCGCTTCGTATGTTTTTCGAAGGAGAACGCTTCCAGCTCGTCTTTGGACAGTATGGTCGAGCGCGTGCCTTCCTTGTATGTATTTCTGCTTATGATAGCGCAGCCGTACGCGCCCATCAGTCCTGCCTGCGCGGGGCGTATCACGTCGCGTCCGCTGACTATCTCGAAGGCGCGCAGCACCGATTCGTTGAGGAAGGTGCCGCCCTGGACGATGACTTTATCGCCCATTTCCGAGAAGTCGCGCATTTTTATGACCTTGAACAGCGCGTTCTTGACGACGGAATACGCGAGGCCGGCGGATATGTCGCCCACGCTCGCGCCCTCTTTCTGCGCCTGCTTGACGCGGCTGTTCATGAAGACGGTGCAGCGCGAACCGAGGTCGACGGGGGAGGAGGATTCCAGTCCCTTTTTCGCGAACTCTTCGGCGGTCATGCCCAGCGCGGCGGCAAAGGTTTCGATGAAACTGCCGCAGCCGGACGAGCACGCTTCGTTGAGCAGCACGTCGGTTACCACGCCGTCCTTGATCTTGATGCACTTCATGTCCTGCCCGCCGATGTCGAGAATGAACTGCACTCCGGGCAGTATGACGTTGGACGCCGTCTGATGCGCCATCGTTTCTATCTCTCCGCGGTCGAGTTTGAGCGCGTTTTTGATGAGATTTTCGCCGTAGCCCGTGCAGCATGCGCGGCCGATGTACGCGTCCTCGGGCATCAGCTCGTATATTTCTTTGAGTATTCCGGATATGGTTTTGAGCGGGTCGCCGCCGTTGGAACCGTACCACGAATAGAGCAGCGCTCCGTCCTTGTCTATGAGCGCGGCCTTGGTCGTCGTCGAGCCTGCGTCCACGCCGAGGAAGCAGGGGCCTTTATGCAGTTTTATGTCAGCGAACGCGATTTCCGTCTTTGCGTGGCGGGCGCGGAACGCTTCCAGCTCTTCTGGCGAGTCGAACAGCGGGCGCAGTCTCTGCACCTCATGACTCTCCATGGTTTTGAGCCGTTCCAGCCCCTCGCGGATCTCGTCGGCGGTGAACGACTTGGTTGCGGACAGCGCCGCGCCTATGGCGTTGAATACCTGCGAGTTTTCGGGGAATATCGCTTCCTCCGGCTGCAGCGTTTCGACGAAGCGCGCGCCGAGCTCGGACAGGAAGTGCAGGGGACCGCCGAGGAATGCGACGTGTCCTTTGATGGGCTTGCCGCACGCCAGGCCGGAGATCGTCTGATTGACGACGGACTGGAGCACGCTTGCCGCGATGTCCTCTTTCGCCGCGCCGTCGTTGATGAGCGGCTGTATGTCCGACTTGGCGAAAACGCCGCACCGCGACGCGATGGGATATATGGTCTTATGCCCCTTCGCGTATTCGTTGAGCCCTTTCGCGTCCGTGCCGAGCAGGTTCGCCATCTGGTCGATGAACGCGCCGGTACCGCCCGCGCAGGTGCCGTTCATGCGCTGCTCCACGCCGCCTTTGAGATACGTTATCTTTGCGTCCTCGCCGCCCAGCTCTATCGCGACGTCGGTCTGCGGTATGTACTTCCTGATGGCCTCGATGCCGGCGATGACCTCCTGAATGAATGGGATATTCAGCCAGTTGGACACGGAAATACCGCCGCTGCCCGTCACCGCGAGCGCGAATCTGTCGTAGCTCTTCACCGCCCGCGAAAGCACGGTGACGATTGTGGATTTTATGTCCGAATAATGCCGGTCGTAGCTCGAGTGCAACAAGTTGCCGTTTTCGTCTATGACCGCGGTTTTTATCGTTGTGGACCCTACGTCCAAGCCTATTCTGTATTTTTCCATAACTCTTCGATTATAATTGGTAAAGATAAATTAAAGGTTAAATTTGCAGAATATATTATATATAATTGCGTGTATTTTGTCAACCCCATTTTCCGGACTTGCCGCATACAATTACTGTAACGCGAAAAACCGTTGACATTTGCCTGACGCAGTGTTATGACGGAAAAGCCCGAAGAGAAAAAAGGCGGGAAGACGTCCCGCCGCGAAATTATCCGAAATTTTCCGCCCCGTACACCTCGCGGTGCAGGGTCTTTTTCATTGCGCCGAATTCTTCTTCCGTAACCGCTCCGTCCGTGGTCATTATCATGAGCGGAATCGCGTTTCTGCCCGCCGAAATGGGCGGCTGCGTGTACGGGTAACGATTGAGCGTGAAACCGTTTCTTTCATAAAATGCTATGCGTCTTTTCGCCGTTTCCGTTTCGGGCGGCTCGACTTCCAGGCATATCCGCTTTTTTACGGTTTCTTTCAGTTCGCCGAGCATGCGCGAACCTATGCCGCCGCCGCGGAAATCCTCGGCCACGGCAAAGTGCTCGACGAAGGCGAACCCGGGAAAATCGTATACGGTAATGAACGCTCCGACGCGTCCGTTTTTGCTCGGCGTGACGTAAATCACGTAATTTTCGCGGCTTAACCTTTCTTTCTGTTCATCGTGCGGGCGTATCTCGTCGGCGGGGAAGCTGCTTTCCATTATGCCGTATACGCCGTCGAACTCTTCGCTTCGCATCTTTCTCAGCATTTTTTACCTCCGAAATCTATCAGGTTGAGCCCGATCTCCTCGCTGTAGCGCCTGTCGGTCGCGCCGTCGATTATATCGATAATCATCTCGCACGTCGCGCTGACCAGCGCCCTGTTTAAGTGCCCGCCGAAGACTTCGCCTTTGCCGTTTCCCGCGCTCATGTGCAGATGACAGTAGAACTCTCCGTTCATTCTGTCTATCGTCCCGGAGAGCGACACGATCTCGAAACTGCCTTCGAACTCGTTGGCGTGGTACCGCTTTGTCTCCGTGTCGAAAACGCCGGCGGTGAAGCGGTTTACGGCGCCTATCGCGCTTACCTTCGCCAGCGCGACGTTTTCCTTTTCGGCAATCTCTCTGACCGCGGCGAGTATCTCTTCGCCTCTGTCTATTCTTGCTACTATCGTTTTTCCGAACCTTTTGTATTCCATAAAAAGATTATACCATACCGCGGCCGTTTTATCAAGAAAACACGCGGGCGGTGGAGAAGATCGTTTCCGGCATCTCATTCCTTGCAATCACAGATTGCTCTTCGCAGTGCAAACAACGTGACATTCGGTTCTTGTCGTTTTGACTCGTCGCACCTTCTCAAGGGCCGGCTCCTGGCAATATGAAAACAAGGGACGCCACGACGGGCGTCCCTTGTTTTGGTGCGGTTGACAGGAGTTGAACCTGCACGATTTCTCACTAGAACCTGAATCTAGCGCGTCTGCCAATTCCGCCACAACCGCAAGCCTTAGAAGTATAGCACAAGCGCATTCGATTGTCAAACGAAAACCGTATTTTTTCGCGGTCTGAGACAAAATTTTTGCGCTTTTTCTTGCGGTTTGCCCGGCCGTTTTATGAAAAACGCCGGGAAGTAAAAATGCATATTTTTCGATGTAGTATGCTTGAAATATGCGATTATATCGCTAAAAATCATTGAAAATCAGCTTATTATGTCTGACATAATATGTAATTTCAGCGTTTGAAGGGCAGGAAATCGCCCACATCCTTATTTACGAATATATCCTGTTCTGCGTGGCAGGCGCGTATAACCGAATTTTTTCCGTATTTCAGCCGCAGCCTGTCTATCGTGCGGTCGAGCTTTTCGCACTTAGCCGAGGTCAGACTGTCGTCGAAAAAGGACAGCTGCTGCGGTTCGCATTCGCCGACGAGCATATAAGTCGAAACGTCCACGGAGCGCAGCGGCGCGCCGTCGTAAAAGGAAAACAGCAGCTCGAGCGCGGCCGCGGCTATGTCGTCCGACGACGAGACGGGATAGGGCAGCGCCTTCTGTCTGCTCTGTCTGGTCAGTTCGCTCGACCGCGCGCTGACCGCCACGCCCTTGGCTCTGAATCCGTATTTTCTCAGCCTTGCGGCAACGAGTTCGGACAGGTAGTATACGAGCGTGCGTATATCGTCCTCGGTGCGCAGATCGCGCAGCGCGGTCAGTCCGTGCCCGACGCTTT
>ULSO01018390.1_pt1 | contig 13366 bp, 10 predicted proteins | sample 1956701 | NCBI WGS metagenome assembly ULSO01 (sample SAMEA4835708, study PRJEB28245) | human gut metagenome | biome: gut microbiome; material: fecal sample | place: Denmark | collected 2008 | reverse complement strand
TTAAAATTCATTTGCATTAATCGTAACAATTATTTGACTTCACAGACATTTAGAGGTTCGATACTTTTGGTTTATTTCGTTTGATACAGGTGTAGTGTCCTGCCGGAATAAACGGTAAATGTATTTTACACAGACATCATAGGCAGAGGATGACAGAAGTTGTGCCTAATAAGCCTATGATGCATGGAATGTAAAATCTTTGCTGTTTATTCCGGTTTTTTTGTTCTCAGAAGATTATGTCAGAAAGGGGGTATTGCACGATTTGAAAGAGATACGATCAGAAGAACGGATTGCCTTTGGAAATTCGCTGAGCGAGAAGCGTAGGGAAAGTGGTCTTTCTCAGGAAGAACTGGGACAGATCATTGGCAAAAGTTCTAATGCAATATCCCGATATGAGAATGCGGAGAACACTATGGATGTACATACTTTTGCAAAGACAGTGAATGCCTTGAAAATAAGCCCGTATGAGTTGTTACTGGAATTGGAAGAACCGGAGAGAAATCCAGAAGTCGTATCTCTGATTTTTGAACTGGGGAGGCTGGAACATAAGAAACAGAAAGTGGTACTGGAAACAATGAAAGCGATGATAAACAGCCTGTCCTCGATGGAATAGAAAATTTTATGCCGTTGCAGATTCTTTTTTATAAAGAGTTTGCAGCGGTATTTTTTTGCTTTTTTACAGATTCCACAGATGTGGGGTGGAAAGCATGAAGATTCCCCACATCTGATGAGGTATAGCAAAAATGTTTATTTTATAATCATTTCATCAACAGCAGACAGGCTGATAAGAACAGGAGGACAGAAGATGACACTGGAAGAAGAACTGAGATTTCGCCGGATGTGTCCCTATGATGCTTTTGGAGATTACTCGGATGTATTGAAGGAAATTCGCCAAAAAGAGAAGGAGAAAAAGACGGATACCGTATCAGTAACAAATAGAAATAAATAAGACTGGATAAATATGGTGTAACACTTATGCCATGGTTTTCCATAGAGAAGGCAGCAGGCTGGAACTTCGGTTCCGCTAATAAAAAAAATTAGCGGAATCGGGGTCTATTTAGCTTAGCTGCCTTTCTTTTTGCCACCGATTCTGGCAGGAAAGGTGGCAAATTATGCTGACATTAAGAGAGTTAAAGAAAATGATCCAGACACCGGAGAAGAACGAAAAGATACCTACGGATAAGCTACTGAAGGAGAGAAAGATTCCGGTAGTTGCTTCTAAGAAGATTGGAAACGGAGAGAGAATGGCACTCGTAGCGGTGTACCAGAATGGGTATGCGATGTATCAGACAGCAGGAAGGGTAACGGTTTTTCCAGTGAGTAGCTGTCGATATGAGTATGAATCGGTAATGAACGGAAAAACAGTCCGGATGGAAGAAAGTTTCTTTGATGAAAAGGAATGGTATCTGAGTCTGCTAATGATCGGGGAGGACCGTATTGTCAGCAATAGTTTAAGTCGTGACCGTAACCATAAATGTTTTTCTTATCATGCGATTGCAGAAGATTATGGGGAGCTGGAAGACAAACTTACAAAAATAGAGGAACAGGTCAGTCAGGAGCAGATGGTTGAACTGCTGATGAGTGTATTGACGGAAAAACAAAAGGAGATATTGAAAAAGGTTTACTGGGAACAGAAAACGCATAAGCAGATTGCGAGTATGTATGGAATGAGTAGAAGCAGTGTGTCTGATGCAGTGCATAAAGCATTAATGAAAATATCCAGAAGTTTTGATGAAAATGGAGAACCGAGATGATTTTGAGAAAAAAATAAAAAAATTTCAATTTTTGCCGTCCAAACACTCTCTGAAACTTGCAATTAGTGGAGAGGTAAACATCTGAAAGAAAATCTTTAAGATAATCCCAATCCGGCGAACCTTGATAACTGAATAAAAGGTCAGAAGGGAGCGGATGCTCAGTTACGCATTCTGCGACCAGCAAAAGTTTTCTTCTGATCGGAAAATGCTCAATCCTTATTTTTGTTATGCCCGGTTCGCCGGGCGATGACAGTAGACTATGCGCCGGAATTTTTGCATGATGCAGGCTCCGGCGTATGACTGTGCTGTTATCAGAAGTGATGTTCGCACAAATAATTTAAAACGGAGTGATGCTTATGATTGTATCAGACAGGTGAAAGCCTGTAAATCAGTAACAGAAAAATAAAACAAAGTGAGGTATTGAGAAATGAAAGGATCTTGGAAAAGAGTAATGTCTGGTGTGCTGTCTGTTCTTACGATTGCAACCGCAGTATTTCAGCCGATTACAACTTATGCAGCAGAACCGGATAATACGGCTTCTTCTTTTGAATCTCAGTATCCGGAACTGGAAACGGTGAAGGATAAACTGGCAGAGGATGAGATTGTGACGGCCAGTGATTATACGGTGGAATATGGTTCTGATTTTGACATCAAAGTTGATTTTTCCGGTATAGAGGGAATCAATGATGCCAAGGTAAAGATAGAACTTTATGAAGCGAAGAATGAAGCAGGTGAAGATTTTGATACAGGCAGGGCAGATACCTATAAAGCAGTTTATAAAGTAGAGCCAGTCAGTGGAAATCCGTCTTATCGTGTCAGCAGAAATGTGACGGTAAGGGAAGCGGAAACGGAAGCCGTAACAATGTCAAATACTTCTGAGAATACTACGGGTGAAGGTAATGCCGGAGAAACAGAGGATATTGGAACTGCAGATGATGAAGAGACGGACAGGCAGACAGAAACAGAAGTAGTGACTGATCTCACAGAAGAATCAGAAACAACAACAGACGAAGAAACTGGACTGACAGTTTCTGATGTGATGGAACAGGCTGACGAGGAAGGAATCGACCTTTATTCTTTAGATGAAGGGGAATCAGTTACTTTTATGGCAAGGGTAGCATCTACGACAAGCACCAAGAAAGTAACAGTGACAAGAGGAGCCTGCTATCAGTATTCTGATTATGGTTACGGAAGTTATTTGACTTATCAGTACACTGTAAAGTTTGGAAGTGTTTCTGCTACTGCTTACTGTATTCAGCCGGAAAAATCCAGTCCAGGAAGTGGAACTTATGATATTACCAAGCTGAGTGATGGTAAGAAACTTGCGAAAGTCTGCTATTACGGAACAAAGGCATCCGGGGATGATGGATTTTTTACAGAAGAGAATGGCTATGGAAATCTGAGTACAGGAGCAAGATTTATTCTGGTGCATCTGGCAGCATCTTATGCCAACAGCGGAGATTCTGCTTTTTCCGGTGCAAGCAGCAAAGCAAAAACACTTGCTATGAAACTGTATAATTACTGTATTTCGCAGCCAAATATTCCAGATGTTGAGATGAGCTTTTCAGATGCGAATGTGACTGCCTATGTAGATGGCAGCAGCCAGAGAACAAAGGAGATTACTTTTAAGGCAGATGAACTGCAAAGTATCACAATGAAACTTCCAAGTGGAGTAAAGCTTCATAATGTGACAACAGGAAAGACAAGCAAGGCAGGAGAGTCCGTAGTGATCAGTGGCGGAACAAAGTTCTATCTGTCTGCACCGCTTACTCAGGTAAGTGATGTAGCAGGAAGCTGGTCCGCGACAATGAAGGGAAGTATCACAAAAGATTATTCTGCTTATAAGATCAGTACCGGTTCTGGTTCACAGGATTTGGCATTGGTATTTGGTGAGGGTGTCGATGATGAAAAGTATGTGGATTTTAAAGTGACATGGGTACAGTATGCCAGTGTGAAAGTCATTAAAAAGGATTCCAAAGCAAATGCAAAACTGTCCGGAGCTGTATTTGGCTTATACAGTGATGCAGATTGTAAGAATCTGATTACAAAACTGCCTGCAACGGATGCGAATGGAGAAGCATCTGCACAGATCGTTAAGACACAGGATACCGTTTATCTGAAAGAAATTACTGCACCAAGCGGTTACCGTATTAATGCTACAGCCTACAATGTGAAGCTGGAAGTCAGCAAGACGACTACGGTAACTGTTCCGGATGAAGAACAGCTTGGACAGCTTACTGTGTATAAAGAGGGTGAAGTCCTCACAGGTGCCGATGTGACAGAAAACGGAACAACATTCCGATATGAAAAACGCCGACAGAAAGGTGCTGTTTATAATGTTTATGCCGGAGCAGATATTACAACTGCTTATGGTACAAAAGTTTACAGTAAAGGTGATCTGGTAAAGGAGAACCTGACAACAGATTCCAATGGTGCTGTAATTCTTAAAAATCTGCATCTTGGTACATATGTTGTAAAGGAAGTACAGGCTCCGTCTGGTTTTTATAATGCAGGGGAAGAAAAGACAGTAAAACTTGCTTATGCAGGACAGAATGTAGAAGTGGTATTTTCTGAAACAACTTTTACGAATGACAGACAGAAAGCAGAAGTTATTGTGACAAAGCAGGATAAGGATACAGAAAATCCTCTGAACGGAGGTATTTTTGGAATTTATGCTGCCAGTGACATTACAAATGTGGACGGTACTGTAGTTGCAAAGAAAGGCACACTGATTGAAAAGGCAACCACTGGAACAGATGGAAAGGCAAAATTCAGTGCAGATCTTCCGCTTGGATTTTCCTATGAAGTTAAGGAAGAACAGGCTCCAACAGGATATGTGAGAAATACGGAAGATGTTTACCAGTTTGCTTTTTTATATACAAACGATAAGGAAGCAAAGGTGACATTTAATCATACTTTTAAAAATGAACGTGTGACAGCAAAGATCTCTTTACAGAAGCTGGATGCAGAAACAAAGAAAGCAGTTCCGCAGGGAGATGCGACTCTGGAAAAAGCAGTTTATGGACTGTATGCCAGAGAGAACATTGTCCATCCGGATGGTGCAACCGGTGTGATGTATAAAGCAGGAGATCAGGTGGCAACACTTACTACGGATGAAAATGGACAGGCTTCCGTCAGCGGGCTGTATCTTGGAAGTTATTATGTGAAAGAGATTACACCACCAACCGGTTATCTGGCAGATGAGAATGAATATGACCTTTCCTGTGATTATGAGGGTGATATGACTGCTGAGGTGAAGCGTGAGTGTACTTCGCTGGAACAGGTAATGAAACAGCCATTTCAGATCATCAAAGCAGCCAATAATGGAAAGACAGATGCGGATTTACTGAAAGGGGCAGGATTTAGTGCTTATCTGGTATCTTCTTTGAAGGTGAAAGAAGATGGCAGTTATGATTTTGATTCTGCAAAACCGGTAGTGATCGGAGATAATGGTGCAACGGAAATCTTTACAGATGAAAAAGGATATGCCTGCAGTATTGCAATCCCATATGGAACATATGTAGTGCGTGAAACAACAACACCGCATAATTATACTCCGGTAGATGATTTTACAGTCAGCATTACAGAAAATAATCCGAACACACCGCAGACATGGCGTGTGCTTTTAGATGATGAATTTGAAGCCAAACTGAAAATTATCAAAAAGGATGATGAAACAAAGAAAGCGGTACTCCAGAAAAATACAGAGTTCAAAATCTATAACATGGACACTGGAAAATATGTGGAGCAGGTAACGACTTATCCAACTACTGTGAAGCATAAGTCTTATTTTACAGATGAGGATGGATATTTGATCCTTCCACAAAATCTGAAAATCGGGCATTACCGCATTGAGGAAGTAAATGCACCTTATGGATATACGCTCAATGAGAATTACTATGAGGTTGATGTAGATTCCAATACAGCATATCAGATGGACGGTACTTCCGGGGATGTGATCATCGAGGTTTCCTATGAGAATCATCCGGTAAAGGGTGAACTTAATATTGTGAAAAAAGGTGAAGTTCTTGATGGCTTTAAAAACGATTTTACTTACCAGAGTGAGAATCTGGAAGGCGCAGTCTTTGAGGTTTATGCGGCAGAAGATATTTATACTGCGGATTTCCAGAAAGATGACAATGGAAACCGTATCTTAGAGTATGCTGCCGGAACACTGGTAGGAACGGTTACAACTGATAAAGATGGAAAGGCACAGATTGCGGATCTTCCTCTTGGAACTTATAAAGTTGTCGAAAAGACAGCACCAGATGGTTTTGTGTTAAATGAGGAAGCACAGACAGTTACTTTCTCTTATAAAGATCAGGATACAGCAGTGATCGAGCAGACAGCAGCCTTTGACAATGACCGTCAGAAGGTAGAAGTATCTGTTGTGAAAAAAGATGCAGAAACGGATGCGGTTGTTGCTGGTGCAGAGTTTGGTCTGTATGCGAAAGAGGATATTCTGGCACATGAAAATGTGATTGTGAAAGCAGATACACTTCTTGGAAAAGCAGTAACCGATGAAGATGGCAATGCAGTCTTTGACCTTGACCTGCCATTTGGCAAATATTATATCAGAGAACTTGCAGCACCGGCAGGTTATGTGTCTTCGGATGAAACATTGGATGTCACTGCAGCTTATCAGGGACAGGATGTGAAAGTAGTAAAACTTGCATCTGAATTTAAAAATCAGCCGACCAAAATCACAGTGAAAAAATCTGACATTACAACAGGAGTTGAACTTTCCGGAGCAACACTGACAGTTCTCGATAAGGATAAAAATGTAATAGATACATGGAAATCTGTAAAGGGTGAGGAACATCTGATTGAGCGGCTGACTGTGGGTGAAACATATACTCTTCGTGAAGAAATGGCTCCTTATGGTTATCTGAAAGCGGAGGAGATTACCTTTACTGTAGAGGATACTGCTGAAATCCAGAAAGTGGAAATGAAAGATGATGTGCCGACTGGAACTCTGATTATCAATAAGAAGGGTGAATTTCTGGAAAAAGTATCTGCACTTGATTCCGTAGGTGGATGGCTCAGCCATTTATTTGAATATATTTCCGGTTCCCTGAAAGAAGTTACTTTTGAGGTTTATGCACTGGAAGATATTAAAGCTGCGGATGGTGAGAGTGAAGATTATTACAAGAAAGATGATCTGATAGCAACGATCACGACAGATGAAACAGGAGTGGCAAAACTGACAGATCTTCCGCTTGGCAAATATTATGTCAAAGAAAAGGAAACGGCAAACGGCTATGTACTGGATGGTACAGCTCGTGAGATTGACCTGACATACCGGGATCAGGATACTGCCGAGGTAACTTATTCTTCCGACTGGCAGAATAACCGTCAGAAAGCGGAAGTAAAGGTGCTGAAAAAAGAAAAGGATTCTGACAGGGTACTGGAAGGTGCAGTATTCGCTCTTTGCAATAAAGAGGACATTGTAAATGCAAATGGTGATGTCATTCTGAAAGCAGATACCGTTATTGAGGAGCAGGCTACGGACAAAGAGGGAAAACTGACATTTACGGCAGATCTTCCGATTGGTTACACTTACTATGTCAAAGAAACTTCCCCGGCACCGGGATTTGCAACAACGGATCAGGTACAGGAGTTTACTTTTGAATATGATGGTGCAGATAAGGAAACACTGTCTTATGAGTTTACCTTTGAAGATGAACCAACAGTTGTGGAGATTACAAAAACTTCTTTGACTGATGGAAAGGAACTGGAAGGGGCGAAACTGGAAGTGACGGATGAAGATGGCAAGGTAGTAGATTCATGGACTTCCGGGAAAGAGGCTCATATCATTAAAGAGCTTGTTGCAGGAAAAAAGTACACTCTGACGGAGACAAAACCGGCAGATGGCTATGTGACTGCGGAGAGTATTACTTTTACAGTAGAAGATTCTTCTAAAGCACAGAAAATCGAGATGAAGGATGATGTGACGAAAGTGCAGATTTCCAAAACGGATATTTCTGGGAAGGAACTTCCGGGAGCGAAGCTGACCATTCTTGACAAAGACGGAAAGGTCGTAGAAAGCTGGACTTCTGAAGAGAAAGCACACTATATCGAGATGCTTCCGATCGGAGAATATACGCTTCGTGAAGAAACAGCACCGGACGGTTATCTGGTGGCAGAGGATGTGAAATTCACTGTAAAAGATACCGGGGAAATTCAGAAAGTTGTGATGAAGGATGAAGCCAAGCCGACGGAAACGCCAACGGAGACATCAACAGAAACTCCTTCTGAGACACCGGAAACAACGGATACTCCATCCAGTACAATATCCACTGATGCACCAAAAACAGGTGATAACACACCTGTGATGTTCTGGATTCTGCTTGCAGGATTAGGAATGATCGGATTTGGAACATCTGCGGTATATTTACGTAAAAAAAGGAAAAAATAAGTAAACTGTAAGGTTTTGAAACAGGATAGGGGCATTTATGGGCAAAAACAGTTCATAAATGCCCTTTTTCATAACAGATGTATCTGTGGAAAGCTGGTAGTGGCAGGTTCCCAGAAAAAGAAGAACAGGAGGAACAGATAAAATGAAAACAGTATTGATCGCTGCATCTGTTGCGGTGTTTTTAGTATATGGATTTGTCATGTACTGCTGTATCAAAGTAGGTGCAGAATCGGAGAAAGACTATGACAGACTGACAAAGGGTGAGGGAAAGGAAAATGGCGGTTAAGAATCATTGGAAGCCATGTAAGGGCTGTCCTTATGGCAAATATCATCCCTGCCTTGGATATTGTATTGCAAAAATACTGAAAGAAGTGAAGGCGCATCGGAACACCGGATAAAGACTGCATATTTCCGTACCATTATGGGGAGGAAGCAGAACAATATACTTTTTACCGGATTCCTAAAGTCCTTTTTACCAGTCCGAAGTTCAGAAAGTTGTCCTGTGAGGCAAAACTGCTGTATGGATTGTTACTCGACCGGATGCAGCTTTCAGTGAAGAACCGATGGCTGGATGCAGATGGAAAGGTTTATATCTATTTTTCCCAGGAACAGATTGCGGAAATGATGGGTTGTGGGCTGAAAAAGGTCGGAAGCCTGCTTGCGGAGCTTGACAGCAGAAAGGGAATCGGATTGATAACGAGGATACGGCAGGGTTTGGGAAAACCGGACAGGATTTATGTACGACGGTGCATCTGTGTAGATTTATCAGAAGGGAATATCCAGACATGTCAAAATGACATTTCTGGATATATCAAAATGGCAGATACAGATATGTCCAAAGTGCCTGGTAATGATACTGATAAGAATAAGACTGAGATAAATGATACTGAGTATCTATCTTTTCTTTCTGCGGATGAGAGTGAAGAAAGCCGCAGGAAACAGATAGAAAGAGAAGCGTATTACAAAATTATCTGTCATAACATCGGGTACGAGTACCTGATAGAAGAATGTGACAGGGAAATGCTGAATGAGATTGTTGCATTGGTGGTGGATGTTATCAGTTCAGACCGGGAATTTATCTGGATTGGCAGAGACAGGAAACCATTTGATGTGGTAAAAAGTCAGTTTTTAAAATTAAATGCAGAACATATCCGGTTTGTGATGAAATGTCTAAGAGAAAACACCAGTAAAGTGGTGAATATCCGGCAGTATCTTCTCACAGTTTTGTATAATGCACCACTTACGATTAGTAATTATTATTCCGCATTGGTGCAGCATGATATGTATGGTAATGAAGATTGATTCGACATAAAGGAGCAGACGAAAATGAAAGAAAAGGATAAAGTGCTTCAGGCATTATGTGATGGTCTGGGCGAAAATTATAAACTTATGGAGATTGACCTGGAGCTTTGTATTTACAGAAACTTTGGAAATCGCTTTGAAGTAGAAGTCAGTGGAGTACATACAGCCAAGCAAAATAAAAAAGCAACAATCTACCTGTGGTGTATGGATGAAACAGGTGCCCATGGGTACATCATTAAAAAAGTTGGTGAAGTTCCAAGAAACAAAATTGGTAAAACGGTGGAGGAACTGTATGAATACAGTGAGAACCTGATCAGCCAGGGATATGACTGTTATGAGAAAGTACAGGCTTATCTGAAAGAGCTGGTAAAGAAAGAACAGATTAAGAAAGAGGAGGACAACGGTGCAAGATGAAGTAAATGAAAAAACGGTATCCCTGTGTATCCGGGGTGGAAAGATAACTGCCCAGTTGCTTAAAGCTGCCATGAGAAAAGCTCTTGCCCAGATGGAACAGGAGAAAGCAAAACAGAAGCAGCAGAGTAAAGTAGAAAAACAGCAGGATGACAAGACGAAGGATAAATCTTATCGAGGAAAACAAACCATGGATAAGCTGATGCGGCAGAATGTACAGCTTTCCAATATTGAAATTACTGATGGGAATATCAAATCTTTTGAACGGGTGGCGAAAAAGTACAGTATTGATTTCAGTCTGAAAAAAGATACGACAGCAAAGCCGCCGAGATATTTTGTTTTCTTCAAAGCAAGGGATGCAGATGTCATGACCGCAGCATTTAAGGAATATACTGATAAATCTCTCAATAAGACAAAGAAACCGTCTGTAAGGACAAAACTGAAGGATGCGATCACACAGGCGAAGGATAAGAACCGAGAACGGGAGAAAACGAAGCAGAAAGAAAAGGAGCCGACACTATGAACCGATTTCAGAAGATGCGTAAAGTATGCAAGGGGTATCTGGAGAGAATCCCGCCACTGCTTATGCAAGGCTTTCAATGGGGAGCTGACTGGCTGAGAGAAAAAATCTTAGATTTAGGGGAGTATCTGAAAAGAAATTCCCTGCGGATACTGGCATTGAATACTCCTTATGTCATAATCTTTTATCTGGTAGATAAAGAAGCATGGCTGTATCAGTATTGTCAGGGAGATTCATCGGTGGAACGGCTGATGGTGCTGCTTTTGAATTTTCAAATGGCATTTACTTCTGTTCTGCCAAGCATAGAAAAGATGCCACTACTGGCAGGTTTTACCGGGGCATTGGCTGTAAAACTTCTGGTTATGATGAAGATGAAAAATGCCAAAAAGTTCCGACAGGGAGAAGAGTATGGTTCGGCAAGATGGGGAACTGCAAAAGACATTGCACCCTTCATTGATCCAATATTTGAAAACAATATTCTTCTTACTATGACGGAAAGGCTGACCATGAACAGCAGACCAAAGCTGCCGAAATTTGCAAGGAACAAGAACGTGATTGTAATCGGTGGCTCCGGTTCCGGTAAGACGAGATTCTATGTAAAGCCGAATCTGATGCAGATGGGAAAATACATCAGTTATGTCGTGACCGATCCCAAGGGAACGATTATTATTGAGTGCGGCATGATGTTAGTAAGGAATGGATATAAGATAAAAGTGCTGAATACCATCAACTTTTCAAAGAGTATGCACTACAATCCTTTCCATTACATCCGGTCAGAAAAGGATATTTTAAAATTGGTGAATACGATTATGGTAAATACAAAAGGGGAAGGCGAGAAGTCCAGTGAAGATTTCTGGAGTAAAGCGGAACGCCTTTTATACTGTGCTTTGATTGGTTATATCTGGTATGAAGCACCGGAGGAAGAACAGAACTTTGCGACACTGCTTGAATTTATCAATGCCAGTGAAACAAGGGAAGATGACGAAACCTTTAAAAATGCAGTGGATATGCTGTTTGAGGAACTGGAAAAAACAGAGCCGGAACACTTTGCTGTACGTCAGTATAAAAAATATAAATTAGCCGCCGGCAAAACGGCAAAGTCGATTTTGATTTCCTGTGGTGCCAGACTTGCACCATTTGATATTGCGGAACTTCGTGAGATTATGAGTTACGATGAAATGGAACTGGATATGATGGGAGATCAGAGGTCTGCATTGTTTGTTATTATCTCGGATACAGATGATACCTTTAACTTTGTGGTAGCAATGATGTACAGTCAGTTATTCAATTTATTATGCGACAGGGCAGATGATGTACACCATGGCAGACTGCCGTATCATGTAAGAATCCTCTGTGACGAGTTCGCAAATATCGGACAAATTCCGAAGTTCGACAAGCTGATCGCAACCATACGAAGCAGAGAAATATCTGCTTCTATTATACTCCAGTCGCAGTCACAGTTAAAGACTATTTATAAAGATGCTGCAGAAACCATTTTAGGGAATTGTGACACAATGCTGTTCCTTGGAGGAAAAGAAAGTTCCACCTTAAAAGAGATTTCAGAAACACTTGGTAAGGAAACCATTGATTTATATAATACTTCGGATACGAGAGGGCAGAGCCGTTCTTACGGGATGAACTATCAGAAAACCGGAAAAGAACTGATGAGCAGAGATGAACTTGCGGTGATGGATGGAAATAAGTGTATCCTCCAGCTAAGAGGTGTCCGTCCGTTTTTCAGTGACAAGTATGATATTACAAAACATAAACGCTATAAGGAACTGTCTGATTACGATAAACGCAATGAATTTGATGTGGAAGCGTACATGAGACACAGAATGGAAGTAAAACTTACAAGGTCAGAGGAGTTTGACCTGTATGTGTTCTCAGGGGACAGTCTTATGGAACAGGAAAATAGTGAAAACAAGGAAGCGGAGCATGTAGAAAATCCAACTACATAGCTCTTTTTCTTTGCCCTTTTGGGAGGTGAGAGGATGCACAGGTATGAACGACCGCCCATCAGGGCAGAGCCGGTTAGAATACAGCAGGAATTTATGAGCAAAAAACTTGAGAGGAGATAAAACATATGTCGTTTTTTAATTCAGCAATCAATATTTTACAGACACTTGTAGTAGCAATCGGAGCAGGTCTTGCAGTATGGGGAGTTATTAATCTTCTGGAAGGATACGGCAACGACAATCCTGGGGCTAAGTCACAGGGAATCAAGCAGCTTATGGCTGGTGGTGGTGTGGCACTGATCGGAACACAGTTGGTACCACTGTTATCCGGATTGTTCGGTTAAGTGCAAAAAGAGAGGAGATAACTCATGGATCGTATATTTGAGGCGATTGAAACATGGATGAGGGATCTTCTGACAGGCATGGTAAGTTCCAACCTGACAACAATGTATACCGATGTCAATGAAAAGACAGGTGAGATTGCTGCTCAGGTTGGGCAGACACCGCAGGGCTGGAATGGGAACATTTTCAGCATGATACAGAATCTTTCCGATTCGGTAATTGTTCCGATTGCCGGTATGATTATCACTTTTGTACTTTGTTATGAATTGATTTCCATGCTCACAGAAAAAAATAACATGCATGATTTGGACACATGGATGTTCTTTAAATATTTTTTCAAGATGTGGGTGGCAGTCTGGATTGTCAGCCACACGTTCACAATTACTATGGCGGTATTTGATGTCGGACAGACGGTGGTAAGCCGGGCGGCAGGTGTCATCAGTTCTGATACAGCGATCAATATAGATACGATGATCAGTACGATGGAAACAGCTATGGAATCTATGGAAATCGGTGAACTTGTCATACTGGCACTGGAAACGATGCTGGTGAGCCTGTGTATGAAGATTATATCTGTATTGATCACAGTTATTTTGTATGGACGAATGATTGAGATTTATCGCGCGTCCAGAAGCGCCGCTTTTCATCCAAAGGCGGTGCG
>ULSO01065320.1_pt1 | contig 13367 bp, 11 predicted proteins | sample 1956701 | NCBI WGS metagenome assembly ULSO01 (sample SAMEA4835708, study PRJEB28245) | human gut metagenome | biome: gut microbiome; material: fecal sample | place: Denmark | collected 2008 | reverse complement strand
GAAGAGCTTCGTACCAAGAAGATAATCGTGATAAGCCCTTTGAAAATAATGGAGTCTACGATAGTCTCTAGATCTAATGAGCTGGACGGTTTTTATCCAGTAATGCACGCAAAAGTCCTTCCAAGATAGATGATACAATGATCTAATAATTGCTAGATTACGTTCATGATAATATAAACCAAAGGGGGAGTTATCTTCTTTTTCGAAAGTATGGTGCCATACGCCAATGCCATTCATAGTTATAAACTGACGCATAGAACGCAGACCATACTCTAAATCATCTAAACGGATGAATAAAGGAAGTGGCAGTTCCTGCTGAATAACGGTTGTTGGTATACAACAATACCACCACCCACCATAATCCACAGATTCAAGCTGTTCGTTTGCAATCAGTGATTTTAGATTAGAGAGGTCAAGATCTGCTTTACATCTTTTAATCAAACCATCAAATCTTGCCCCTGCTTCATATTGTTTCTGTGGATTTTTGAGATCAAGCAGACCGCCTAATATAAAAGCTTCAGCATAAGTTGGTGATAATGATTTTAAAACATTTAGAGTTTTAGTAATTACAGAGACATCAAAGTTACAATCATCATCCATCAGTAATATATGGGTAGCCCCCATGTCTTTTGCAGCAAGCATTCCTTTTGTAAACCCACCAGAACCACCTAGGTTTCGGTTTGTTAGAATTGTAACATGCGCATATTGCTCCCAAGTATCCTGCCCATTATCCACAACTATAATTGATATATCATTTTCAGAAATTTTCATTTGTGATAGTTTGGCTAAGGTATTTACGATCAAATTTTTACGTTTGTATGTACAGATAACAATGACTAAAAAAACATCATTTTGAGATATGTCTGCAGAATATGCCCCAAAATCATAAACAATGGATTGTGAGTTTGATTCATATATTAAGTAATGACAGATAGTTTCGTTTTTAGGTAGATCCGAGATGTTGAATTTAAAACAAACATCAGTTGCAACATCTGAATGGACATGATACTCATCAACAATTTGTTCTTCATCTGCTCTGCACATGCATAGCTTAACACATAAGTCGCCAGATACGGTCGTGTGTAACTCCACATCAGTAACTTTAGTATATTGAGCATATTTAGTGCTGGAAAAAATATTAAAATAGGTATCGGTAGAAATGCATCCTTCCTTTGAGATGATGTATTGCATATCTTTGACTACTACAGAACCACGTCTAGTTCTGAGATATAATTTGGATTTGGCCGCATCTAAGACGTCAATATTGGGAGTTATCCTGAATAATTCCATTTGCATCCCTTTGCTTTTCAGGTAGAGCATAATTTATTGGATAAGAATCTCTAATTTTATCAAAATAAGAGCTCTTCGTATTTTTCTCAAGCCAATTCCATAGCTGATTTGTATTTATATAGCCTAGATCTCTAGCAATCTTTTCAGGGCACATTATCTTACAATCAGCATTTTTTTCTTTATTGCGTACAAACTGACTTGCATCTAGAAGTGATTCGAATGTTCCAGCATCTACCCAATAAAAATCATCCTCTAGCAATTCTACATTCAGTAATTCTTTTTTTAAAAACTCCCGGTTGAGATCAGTTATTTCCAGTTCTCCCCGGTCAGAAGGTTGAAGCTGCTTTGCATATCCAACAGCATCTCTCGAATAAACATAGAGCCCGACAACTGCATACTTAGATTTAGGATCCTTTGGTTTTTCTTCCAGGGACAAAACACGATGAGTATTATCAAATTCGACGACGCCAAATCGTTCTGGATCTTCAACAGCATAACCAAAGATCGTCGCGCCCTGATTGCGTTCAATTGCTTTTTTCAAAGTGATGTCAAATCTATTTCCATAGAAGATGTTATCTCCTAAAATCAAAACAACATCCTCATCAGCAATGAACTCTTCGCCGATGATGAGTGCATCAGCAATTCCTCGAGGAACATATTGTATTGCATACTGGATACTTATTCCAAACTGTGATCCGTCCCCTAGCGTTTTTTGGAATCTGTCATCATCAGCATCATTAGTAATGATAAGAATCTCTTTTATTCCTGCCAGCATGAGAGTCGATAAAGGGTAGTAAATCATTGGGCGATCATAGACTGGTAGCAATATTTTAGAAACTGGAATAGTTGCAGGCGATAATCTAGTTCCGCATCCACCAGCAAGAATAATACCCCTCATAGGTCGACTTAAACCCATATCTTATTAGATGTTTAAATGGTATCATTTTATAAGTTAAAGTTATTTTATACAATAACACATGTTTAATATGTTATTAAAATCACATTCTGATCATCCAGTAGTTCGATTTAATCTATTCTGAATCAGCTCTTTTAATTCAATAATTGCTTTGACTTCAGCAGGATCGACATTTTTAAGACGGGCTGCGTGGAGTGAGACGTGATCACTAAGCATAATTGCTTTCAAAATGCTTTCGATCTGTGAAGATCCGCTAAAATCAATACGTTGTGTAGTGACATTACAGCCATCTGCAGCACTGATCAACGATTCCAGTTCGCATACACTAGTGTTTGTGTTATCGTACTGGTGATGAGAGATCGTTAATAAAATAAAATTATCAGCCAAGTTTCTATTGTGTTGATCAGTTAAAGAATCACATATAACTTCCTGTGCTGAGCAACAAAAAGCCACGATCTTGGAATTTTCATTCAGCTGCGTTTTCCAGCGCAGTGCAACTGATTTCATATCATCGTCCGCGCAGATGATTGGTATCTTATTTACTAAGCGTTCAGCCAAAATAATTGCAGGATTAGCGGCGTCTTCCTTCTCTAAAAGGTCTCGATATGTTTTGAGATTAGGAATAGCACTCTTAATTGCAGATCTGAGATCAATGGAGGAGACAGAACTAATAACAGAGACCGCATAACCAATAAGATATCCTAGAGCTTGACGAGGATGCAGATTTTTCGGCAGTTTGATAATTTGTTTGTTGTCAGCTCGTGCTCGCTGTTCCAAGATTCCACCAGAAGTCATTACAACTATCTTACACTCGTGTGCCAATGCCTGCTCATACATTTGTAAAGTCTCTACCGTATTGCCGGAATAACTAGAGATTATTGCTAACGTATGACAATCTGACCAGCTAGGCAGAATTGGGAATTTTAAAACATAGATGAATTTATCTAGATTCTGATAAGCATAATCAGAAGTGATGTCCCCTGCGATCGCAGAACCACCCATACCGCAAAAGAGAATGTTTTTACAATCAAGGAAGGTCACATCAGGTACATATTTGAGAGATTCTTCCAGATTGTCAATGAAGAAATGTACTTGATCAGCAATTGTTAGAGATTCTTTACTCATAATGGTCTACCCCATAGAACATAATTACTATTTGCCTCCCCAGATGTCAGAATTCAGATGATTTATCATAAACAAATTGAGTATTGTTTTTTCTAGCGAATTTTTTCCATAAATAGATACAGCCAATACATTCCGACCGGTTCCTTCTAAAATTTCAATCATGCAATCAGTAAGCAGATTAATAAGTTTGTCACCACTATGATCATACAATATAAGTGGAAAAGTTTCCCGTAGTAAAATATTAGATGAAGACCAGCCCACGAGTTCATTATGGTTGAACTCTGGCAATTCTCCGATAAAAGTCAATTTATTAAAATATTTCTTGATTATTATTTTCAACCAGTTGGCTAAAAAAATCATGTTTGAAGGGCAATAGATAGCATTGACCTCACTTAGCAAATTCCAATCAAGATTAGCTAATGATGTGAGATGAGCAAAGTCGTGATCATGTTCATAATTTTTGAAATCTACCAACATCTTTTGAAAATCTTCTGTATAGTTATGTACTCCCAGATTTTGGAGTACTGTTGCTACGGCACCAATTGCCCGCAGCATACAATCGTGCAGATCATGGCTATTGATTGCAATTGTTGTGTGACCAGCTAAAACACACTTATTCAATAAATCCTGACAATTAGAGATGCAAATTATAGTGCATCCCAAGTTAACTAAATCATTGTGGATGTTATTTATTTCAGTCGAATCTTCAGATAAAAAAATTAGGACCACGGTAGTGTCTTCCCTTACATATTCCGGAATAATGGCATTGTGGATGTGAGGAAGAGGCGTAGTAAAACACTCGTTAGCATGTTCTGAAATCAAATCACCAATAATTGATGAATACGTATCGATGGTGAGCATACACACCTTGCTGCTTTTTTCTGGATCGAGTGAGGTCTTGGAAGAGATAGTTTCCATAATCCTTAAGATTTCATCAATAAACCCAGACGCTTTTCTACAGGTAGTGTTTACATCAATACAATTACAATGATCAAGGTTCATCATTCCATGCCTCCCGTGTTAAGGATTCTTTAAAAAAAGTTAGATTGCGTCTATGTTCTAAAATTAAAGAATAAACATCTTTAAAAATATCAGCTAGTGAAGGTATGAGAACGACAACCTGATATGGCCGGCCAACTTCATACTTTTTACCAATTTTACATTCCACAAGATTCTTCTTTCTTAGTTTTGAAATGGTTTTGGATACTGCCGATTGTTTCATATGAGTTAGCGACTGAATGTCGATATAAGTCAAACTAGTGTACGCAATGGTGCAGATCAGCACTCTGATCTCACATGTTGTCAGATCAGTTTTAGAAAAAATATATTCCAACTCACCAAGAGCTCTATTAAATTTCTCAACATCACTGATCTCACCAAAATGTGATTTTCGATCACAAATAGTAGGATCATAGTAGATTATATGCTCTCTCTTTGTGTTGAAGATCTTACATGTTGGAGCTGTGTCGGATTCGTACCCCCCCCCAGCAACGTACTAGGCACCTCGAAGTTATTCAATTAAAGGCACCCCCGATTTTAGAATATATGTGTTCACTTTAACCACAAGACATGTTGTATATGGCGCTCAGGTTTATTATTAGTATATTGCCGACCGGAATGGTAGTAGTAAGCATAAAAAAATAAACGGATCGTTAAATAATAACAGCTAGAGAACATTAAACAAATCAATCCTTCCAAAGATACTGGTTTGAGCAAGTTTTCCCTATAATTGGAGATACATTCCCCACTCTTGATGTAGGTCATGAAACCACTATAGCGCATATGGCCAGCAGATCTCATACGAATAAGTGAAAATTTTCTTTTAAGAAAGGGGAAAAGATCGTCATCCTGAAAATATTCTTCTAACATGTCATATTGCATTATTTCAGCCATTCCACGCTTATTCGATAAGTCTGGGTTATTGCAAACAGATCCAGAAGTTAATATGTATTTATATAATGGTTTTTCATAGTAGCAAATTACATTTGAATGAGATATGACTTTGTACGTAAAACCAATGTCTTCAGCAATGCCTTCTGAGAACTTAATACCGTATTCTTCGATTATTTTTGCATCGTAGAGCATTGACCAAGAGGTTACTGGGAACTTTTCAGTAGCCCTAGCAATAAGTGCTTCTGATCTATTCATAATAGTAACTGGATATTTTTGAAGATCTTCTTTCATTTTTGTACGTTCGTTTGAGTAGATGAAATTGCATCCTACTAGATCTGCCTCGTATTTTTTCATAATCGAGACCATCTCTGATAAATAAGAAAATGAGGGTATATCATCAACATCTAAAAACCAATAATAGTCTCCAGAGGATGTTTCCATCCCTAGATTTTTAGATCCGCCGAGCTCAGATTCACCACAATATCTAACAATCCGATACGTTTTGAGATGTTTAACATTTTGCTCTAAAACTTCCAGTGAGTTATCTATACATTGGTCAGAAACGACAAAAATAATTTCAAGGTCTTTAAATGATTGTTCAATTAGATATGTTACAATATCCGGAATATATTTGGCACCATTTAATATGGGCACAATCACACTCACCTCAGGCATTACATCTCTTCAAAACCCTTAACATACAGCTTTAGTTTAAATAATGCCATATTATAACTGTAAGATATAGAACTAATATATTATAATTCTATATCATATAAATTCTAGTTGCATGTTAAAAAAAAGTTATCTGAAGTTATAGTAGAGATGAAATTTGTAGACCATCCAATCATGCTTGCGATGGCTGCAGAGAGATATAGATGATGAAGAATGTCAATCTGAGTGATGAAGTATCTTAGTTTAGGAAGTTGTTAATAAGACCCGTAAACAGAAGAAATGACAATTGAGAATAAAGAACACACCGACTCTACAGAATGAAATTAACAGCGAGTATGATCCTAGAATCTAGAAAGAGCATTAATCACGGGGATCTTCATATTCTTCTTCGAATTCATCCAGCGGTCCCAATTCAACTTCTTCTTTCTTGATTTTCTTCGGTTTAGCCGTGGTGTTAGCATAGCGGTAAGCTTTGATATGAGCACCAGGCCGCAGATTGTCATCATAAGTCTTAGTAATGTTCAGTGCAATGACCTGGCAGTCATCAGCAAAAAGAATACCAGTCAAGGCATCATTAATGGCCCGGATGAATTTATCAAGATCAGGCTTGACAATCGGATGCAGACGCTTATGCGGCTGTACGGAAGCCGGCCGGGTGAGATAGAAATCAACATCTAAAGCGTAAGCAGAAGAGCTGTCGGCGATCCAGCAGCTTTCTTCCAAAGCCCGCTGCGCCTCTGTCGCTACCCGGTTACGCCAGGCTTCCAGACTACCTTGGTTAGAATGAGTAACTACCGTCTTGTTGATCTTTTTAATATAGTAGGCTCTGGTACTTCCTTCCGGCGAAGGTTCACCCAGCACACTGAATTCCAAGGTCTCTAATGGTTCTCCGATCGGCATCTAACTTCCAGTCAAGGATGCGTCCAGTATACTAATAGTTTAGGTATGCCAAGGAGTACTCGGAACAGCGCAGATAACATTCTAGAAGCAATTTACGAATTTCTTAGAAAACGCAGTAAAATTCGAGAGATCTGCGCGTTTCTCATCAGCTAATTAAAAGTATTACCTCGGCTATCGACGATTCTCCTCAGGATGACGTGTATTGTCAAAAATGGAAAATACCGCAGGCCAGAGAAAAGAAGGAGTTAGAATGCAGATCACAGGTGCAGAGCTATTTGTCAAGGCACTGGAAAAAGAAAAAGTGGACGTCCTTTTTGCCTACCCAGGCGGACAAGCAATCGACTTATTCAATGCTCTCTACGGGCAGAAAAACATCGAAGTTGTCTTGCCTCGTCATGAGCAGGCGTTAGTTCACGCTGCCGATGGTTACGCCCGTTCCACCGGTAAAGTCGGTGTCTGTCTGGTAACCAGCGGTCCCGGAGCGACCAATCTGGTAACCGGCATAGCCACTGCCAATTATGACAGCGTACCATTAGTCTGCTTCACCGGTCAGGTTCCGACCAGCCTCATCGGTAACGATGCGTTTCAGGAAGTTGACACGATCGGCATTACCCGCAGCATTTCGAAGTATGCTGTGACGGTAAGAGACCGCAACGATCTGGCCGCGATCATCAAAAAAGCCTTCTACATCGCCAAAAGCGGCAAGCCAGGAGTGGTAGTGGTGGATTTACCCAAGGACATTCAGCAGGCTTACGGCAGTGATGAATATCCTGAGCAGGTTGAAATCCGCGGCTATAAGCCAAACACGGCTGTGCATAGCCGCCAGATCAGGAAGGCGATTGAGACATTAAACAGCGCTAAAAAACCAATCTTTCTCATCGGCGGCGGCGTTAATATCGCTCAGGCACAGGCAGAGCTGACCCAGCTGGTTGAAAAAACCGGTGTGCCAGTGGTGACGACAATCATGGGCAAAGGAGCACTGCCGTCTGATCATCCGCTGTATGTCGGCAATTTGGGAATTCACGGCAGCTATGCCGCTAATTCTGCCATCAGCGAGTGTGATGTGCTTTTCTCCATCTGCACCAGGTTCAACGACCGTATTACCGGCAAGACTGGCGAGTTTGCGAAGAATGCCAAGATCATTCACGTGGATATTGATCCAGCCGCCATCTCGAGGAATATTGTAGTTGATATTCCGATTGTGGCTGATGCCAAAAATGCTATCAATGCCCTGCTGGCAAAAGCCGAAAAACTGCCGATTAAGGAGTGGCAGGAGCAGATCAAACAATGGGATCGAGCTTACCCGCTGGTCATGAAGGGCACACATCTAACACCGCAGATCATCATTCAGAAAATCAATGAGACATTCAAAGAAGCAGTGATCACCACCGATGTCGGTCAGAATCAGCTCTGGGCTACTCAGTTCTTAGAACTCAATGTACATAAACAAATGCTGACTTCCGGCGGACTGGGTACCATGGGTTACGGCTTTCCGGCTGCCCTCGGCGCTAAAATCGGCAATCCTGAAAAGGACGTTATTGCCATTACTGGCGACGGCGGTCTGCAGATGAATATTCAAGAAATGGCAACGGCCGTGGTCTGTGAACTGCCAGTGATTATTTGTGTAATGAACAACGGCTATCTGGGCAATGTCCGTCAGTGGCAGGAGATGTTCTTTAATAAGCAGTATTCCAGCACCTGTCTGCGCCACCGCAAGAGCTGCCCTACGCCCTGCAGTTCACCGCATGATGATTGTCCGCAATATACGCCGGACTTTGTTCGTTTAGCTGAAAGCTACGGTGCCCAAGGTATCCGTGTGCAGAAGATCGAAGAAATCGTTCCCGCTCTGCAGCAGGCTAAAAAGAACAAAACCACACCGACACTGATTGAATTTATTATTGAAAGAGAAGAAAACGTGCTGCCGATTGTGCCCCCGGGAAGCCCGCTCAGCAACATGATCATGGATTGTTAGGAGGAATAAAAATGGAAATGAAGAAAAGATGGATCAGTTTATATGTCGAAAATGAAGTCGGTGTTCTGGCCCGCATTTCCGGCCTCTTTTCTGGGAAATCATACAATTTAAACAGTCTCACGGTCGGTACCACGGAAGATCAGTCGATTTCCCGCATGACCATCAGCCTGACCAGCGATGAGCAGACTTTTGAGCAGGTTAAGAAACAACTGAACCGCAGCATTGAAGTCATTAAAGTCGTGGATTTTACTGACATTGCCATTCACATGAAAGAGCTGATGTTTACTAAAATCAGCAACTGTACGCAGCAAGATATGACGGAAATCTTCCGCATCTGCAAAGTCTTTGATGTGCGGGCAATTGATTATAATTCAACTACAGTCTTATTGGAGAGTATTCAGACCGAAACAAGAAATGATGATCTTATCCGTCTGCTGGGTGAAAGCTTTCCCGACCGCATCGAAATTGTCCGCGGTGGCAGTGTAGCAATTGAAGCGATCAGCATAACTGACAGATAAACGAGTTCAACTACGAGAATGAATAATTTCTAAGCTTAAATGAAAAAAAGTCAGGAAAGCCGCAAAGAAGTTTTCCTGCTTTGATTTTTTTACATATGAAGGAAAAATACTGATGAGTGGTTGTGTCGCCTTAGCCATGCTTCCCACCGACTGTCTGTATCTTAACTTCAACATTCATGATTTATCAGCCGGTAAGCTATTGGCGGGCAACAGCCTAAAATCCAACGTACCACGCTCAGTTCCATTAACAATGAGCGTAAGAGAGTGGATGCCAGGATAATGTTTCCTGGAACTTAGCTCTGCAAAGGAGTGAGTTTTTGTGTAGGTCTTTTCTTGATTTGCTTTTAACGAAAGCTCGGAAATCTGAAACATCTTTCGACTTCGCTTCCCGTTGGCTTTTACATAATCAATGCCATATTCTAATCTCACCTTTGTTGTTTCATCTGCTGAAATTATAAATGAAAACGACAGATCATTGCCGATGGAAACAGATATAGCACTCAGTGCAAAGCCCTTGACATGCACATGCTGGGCATCACCAAAGCCAAAAATATCCAGCACCTCTTTGTTGCCTTTCTTCAGAAGTGTCCTGCAGCCGTGCTTTACAATCCAATCAGTGTATTCGTTTTTACCGTACCAATCCTTCGCAATTTTTGCAACTAGCTCGGGATGTGTTTTAGAGATATCGTTTAGATTATTAGCCACACTTTTACGGACATACAGTGACGGATCAGCTTTCAAGAGTTCTAAAACAGCAAGAACTGGAGAAGGGTCTTTTTTGAAGCTGGGTAGTGCTTGTCCCCACGGCAGTTGCGGACGGCAGCCTTCGCTAGCAAGTCGCCGGATGTGTTCATTTTCCGACTTAGCCCAGATACTCATCTGCCGCATCATGCGCTCCTCATGATTGATGATGAAGGGCCTCACTGCCATCTCCGAAGTTGAAGATGGACTGTATCTTTCCAACGCAGCGATTGATAAATCCCAATGATTCTCATCCTGCCCAAAGACTTCAACAAAATCAGGTAAACACATTAGAGAGAAGTCATAAAATCCAGGGGGAAAGTTTGCAACCACTTGGTCAATAATGCCCAGCGCCTGTTCATAATCAGTTGGTAGATATTTTCCTAAATTGATGGTAATCTTCCGCATACGAGCTTTTAATTCCAATGAATCCCAGGTTTCATCAATAAGGTCATTGAGAAAATCATCAACCTGAAAAGAAGGGTACACGGCTCTGAAACTCAAAGCTAGTTCACGAAGTGAGTTGTAATTGTAATACTTGTTTTTCATCAATTCTGGCATAGATGCTCCTTTTCAAAGTGAGTTTAAGCGAATCTCGTTCAAAATTTAAAAAGTATTATACTCACTACGATCCGAGTGTAAGCGCTGCGGGTTGCAGCAGTTTTCTCTGCGCATATCCCGCTAAAGCGAGTATTCTCGATAATTAGTTAAGTAAGGCTGGGATCAGTATCCACAGACCCACTTTCAGATTTTATCGAATTTGTAATCAAGCGTTGGGGAAACGATCGGTTTACCATTTTTATCAACCAAAATAGTCAAACCTCCAGAGGAACCATTGGAATGAAATAGATAATTCACGCCGGTTTCTTTATCGACCCAGATTTCAAAAGGCGACATTCGGCCCTGTGCATAAGTCTTAATGAATCGTTCACTGTTCATTTTATTCACCTTGTGTGGAATATGAGCTTCTGCCATATATACTGCTGTTCTGCCTTGACCACGCAGGCAAGACTAAAAGAAGATCTTTAGCTATTTCCTCTTCGATATGGAATTTCTTGAGAAAAATAAGCGCAAAATTGCATTGGTTGTCATTGATGTTCAGAAAAAGTTCCGCCTGGAAAAGTTAGATGAAACGCTGTTTAAGAAACACATCGACATCATCAATGAAGCGACTCGGCTATTCCGAAATGCTCAGCGACCAGTCATTTTTGTAAATTACATCGGGAACAGTGAGTGTCATCCTTACGATGGCGAAGACGGTGACGAATATTTCGATGAAATCCTAACTGCTGAAACAGACATCATTGTTTACAAAAAACACATGAATAGTTTCCGCGAAAGCGAACTCGCGCAAGTTGTTAAAGCAACTGGCTGTGATAATGTGCTCCTGGCAGGAACAGTCACGCAGTATTGTGTCCTTGCCACCTACTTCAGCGCCTTTGATCACGGCTTAGTTCCCTATCTGCTCCAAGGTGGCTGTCTTTCTAATGATGAAGCAGTTAATCAGGCTGCCGAGCTGATCTGCAAAACTTATGATTTAGCAGAAGTTAAAGAAAATCTACTCCAAGTGCGAGTCTGAATTGTCAGAGAATATTGTCTTAGACTAAATGCAGAGAAACGATAAATTTTAAACTACAGATGAGTGTAGTTTTGATTGAAAAATTAAGATTAATTATTAATCAGCTCAAGTAAGTGCTGATACTGCCATTCTCGTTCTTCATTGACCGCGTAAAGTGCGCTTTCTTTCGGAGCGGCATAAAATACGGATTTAACGGCATAGGTAGAAGCGTGCAGAGCGTGTTCAGCAACGTGGGCAGTGGCAGCGGCATGACCGGCAGCGCGGGCGGCAAAAGCAGCAGTTTCCGCTTCCAGTTTGCGGGCGGCAGCGTGAGCGTTGAAAGCGGCTGAGCGGGCGTCAGACATCGAAAGTTCACATTTCACCCATTGACGAGCAGCTTCGATCGCCAACTTAGGTCTTTCATCATCAGGACAATTCTTTGTAAAATTAAGCAAAACGTGTTCAGCGCAATCAGCAGCCCAGACAGCAAGAGTTTTTTGATCTTGTTTATCTACCAACTCTGTTAACGAACTAAATATATCTGCCTCGGCAAACTTTACCTTCATAAAGGTCTGTTAACACCTTCTTAGCTTATGAAGCTATCCTCCTCTGTCAAAGATGATACGTTCACTTCATCCACCAATGGAGCTTCGATCTTGCCGACATTAACATCAGGAACCAGCACCGCCTCTTGATGCTGGTATCGTTTCAGGCAATCGCGGGCACCTTGATAACCAGCGGATAAAGCATCACTCAGCGAAGCGTAGCCAATTCTTTCGGCACCGCCGACCGCCGCTACACCCGGACAGGAAGCGATGTGTACAACACCGGTTGCCGCATCAGCAATGAACGGCGAGGAAGTAGTCAGCTTAGTAAAATTCACTTCGCTGCGGATCGTCAAGACACCGTCGGCGACAGCGGCGTTCTTAATCAGAAACTCCGGTTTAATCGGTGTGTCTATTGCTAATTTCTTTTCAAATAATTCAGTAAGATCTGTCGGCGGCAGATTGAGAATTTTATCCTCCAGACGGTTTTTAGCAGTTTTCAGAATCAAATCAGGAAGATGCTGCGGAGCGTCGATGGAAAACTCTACTGCTTTGACTTTAGCGAATAAGCGGCCGTTGCTGGCGTAAATGTCAATCACTGCTTTTTCTACAATCGCTTTAGCGTCAGTAGCCATTTTGTAGACACTCAGCTCTTTTGAAGAAAAAGGACGCGGCACTTGAGCGTGGGCCTTGATTTTCAAGGCAAGATCCGCATCAGAAATTTCCAGATGATCGGTGATACGCACCTTCGGCAAAGCCGGACGAATTTCAGCGCGGTAATCTACTTTTGCACGACTGCCGCCCCAGAAAGGCCGGCGGATGCCGCTGACCTGTTTGAGCCACTTCACAAAGTCACTGGAATCTGATTCAATTACACCTTCTTCCACCAACGGTGCTGTTAAATTAGGCCAGATGTCCACCAGCAGATCGTTCAAAGCCGTTTCGGAGATGGAAACGGCAAAATCATGCTCACCAGCAAAGCTCTCTATTTCCGTTTTAGCTTCCGCCGGGCAGCTGTTGAGACAAAGAGCAGCGACGAGACTGCCTTGAAAAGCGGCGAGATGCTGTGCAGAGATATTGAGAGTAGGACTGCCGGCCAGCATCGAAGCGGGCACCAATCGGGACAAGGGCATATCAGTATCTACAGACTCAACGTGCAGCAGCTTCTGCAGCGGCAGAGCGTGAAGAATAAGATTTAGTAAAGCGACACCCAGCGTGCCGGAATTATAACCCCCGA
>ULSO01071271.1_pt1 | contig 13446 bp, 9 predicted proteins | sample 1956701 | NCBI WGS metagenome assembly ULSO01 (sample SAMEA4835708, study PRJEB28245) | human gut metagenome | biome: gut microbiome; material: fecal sample | place: Denmark | collected 2008 | reverse complement strand
ACCCGGAGGTCGCAGGTTCGAGTCCTGTCTCCGCAACCAGACAAATAGGAGTCAAGTTCCCAACAGTCGTATGAGACTGGCAAAGACTTGACTCCTATTTTTTTATATCATGCTTTGCGCTATGACACTCCATGTCCTTGTCCAAATTCTCTTCCAGCCCTTGCGGTGTTTCGTAAAGAGGAACGCAGGGATCAGGAATCAAACGGCAAATGTGACATTTGTCCATCAGCAGATTCCCAAATGGACTGTTCTGCCCAGGGCCCCGCAGAAAGCGCATACTCCCTGATGGATGTTCGCTGAATACTGTTTATGTGGAGGTATATGCGAAATCCACCCCAAGCGGCTATGAGAACAAGAATAACCGTTCCCGTTACGATCACTTTTTCTTCACGTCAAAACCATGAACAATTCAGCCACCGAATGGGAGGCGCCGGAGCAATAGCTGCATGCGCTGCTGGACAAGCAGCTATAGCAGGGCAGAGACCTGGAACGCACGGAAAATACCAGCTATCCCATTGGGCCGGAGAACCCCATCCGCAAAAACAGGGAGATTTTGGAACGAAGGCCTTGCGGTTTTTCATAGGGTGTGCTATACTCCTTTCGGTTTAAGGAATGCGGCGAAAGGGGGAGCTCCCTGGCGCCACGCTCAGAATATGGATGACAAGAACCAGATTGCGAGGGAGCCTGTGTTCCAGGCTGAGAGGGTCCCAGGAAGGACCGACCGTACCCTGTTTTTCATGTATGACAGGGACATCAGCATCTGCGTGAAAGTCATGGCAGGGTATGTGCTGATGCACATACCTTTTTCTTTTGCGCGGACAAATTGAATGGAGGTACCCCTATGAAAAAGAAACTCCCCGCACTCCTGTTGACTCTGGCACTGTGCTGCGGCCTGATGAGCGGCTGCGGCGGCTCCGGCGAAACCACGTCGGACGACACATCCTCCGACGGCGTCCAGGAGATCCCCTCCCTGAAGATTGCCTTCTCCCCTTACGCCGACGCCGACATGATCTCCGAGTCCACCCAGCCCCTGGAAGACCTGCTGAAGGAAAAGCTGCTGGAAAAGGGCTATGACGTGGGCGAGATCGACATGACCGTGGGCACCAGCTACACCGCCGTGGGCGAGGCACTCAGTGCCGGCAGCGCGGATCTGGGCTTTATCTCCGGCGGCAACTACGTGCTCTTCTCCGACGACTGCGACGTGCTGCTCACCGCCCTGCGCTACGGCATCAACAAGGACTCCGAAAACCCCGCCGACTGGAATGACGGCACCATCGAGGAAAACACCGATGAGATGAGCACCTACTACCGCTGCATTCTGCTGGCCGGCCCCACGGAAAAGGGCCAGGAGCTCATCGCCAAGGTCAACGGCGGCCAGGAACTCACCTGGGAGGATCTCAACAGTGCCACCTGGGCGGTGCTGAACCCCACCTCCGCCTCCGGCTACATCTATCCCTGCCTGTGGCTCCAGGAGCACTACGGCAAGGGCATCAGCGACCTGGACAACGTGGTGGAGTGTGACTCCCACACCACCTCCGTTGCCCGCCTGGCCGCGGGACAGGTGGATGTGATGGTCTCCTACGGCCACATCCGTATCAAAAACGCCCCCATCTGGGAATCCGACTTCGGCGGCACCGCCCCCATGGTGGAGCAGACCGGCGTCATCGGCGTCACAGAGGGCATCTACAATGACATGATCGCCTACAGCAAGACCTCTGAGACCATGGAGGACGAGGACTTCCGCAAGGCCGTGGGCGAATCCTTCATCGAGCTGGCCGAGACGGAAGAGGGCCAGGCCATCTTCAGCGTCTTCAGCCAGGTGGGCTACACCTGGGGCAGCGACTCTGACTACGACGGGGAGCGGGATGCCCAGGCTCTCCTCAAATCCATGGAGCAGTAACCGCTCTGCCGGGAGGTTGACCATGCTGCAAGTCCTGCATATCCAAAAAGAATTTCCCCGCTCCGGCCAAGTCCTGCGGGATGTGAGCTTCACCCTGGGGGACGGGGAGTTTCTCTCCGTCATCGGTCCCTCCGGAGCCGGCAAGACCACCCTCTTCCGGATCCTCAACGGCACGGAAGTCTGCGGCGGCGGTGAGATTCTCTACAAAGGCACCCACTTTGAAGCTGCCCGGGGCCGGGACAAGCGGGCGGTACAGCGGACCATCGGCACCATCTATCAGGATTTCTGTCTGGTGGAAAACACCTCCTCCCTGCAAAATGTCCTGAACGCGTGCCTGCCGGAGATGTCCCTGGGGGCCGCCCTCCTGGGGCTCTTCGGCCGGGCGCGGACGGAAAAAGCCGCCGGGATTCTGCGGGAGGTGGGGCTGGAGGACAAGCTCTCGGAGCCGGTGAAGCGGCTCTCCGGCGGGCAGAAGCAGCGGGTGGCCATCGCCCGGGCCCTGATGCGGGATCCGGCAGTGCTGCTGGCAGATGAGCCGGTGGCCTCTCTGGATCCCGTCACCGGGCGGCAGATCCTGGAGCTGCTGCGGCAGATCCAGCGCAGCCGGGGTGTCAGCATCCTCATGAACAGCCACAATCTGGAACTGTCTTTGGAATTTTCCGACCACATCATCGGTATCAGCCGGGGCCGGGTGGTCTTTGACGGCACGCCCGGAGCGGTGACGGAGGATGTCCTGCGGGAGATCTACGGCGGAACAGGAGTGTCCCCATGAGACGACACATTCCCCGCCCGCTGACGGTGGCCGCCTTTGGGGCACTGTTTCTGGCGGCTGCCTGGTTCACCGGATGCGACCTCACGTTGCTGTGGTCCCGGCGGGGCCACCTGACGGACATTGCCCGGGAGATGTTTCCCCCGGAGTGGAGCTTTGCCGGAAAAGTTCTGCCCCTCCTCTGGATCACCGTCCAGATGTCCGTCACCGGGACGGTGCTGGGCGCTGTGCTCTCCGTCCCGGCCGCCATGGTCTGCGCCGCTCCCCTGCCGGGCCCCCGGGCGGTAAAAAAGCTCCTGCAGTTCTGCATTCAAGTCCTCCGATCCTTTCCGGCACTGATCCTGGCTCTGTTGGCCACCTTCTTCCTGGGCATCGGCGCCTTTGCGGGCACCGCCGCCATCACCGTCTACACCTTTGCCATCATGACCCGCCTCACCTACGAGGACATGGAACACGCACCTCTGGGGCCCTACACGGCTCTGCGGGCCATGGGCGCCACCTCCGTCCGGGCCTTTTCGCGGTCTATTTTCCCGGAGATCGCCCCCTCCTACCTCACCAACGCCCTCTATCTGCTGGAGGGCAACGTGCGCCACAGCGCCATTTTGGGCTATGTGGGGGCCGGGGGCATCGGCCTGCTGCTCAACGAAAAGGTCTCCTGGCGGGAGTATGGCAAAGTGGGCATGATTTTGCTGCTGCTCTTTGTCACGGTCTATCTCATGGAGGCCCTCAGCACCCTGCTGACCCGCCTGGTGCAGCAGGAGGTGACCCTGGGCCGGGCAGGCCGGTGGGCACTGGCCGGCGCGGCAGGGGGTCTGTTCCTCCTGTGTACCCTGACGCTGCCGCCGCCGGATCTCTCCCGCACCAGCCTCCGGATGGTGCGGGCTCTGCTGACCGGTATCCTCCACCCGGACTGGGGCCTTTTCTTCCAAACGGACAGCAGCGGCCTTGCCTATCTGCTGCTGGAGACGGCGGCTATCGCCCTGGTGGGAACCTGCGTGGGCGTGGTCCTTGCCATTCCCCTGGCCTTCCTGGGCAGCGGGCGTTTCTTCCCCGCCCCGGTGGCCTGGCTGTTCCGTACGCTGGTGGCCGCCATCCGCTCCGTCCCCTTTTTGATCTACGGCCTGATCTTCATCCGGGTCTGCGGCCCCGGCTCCTTCACCGGCGTGCTGACGCTGGCGGTGTGCAGCGTGGGGCTTTTGTGCAAACGGTTCTCGGAGGCCATCGACGCGCTGGATCTGCGTCCCTGCCTGGCTCTGGAGGCCATGGGCGTGACCCGGCTTCCCCGCATCCGCCACGGCGTGCTGCCCCAGCTCTCCCCTCAGCTCTTCTCCGCCACCCTCTACCGGTTCGACGTCAACATCCGGGAAGCATCGGTGCTGGGGCTGGCGGGAGCCGGCGGCATCGGTGCGCCGCTGATCTTTGCCATGAACCAATACGCCTGGAACCAGGTGAGCACCCTGGCCCTGGGCATGATCCTCCTTGCCTGGCTGGTGGATCTGATCTCCACCGCCTGCAGGCGCCGGTCAAACTAACAGCAAGAGCCGCTCCCGAAGGTTTCGGGAGCGGCTCTTCTGTTTGCCGTTTCAAATCCGTTTCACGCCGTCTCTTCGGCGAAGTTTCCGGTGTAGAGCTGGTAGTACTTGCCCTTCTTCTCGATCAGCTCGTCGTGGGTGCCCCGCTCGATGATGCGGCCCTGCTCCATGACCATGATGCAGTCGGCGTTGCGCACGGTGGAGAGGCGGTGGGCGATGACGAAGGTGGTACGGCCGGTCATCAGGGCGTCCATACCGTCCTGCACCAGCTTTTCCGTCCGGGTATCGATGGAGCTGGTGGCCTCATCCAGAATCAGCACCGGGGGATCCGCCACGGCGGCCCGGGCAATGGCGATCAGCTGCCGCTGGCCCTGGGAGAGGTTGGCGCCGTCCCCGGTGAGCATGGTGTCATACCCGTCGGGCAGCCGGCGGATGAAGCCGTCGGCATTGGCCAGCTGGGCCGCCGCCACGCACTCTTCGTCGGTGGCGTCCAGATTGCCGTAGCGGATGTTCTCCATCACAGTGCCGGTAAAGAGGTGGGTATCCTGGAGCACGATGCCCATGGACCGCCGCAGGTCCGGCTTTTTGATCTTGTTGATGTTGATGCCGTCATAGCGGATCTTGCCGTCGGCAATGTCGTAGAAACGATTGATGAGGTTGGTGATGGTGGTCTTGCCGGCGCCGGTGGCGCCTACGAAGGCGATCTTCTGGCCGGGCTTTGCCCAGAGGCTGATGTCGTGGAGCACCAGCTTATTCTCGTCATAGCCGAAGTCCACACCATCCAGGGTGACGCTGCCCTCCAGCTTGGTGTAGGCAGCGGTGCCGTCGTCCTTGGGCTGCTTCCAGGCCCAGACATTGGTGCGCTGGGCAGACTCTTCCATCTGGCCGTCGGCCTTCTCCCGGGCGTTCACCAGTTCCACATAGCCCTCGTCTGTCTCCGGCTGCTGGTCCATCAGGTCGAAGACCCGCTGGGCACCGGCGGCGGCGTTGACCACGAAGTTCACCTGCATGCTCACCTGGGTGATGGGCTGGGTGAAGCTCTTGTTGAGGCTCAGGAAGGTGATGACGGTACCCAACGTCACGCCGGCCATATCGTTGATGCCCAGGATGGCGCCTACGATGGCCACCAGGGCGTAGCTGAGCCAGCCGATGTTGGCGTTGACGGGCATCAGGAGATTGGCGTAGCGGTTGGCCATATCGGCGCTTTGCCGCAAGTCCTCGTTGACCTTGTTGAAGTCCGCCATGGCGGCCTGCTCATGGCAGAAGACTTTCACCACTTTTTGACCGTCCAGCATCTCCTCGATGAAGCCGTCCACAATGCCCAGGTTCCGCTGCTGCTGAACATAATATTTGGCAGAAAGCCTGGAGAAATTTTTGGTTACCAGCAGCATGACACAGGCGGTGAGGATGGAGATCACGGTAAGCGCCGGGTTGAGCAGCAGCATGGTCACCAGGGTGGCGGCCATGGTGATGGCGGAATTGATGATCTGGGGAATGCTCTGGCCCAGGAGCTGGCGCAGGGTGTCCACGTCGTTGGTGTAGACGGACATGATGTCGCCGTGAGCGTGGGTGTCGAAATACTTGATGGGTAGGGATTCCATCCGCCGGAACAGGTCGTTTCGCAGGTTGCGCATGGTGCCCTGTCCCACGGAGACCATGATGCGGTTATAGGCATAGGACGCCGCAACACCCAGCACCAACACAGCAACCAGCTGCAAAATGGCCCGGCCCAGGCCGCCAAAATCGGTGGAGCCGGAGTTGATCATGGGCACGATGTAGTCATCCACCAGGGTCTGGGGGAAGGTGGCGCCCATGACGTTGGCGATGGCGGAGATCAGGATGCACGCCACCACCAGAATGAATGGGAACTTATAATCGTGCAGCATATAGCCCAGGACCCGCTTAAGCACCGCGGTGGGGCTTGCTTTTTGTTCTTGGGGTTTCATGGTGTCACATCCTCCTCTCACGCGGGCTGGTCGAAGTCGCCGCCGCCCTGGATCTGGGAATCATAGATCTCCCGATAGATGGCGTTGGTCTCCAGCAGGTGTTCCGGCGTATCGAAGCCATCCACACGGCCGTCATCCAGAACCAGAACCCGGTCGGCCTGCTCCACGCTGGAAATCCGCTGGGCAATGATGATCTTGGTGGTGCCGGGGATACGCTTGGCAAAGGCCGCGCGGATCTTGGCGTCGGTGGCGGTATCCACGGCGGAGGTGGAGTCGTCCAGGATCAGCACCTTGGGCTTTTTCAGCAGGGCCCGGGCGATGCAAAGACGCTGCTTCTGGCCGCCGGAGACGTTTGCGCCGCCCCGCTCAATGTAGGTGTGGTAGCCGTCAGGCAGGCGGTCGATGAACTCGTCGGCACAGGCCGCCTGACAGGCTTCGACGCACTCTTCCTCCGTGGCGTCGGGATTGCCCCAGCGCAGGTTATCCAGAATGGTGCCGGAGAACAGCGTGTTCTTCTGGAGCACCACGGAGACCTGGTTGCGCAATGCCTCCATGTCATACGCCCGCACGTCCAGGCCGCCCACCTTCACGGAGCCGGAGTCCACGTCATAGAGCCGGCAGATGAGGTTCACCAGACTGCTCTTGCCGGAGCCGGTGCCGCCGATGATGCCGATGGTCTCGCCGGAGCGGATGTGCAGGTCGATGTCGGAGAGGACGCTTTTGCCGCTGCCGTGCTGGTAGGAGAAGGTCACATGGTCGAAGTCGATGGAGCCGTCGGCCACTTCCATAACGGGCTTTTCCGGGTCGTGGAGGTCGGGGGTCTCATTGAGCACCTCGCTGATCCGGCGGATGCTGGCCATGGACATAGAGATCATGACGATGACCATGGAGAGCATCATCAGACTCATCAAAAGGCCCATGATATAGCTGAAGAGGCTGGTGAGATCACCGGTGGACATGGTGCCCCCCACAATGTAATGGGCGCCCAGCCAGGAGATCATGATGATGCAGAAGTACACAGCGGTCATCATGGCGGGGTTGTTGAAGGCCAGCAGGCCCTCGGCCTTGACAAACAGGCGGTAGAGGTTGGCGGAGGCCTTGGCGAACTTGCTGTTCTCATAGTCCTCCCGGACGAAAGCCTTCACCACCCGGATGGCGGAGATGTTTTCCTGGACGCTGGCGTTGAGGTCATCATACTTGCGGAAGACCTCGTTGAAGATCTTCAGGGTCACCACCATGATGGATCCCAATACCACGATCAAAAACACCACGGCAATGAGGAACGTCAGGCTCAGCTTGGGGCTGATGATCAGGCACATGGCATAGCTGAAGATCAGCGTCAGGGGCGAACGTACCGCCACACGGATCACCATCATGAAGGCATTCTGCACATTGGTGATATCGGTGGTCATCCGGGTCACCAGGCCCGGCACGCTGAACTTATCGATATTGGAGAAGGAGAAGGTCTGGATATTGGCGTAGATGGCCTTGCGGAGATTGGCTGCCAGGCCGGACGAGGCGCTGGCGGCGAAGCGTCCGGCGCCGGCGGCGAAAAACAATCCCAAAAACGCGATGACCACCATGACCGCACCGTAGCGGTACACCACGGAGAGGTCTCCGGTTTCCAGACCGTCATCGATGATGATGGCGGTAATAAAGGGCAGCAGAATGTCCATCAGCACTTCCATGGTGGTCATGCCGATGCACAAAAGCGCGTCCCGCTTGAAGCGGCCCAGCTGCCGCAGCACAGTTTTCATGGGTTCGATACCTCCTTGGATTTTGTTTGGGTAAGTTGGGAAAGATTGTCCAGCAGCTTGTTCTGCAGGCGGTTGAGCAGATCCAGCTCCTGGAGGGAAAGGCAGCCATAGAGCTGCTGCTGGATCTTGCGGGTGGTCTCATCCAGGAAGGGCTGGATCTGCCGGCCCTTTTCCGTGGGAAACAGCAGCTTGCACCGGTCGTCCCGGGCACAGCACTCCACCCGGATATAGCCCTTTTCCCGCAGGCGCTTGACCATGCCCGACAGAGCAGCCATGGAACAGCCGAAGTCCCGGTGGATCTCCGTCAGGGACGTCCCACGGTCACAGTGTCGGAAGACATACTGCAGGATGTGGGCCTGTACGGCCGTGAGCTCCGCCTCCGCCATAAAGCTGTTCGCCAGCAGCTCCATCTGAATACAGATCTGCCGGTTGTTCCGGACCATCCGCCCCCGGTCGATCTTCTCCATGATTTCGCCTCTTTTCATTGGTTAAGGGGTAAATAATTTCATCCCTACGTTTTTATAGCACAAAGCCCGTTGCGTGTGAAATTCAAATATGCTATATTCTATAAATAACTTTTATTGATTGTTCGCATAATACGCCGGTGCTTCCGGCATGGAGGTGCATCCTTTTGAATACCACACAGCTGGAATGCTTTATGGAAGTGGCCAACTTTCTGAACTTTTCCCGGGCAGCGGAGCATCTGCGCATCACCCAGCCTGCCGTCAGTCACCAGATCAACACCCTGGAGGACGAGCTGGGGGTGAAGCTGTTTCTGCGCTCCAGCAAAAATGTGCGTCTGACACCGGAGGGCAGCCAGTTCATGCACTACGCCGGGGAAATCCTGAAGCTGACCCAGCTGTCCAAGTCCCGGATGAAGGAGGCGCAGCAGTCCCTGCCCCGGCGGCTGGGGATCGGCTGCCGCAACACGCTGGAACTCCGGTTTCTGGCTCCTGCCCTGCGGCTGCTGCGGGCGCGGTGTCCGGAGGTGCTGCCGGTGCTGCGCCTGATCCCCTTCGACTCCCTGGAAAACCTGCTGGTGGAGGGGGATGTGCACGTCATGTTCTCCTTTCAGGAGATCTCCATCCCCAAGATCCGCTGCCGGGAGGTGCTCACCTGCGGCGCCGTATGCGTGTGCAGCCGGGATCATCCCCTGGCCGGCAGCAGCTCCCTCACCGCTGCCCAGCTGCAGAAGATCGGCCCCATGGCCGTCTGCCGCCCCCGGATCTGCCCGGCTCCTCTGCTGCAGATCCAAAGCTCCATCGTAGGCGGCCGGGAGACCAGCGGCATCTACTTTTGCGATAATCTGGAGATCATATTGCCTCTGCTCCAGTCCGGATACGCCTATGCGGTACTGGCGGATCTGCCTCACACCCGGCTGCCGGACCTGTGCTATATCCCCCTGCCGGAGTTTGCCCCGCTCTCTTTCCGGGCCGTATACCGCACCGGGGGGGCCATTCCGGTTTTGAACGAATTTCTTGGCATCCTGCAGGAAAGCGCCTCCCTTCCCGACCAGCCGTGACCTCCGGCAGTTTCTCAGATCCGCCGGGAAAACGGAACCGATCCCCTGTGCAAAAAGCCCAACTGTCTTTTCACTCCCGGACATTTGACCGCTCCAAAAAGACATTTTTGTGGATGAAATCCACAAAGGCCGAAGTAAATTTACGTAAGGAAACTGGAGGCTTCTCCGAATTTATGCAGCCGGCGCGGGATTTCGTTGCATGCGCCTGCGGAAAAGGAGTATACTCAATCATAATTAAAGGGAAAAAAGGAACCGTGCGGCACTCCTGTCCGTCCGGATATCCGTCATCAAAAGAAGGAGGAACCACCTGTGAGCCAAACATTTAAAAAGGTCCTGGTTGCCAACCGCGGTGAGATCGCCATGCGCATCTTCCGGGCCTGCCACGACCTGGGACTGCAGACCATTGCCATCTACTCCAACGAAGATACCTACAGTCTCTTCCGCACTGCGGCCGATGAGTCCTACCTGATCGGCAAGAACATCAGCCCCCTGGGTGCCTATCTGGACATCCCCCGGATCATCGCCCTGGCCAAAAAGCACGGTGCGGACGCCATCCACCCCGGCTATGGCTTCCTCAGCGAGAACGGGGACTTTGCCCGGGCCTGTGAGGAAGCAGGCATCAAGTTCATCGGTCCCTCCTCCAAGATTCTGGATCTGATGGGTGACAAGCTCTCCGCCAAGCAGATGGCGGTGGCCTGCGGCGTCCCCACCACCCCCGGCACCACGGAACCCCTCCAGAGCCGGGAGGCCGCCCAGAAGCTGGCTATGGAATTCGGCTTCCCTGTGATTTTGAAGGCTGCCGCCGGCGGCGGCGGCCGGGGCATGCGCCGCTGCGACACCGTGGAGGAAGTGGGCGTCAACTTCGACCTGGTGAAGGCCGAGGCCAAGAAGGCCTTCGGCAACGACGACATCTTCATGGAGAAGTTCCTGGTGGAGCCCAAGCACATTGAAGTCCAGGTGCTGGGCGACGAGTACGGCAACGTGGTGCACCTCTTCGAGCGGGACTGCTCTCTCCAGCGGCGCTATCAGAAGGTGGTGGAGTTCACCCCCGCCTTCTCCGTTCCCCAGGAGGTGCGGGAAGCCCTGTATGCCGATGCCGTGAAGATCGCCAAGTACGTGGGCTATGTCAACGCCGGTACCCTGGAATTCCTGGTGGACAAGGAAGGCCATCACTACTTCATTGAGATGAATCCCCGCATCCAGGTGGAGCACACCGTCACCGAGATGGTCACCGGCATCGACCTGGTGCGCTCCCAGATCCTCATCGCCCAGGGCCGTCCCCTCAGCGATCCCGACATCGGCATCCCCAATCAGGAGTCCCTGCACCTGAACGGATACGCCATCCAGTGCCGCGTCACCACCGAGGATCCCGCCAACAACTTCGCCCCCGACACCGGCAAGATCACCGCTTACCGCTCCGCCGGCGGCTTCGGCATCCGGCTGGACGGCGGCAACGCCTACACCGGCGCCGTCATCTCCCCCTACTACGACTCCCTGCTGGTGAAGATCACCACCTGGGACAACACCTTCCCCGGCGTTTGCCGCAAGGCCGCCCGTGCCATCAACGAGGTCCACGTCCGCGGCGTCAAGACCAACATCTCCTTCATTACCAACATCCTCAAGCACCCGGCCTTCATCGCCGGCAAGTGCCACACCAAGTTCATTGACGAGACCCCGGAGCTGTTCCAGCTGGACGAGAGCCAGGACCGGGCCACCAAGATGCTCAAGTATATCGGCAACATCGTGGTCAAGGAGCAGGGCGAACACAAGCTCTATGACGAGTGCCGCTTCCCGCCTTTCTCCGGCAACCGGCCCGACGGCCTCAAGCAGATGCTGGACACCAAGGGCCCCAAGGCTGTGGCGGACTGGGTGAAGGAGCAGAAAAAGCTTCTCATCTGCGACACCACCTGCCGGGATGCCCACCAGTCCCTGCTTGCCACCCGCGTCCGCACCCGTGACATCGTCAAGGGCATGGAGGGCACCAGCGAGATCCTCGCCGACGCCTTCTCTCTGGAGTGCTGGGGCGGCGCCACCTTCGACGTGGCTTACCGCTTCCTCCACGAGTCCCCCTGGGAGCGGCTGGACATGATCCGGGAAAAGGCCCCCAACCTCCTGCTGCAGATGCTCCTCCGGGGCGCCAACGCCGTGGGCTACACCAACTATCCCGACAATGTCATCCGGGAGTTTATCAAGGAGGCCGCCCGCAGCGGCATCGACGTGTTCCGCGTCTTCGACTCCCTCAACTGGATCCCCGGCATGGAAGTGGCCATGGACGAAGTCCTCAAGCAGAACAAGATCTGCCAGGCCACCATCTGCTACACCGGCGATATCCTGGATCCCAAGCGGGACAAGTATCCCCTTGAATATTATGTAAATCTTGCCAAGGAGCTGGAGAAGCGGGGCGCCCACATGCTGGCCATCAAGGACATGTCCGGCATCCTCAAGCCTTACGCCGCCAAGAAGCTGGTCTCCACCCTCAAGCAGGAGATCGGCATTCCCATCCAGCTCCACACCCACGATACCTCCGGCAACCAGGTGGCGGCGCTGCTGCTGGCGGCGGAGGCCGGCGTGGACGTGGTAGACTGCGCCATTTCCTCCATGGCGGGCATGACCAGCCAGCCCTCCCTCAATGCCGTGGTGGCGGCTCTCCAGGGCACTGAGCGGGATACCGGCATGGATTTGGAGCGCCTGCAGCTGCTCACCGACTACTGGGAGGACGTGCGCAAGCGCTACGACTCCTTCGAGGGCGGCCTCACCTGCAACAACGCGGATATCTACCGCTATGAGATCCCCGGCGGCCAGTACACCAACCTGCGTCCCCAGGTGGAATCCCTGGGCCTGGGCAGCCGGTTCATGGAAGTCAAGGAAAACTACCGCAAGGTCAACGAAATGCTGGGCGATATCGTGAAGGTGACCCCCTCCTCCAAGATGGTGGGCGACCTGGCCATCTTCATGACCCAGAACAACCTGACGCCCGAGACCATCGTGGAAAAGGGCGAGGGCCTGGCCTTCCCGGACAGCGCCGTCAGCTACTTCTCCGGCATGATGGGCCAGCCTGCCGGCGGCTTCCCCAAGGATCTCCAGCGGGTAGTCCTCAAGGGCAAGGAGCCCATTACCTGCCGTCCCGGCGAGCTGCTGCCGGCAGTGGATTTTGAGGAAAAGAAACGGGAGATGCACTCCTTCGATCCCGATCCCACCTGGCGGGCGGTGCTCTCCTACTGCCTGTATCCCAAGGTGGTGGAGAACTTCGTCAAAAACCGCAAGGAGTACGGCTATATCACCCGTCTGGGCAGCCATGTCTTCTTCCACGGCCTGGCAATCGGTGAGACCAACAAGGTCAACATCGCCGACGGCAAGACCCTGGTCATCAAGTACCTGGGCCTGGGCGAGGTGGACAAGGACGGCATGCGCACCGTCAGCTTTGAGCTCAACGGCATCCGCCGTGACGTCCAGGTGCCTGACGAGGAGGCCCAGAAGAATGTGGTCCAGGTTCCCATGGCGGATCCCGAGGACAAGAGCCAGGTGGGTGCCTCCATCCCCGGCGCTGTCAGCAAGATCAGCGTAAAAGTGGGCGACACTGTGGAGAAGAACCAAACCATTGTCACCATCGAGGCCATGAAGATGGAGACCGCCATCACCGCCCGGATGTCCGGCACGGTGGAAAGCGTCCTGGTAAGCGAGGGCGATACCGTCAAGGGCGGCCAGCTCCTTCTGACCATCAAGTAAGATCGGCCCGTCAAAGGCTCTGTTTCCACACAAACAGCTGCCGGGCATCGGAAATGTACTTTCCGATGCCCGGCGTTTTCATGTTTTACTGCTCTATCCTGCACAGGGCCCAGATGGCGTTGTGGTCGGAGAGCTCGGCGCCTTCAAACCGCGCCAGGGCCCCGCCGGGCCGGGCAAAGGTGAAATCCTCCCGTGCCGTGGAAACCATATAGCTCTTCTCCGCCCGGACGCCCTTGAGCAAAATCCAGTCCAGCCGCAGTGGGAGGAAGTCTCCCCCCGGCAGGGGTTTGCGCC
>ULSO01021646.1_pt1 | contig 13489 bp, 3 predicted proteins | sample 1956701 | NCBI WGS metagenome assembly ULSO01 (sample SAMEA4835708, study PRJEB28245) | human gut metagenome | biome: gut microbiome; material: fecal sample | place: Denmark | collected 2008 | reverse complement strand
AGAATTTTGTTCATCTTTTTCATTTTGATGATCTCCTTTTTTTATTTGTTTGACATCTCGTCTACGGTCATCAGAATACTGCCGCAGTCTAAAATCCGAAAGCACGATCCGGTAAAACTTCAATCAAATTTTTCACCGCAATGTTAAATTACGCAAAAATCCCGGGTGGCCGGTAAAACCCTCGTGCGTTTATAATATTTAATGTATATTGCTGTACAAGGCGTCTGGCGCAGACATTTTTTGTTGTGAAAAAACACGGGAAAGGCTTGAAAAACCATGTAGTGTATGCTATCATTGGTATACATGCCAACAAGGAAGACTCCATTTAGATGGCCCTATGGCATTGGAAACGTTTTAACCCTTTTTCCTTCAAGCAAGCAGTTTGGGCTTCCCCGTCCCCCGCGGGGAAGCCCACCCCCCCTCTCTTGTAAAAAAGGCGCCCCTTGGGCACAAGGGGAGCTGTCAGCAAAGCTGACTGAGGGGATGCGAACGTCACAAATTTCGGAGCACTCTGAATTTTGAGGCATATCCCCTCCGGCATTTGCTGACGCAAATGCCACCTCCCATTACCGCGCGGGACGCGGCAAGAGGAGGCTTACGGGATGGATTTTCGCCTACAAATTGATATGCCCAATTTTGGAGGGCAGAATATGCAGAAAAAGTACAATTCGCAGCTGGTTCCTTTTGCGAGACAGCTTCGCAGTGAAATGACAAAAGAGGAACGGCACCTATGGTATGATTTCCTGCGCACCTATCCAATTCGTTTTTCCAGACAGAAGGTACTGGGGAAATATATAGCGGACTTTTACAGTGCAAAGGTCGGACTGGTGATAGAATTGGACGGGTCACAGCACTATGAAGAGAAGAACATGGAGGCAGATGCTGCTAGGACTGCCTTTCTGGAAGAATATGATTTGAAAGTAATCCGGATTCCCAACAATGAAATTGCTCAGAACTTCCGCGGCGTATGTGAGTACATAGATTCCGTTGTAAAACAACGCCTAAAGGCTCCCCTTGGGCACAAGGGGAGCTGTCAGCAAAGCTGACTGAGGGGATGCGAACGTCACAAATTTCGGAACACTCTGAATTTTGAGGCATATCCCCTCCGTCATTTGCTGACGCAAATGCCACCTCCGCCTTACCGCGCGGGGCGCGGCAAGGGGAGGCTCACCCGGAGCAAACCCTCCACCAATCCATCAAAAAACGACCCTCAAATTTGTGGAAAATAACCCCTATTTTTTCTTGCACAGAGGCCTATGGTGTGGTATGATAAGGAAAACTGAAAAAGTGTGACCACCCGCCGGACGAAGAATGCCTCTGCCCGGCGCGAAGCGTCTGTAAAAATACAATGGCTGTGCCATTTTTAACATAGATGCAGTTTCCACACACGAAACAAACAATACAAAGGAGGAGATCTGAAGTAATGAAGAAGAGATTCGTTGCTTTTTTGTTAGTTCTGATTATGGTGCTCGGCATGCTGCCTGTGTCGGCGATGGCGGCGAGTAATAGCACGGTCGTGCTGCATCCGTCTGTGAACAGAACTGTCACCGGCGTGAAAGTCAAGGTCGGTGATACAATCAGCGGCCATACGGTAAGTACAATCAGCGGCTATGACATCACGGTTGATCTTGGCAAGTACAACGTCAACAACGATACGTTCAGACTTCCGTATGCCAAGGACATCTGGGAAGGTGTAGACAACAATAAGGTTGACTACATTTCTTGGGCTGGCGGTGGCAGCAACAAAAGAAGTGAAGGCGGCTCCGCGCTCCTTGTCAATGGTAAGAACACTGCTTACTATTATTTTAAGGGTGCAACCCCCACCAAGTACACCTACCATCTGATTCACGAGTTTAACTACGTTGGTGGTACGCGCTGGGATATTATGGCAACTACAGCGGCGGAAAGCTACCAGATCGACGTCAACAAAGGCAAGCCGACCCGTGACCGCTACAAGTTCGATGGCTGGGCGGACACGGCGAATGCTACGACTGCGAGCTACTTCGGCGGCGAACTGATTACGCTGACCAAGGACAATCCGACCAAGACCATCTATGCCGTCTGGAAGCCAATCTTTGAACTGCATTATAATGCGAATGGCGGCACCGGTGCGCCGGATAGTCAGACGTATACGGCATTGTCTGCAACGTCGACACAGGCTACCTTTACCGTCCCCAATCAGACCCCGACCAAGGAAGGCTACACCTTCAAGGGCTGGGCTGACAGTGCGACTGCGACCACTGCGCAGTATCAGCCGGGCGGCCCGATTGCCGTTAAACATGAAAACAGCCCCAAGACCGTCTACGCCGTTTGGGAAGGGAGCGATCCTATTCCTGCTCCCTCCTATGACGATCTGAAATCTGCTATCGGGCAGATTCAGGTAAAGGACGTCAGCACGCCCAGCTGCGGGACGGAAAACTACGACCTGATCGACAACACGCAGAGCGAGCCGTTCAACTGGACGAAAACGGCGAGATTGGATCAGCCGGGGAAATACGACGTGACCATCAAGACCGCGCCGTATGTCGCAAAGTACAACAGCGAAAAAACGAAGACGCATGAGCTCAACAATGCGAACCAGACAACGCTGAAGCTTGTAATCAGCTACGAGAATAACAAGTGGGTACTGGACGACGGCCTGCGTGTGATCGAGGTTAAGCACAGCGAGCAGAACCCGCCCACGGATATCCCGAACCCCAATCCGGGTAACATTGCCGAAAACCTCAAGGTCAAGGTCGTGTGCACCACGCCGAACTCCGGACATGAGCCTGCATTCTACAGCCTGATCGACGGAACCTTCACCCATACCGACATTGAGCAGTCCGGTGATTATCCGACCTGCTCGATCACGATCAGCCCGGACAGCTATATCAGACAATACTCAACCGATAAGGACTGCCCGCATACCACATCCGACCAGCCCAAGACCGTGCCTCTGTTCTGGAACAAAGAAGTGCAGAAATGGGCTGTGAACGATGACCAGATCGGCCTGAACGGTGTTGTTTTCAACGCGGTCTGCGAAGCTGTCCCCGACACCTTCACCGTCACCTACACCGACGGCGTTGACGGCGAGGTCTTCGAGGATAAGGTCTTCTCCGACCTCAAGTCCGGCGAGGATACCCCCGCGTTCGGCAAAGACCCGTACCGCTCCGGCTACACCTTCGCAGGCTGGCTGCCCGAAGTTGCGAAAACGGTCACGGAGACTGTGACCTATGTTGCGAAGTGGACGCCTGTGGAGCCCAAAGCCCCGACGGCTGACGATCTGAAAAAGCTTGAAATGGCTGTTCAGGTCAAGTGCGTCGTAGATGATTCGCAGCAGCATACGAACGCCTACGGTCTGCTCGGCGAGTACGATGAAGACTACTTCGTCGGCGAGCCGAGGAAGGACGGGGACGACTGGCTTTGCGACATCAGCTATTACCCCGACCTCTATGTGGCCGAGTTCAACACGACGTTCCAGAACCTGAAACATGTCCAAAACGATGAGCAGATCGTTCCGGTCACGCTGATCTGGGACGGGGGCAGCTGGCAGCTCAAGACGCAGGGCCGCGTACATGTGACGGAGGTATACACCGTCACCTACACCGACGGCGTTGAGAACGAAGAAGTTTTCACCGATCAGGTCTATTCTGACCTTAGGAAGGATTCCACGACCCCCGCGTTCAACGGCACCCCGACCCGCACCGGCTACACCTTCGCAGGCTGGGAGCCCGAAGTTGCGGAAACGGTCACGCAGACTGTGATCTATGTTGCGATGTGGACGCCTGTCGAGCCCAAAGCCCCGACGGCTGACGAGCTGAAAGAGCTTGACATGGCTGTTCTGGTCAAGTGCGTCGTAGATGATTCGCAGCAGCATACGGAAGCCTACGGTCTGCTCGGCGAGTGCGATGAAGACTACTTCGTCGGCGAGCCGAGGAAGGACGGGGACGACTGGCTTTGCGACATCAGCTATTACCCCGAACGCTATGTGGCCGCGTTCAACACGACGTTCCAGAACCTGAAACATGTCCAAAACGATGAGAAGATCGTTCCGGTCACGCTGATCTGGGACGGGGACAGCTGGCAGCTCAAGACGCAGGGCCGCGTACCTGTGACGGAGGTATACACCGTCACCTACACCGACGGCGTTGAGAACGAAGAAGTTTTCGCCGATCAGGTCTATTCTGACCTTAGGAAGGATTCCGCGACCCCCGCGTTCAACGGCACCCCGACCCGCACCGGCTACACCTTCGCAGGCTGGGAGCCCGAAGTTGCGGAAACGGTCACGGAGACTGTGACCTATGCTGCGAAGTGGACGCCTGTCGAGCCGACCCGCGAGGATATCTTCAAGGCACTCAACGGCCTTGTTACCGTCACCTGCATCAACCGCTTCTGGAAGGACGGCAACAAGAACATGGACTGCGGTCAGGTGCAGTATGGCGCAATGGCGGGTATTGTCGGGCAGGACTATACGCTTGAAGAAGGCGAGAATGCTGGCACATGGGTCGTGACCTTCCCGGTCACAAACTTTGTGAAGTCGTTCAAGCAGGATCCGGCGCACAACCTGTACACCAAGGACACGCTGAGCTGGTACATCCGCTGGGAAGACAATGCGTGGACATCCGAGCCTGTAGAGTCCGGCGTTGACGATCTGGTCAAGCTCACCCATGCGCCGACCGACTGGCGCGAGGTTGCCAAGATCGCAACCGGCGGCAAGTCCGACTGCATCCATACCTCCTGCGTGAATGGAGAAACAGGTGTCTGCGACTACGGCATCACCGTACCGTTCGTCTATTTCAACACGGATGTTGTATCTGTGGAGCCGGAAGACGGCGTTCCCGGCAGCTACATTGCAACGTTCAAAGTCGATAGATACATTGACACCTGTGCAAAGGCCTGCAACGACAAGAACTTCCCGGACGCACCGCGCACACACAAGCTGCTGACGCAGGAAACGGTTCGGTGGAGATTGTGCGCGACGGACGTGGAAGATGCGAACGATAAGATCGGCAACAACGTTCTGAACCACGTCTGGGAGGCAGAACCTGTCGAAGCGGGCAAGGACGATGTCTGCACGATCGCGCACAACTGGGTCGTGACCTTCGACCCGGCCAACGGCGGGGACACCTTCACGCAGGACGTGGAATACGAAGGCAAGGCGGTCAAGCCGACCCCCGACCCCGAGAAGACCGGCTATACCTTCGACGGCTGGTATCTGGACGAGGCAGAAGAACCGTTCGACTTCGACACCATCATCACCTCCGATATCACCCTGACGGCGAAGTGGGAGAAGCAGACGTTCACAGTCAAGTACTACCTCCCGGATGAAACCGGTGCGTGGGTAGAAAAGAAGATGGACACGGTTGACTCTGTTGACTATGCCACCTACAGCCTGTGGACTCCGAATGCAGAAGATGGTTACGAATTCAGCGGCTGGTATCAGAAAACAGCTGATATTGGCGTAAAAGCTAAGGTCGAAAAGCTGTACATGGCCAAGGAATGGAAGCTCTACGGCAAATTTACGCCCATTGAGTACAACATTCAGTATGTATACAACGACGGCAAGGCCACCAGCACCAACCCCACGACGTACACGGTTGAGAGCGATACCATCACGCTGGCCGATGCGACCGGCGCTGACTGGGGCAAGACGTTCCTTGAGTGGCACGACGAGAACGGCCAGAAGATCACCGAGATTCCCACTGGCTCGACTGGCGACCGCGTTATCACGGCATACTGGAACTGGCCTGTCCATCTCCACTACCTCGATAAGGACAACAACGAGATCGAAAGCGCTACGCTCTATGTCAGCGAGCTTGAACCCGGCGCATGCGTCCTGCCGACCGGCGAAAAGACTGGTTATGACTTCGACGGCTGGTATGAAGCCAAAAAGGATATCGGCACCGCCAGTCACAAGCTGAACGCTCTGTCCATAGCCAAGAAGTGGGAGCTCTACGGGCGCTACACGGCAAAGACCGACGTGAGCTACACGGTCAAATACCTGCGTGAAGGCGACAATAAGGTTCTCGCGCCTGAAAAGGTCGTGACCGATCAGACGTTCGACACCGAAGTGACCGAGCAGGCCGCAGACGTGGTCGGCTACACGCCGGACGCACCCAGCAAGACGATGATCCTTGATGAATACAACAAGGTTCTCACGTTCTCCTATTCGGCCAACACCTACCGCTACGAGATCCACTACTTCCTGCAGGAGCCCGACGGCTCTTATATGGAAAAGGAAGTAGACACGACCCCCACCGGCGTATTTGATACGACGGTCACGATCACCCCGGATCCCAACAGATACGGCGCGCACTATTCCTACAACAGCGTCAAGAGCGTTGTCTCCGGCGTTGTTACCGTGGATGATCCGGCGACGATCCTGAAGCTCAATGTCTACTACGATCTGGACTTCCATACCCTGACGTTCGACACCATGGGCGGCTCCACCATCGCTCCGGTCAAGGTTCGTCACGGTCTGACCGTTGCGAAGCCCACTGACCCGACCAAGGACAAGTACACGTTCATCGGCTGGTATGTCGATCCCGAATTCAGCGCCGAGTATGATTTTGCAACGGTTCTGGAAGCCGACAAGACCATCTACGCCAAGTTTGAACTGACGTCCACCCCGATCGGCGACATTTATGTCCGCTACGACGTCCTGCACATCAAGCAGCTGCCCGACGGCTCCTATGATCTTGCCAACGCTGAGGTCGAGCACCTGAGCGCCAAGAAGGACACCACCGTCACCGCGGTTGTCAAGGATTACAGTGCAACGCATCACATCAACGTCAACAGCACCCTGAGCAAGCTGACTGACACCGCCATCCAGCCCTATCCCGGCGCGGACGGCAAGCCTGTCTACACCATCCTGTCGGTTTACTACGATCTGGACTTCCACACCCTGACCTTCGACACCATGGGCGGCTCCCGCATTGACCCGGTCACGGTTCGTCACGGCAATGCAGTTGCGAAGCCCAAGGATCCCGTCAACGGCGGCTACATCTTCGACGGCTGGTACACTGACAAGACCTACAGAACCCCGTACAACTTTGCGACTGTGCTGACGCAGGATACGACGATCTACGCCAAGTGGTTCCTGATCGCCCTGCCCGGCGTCACCATCAAGAAGACCACCCCGAAGCTGAACACGTCTGATCACTTCGCGTACGTTCAGGGTTATCCCGACGGCACCGTGAAGCCCACGGGCAACATCACCCGCGCTGAGACGGCCGCGATCCTCTTCCGTCTCATGGACGAAGGCTCCCGCAAGACCTATTACTCCACCAAGAGTGGCTTCCGCGATGTCGCCACCGGCAGCTGGTACAACACCTACGTTGCGACTCTGAACAACGCCGGCGTTATCACCGACAGTTCCAACGGCTATTTCCGCCCGAATGAAGCCATCACCCGTGCGGAACTCGCAGCGATGCTCGCCAACTTCACCGAGACGGCTGGCGCTGCGAACTACTTCAACGACGTGTCTGCCAGCTACTGGGCCGCGAACGCCATCGCCATCTGCGCCAAGCTTGGCTGGATCACCGGCTATCCCGACGGCTCCTTCCGTCCGGACAGAAACGTGACCCGTGCTGAACTCATGGCCATGATCAACCGTGCCACCGGCCGCGCACCCAAGTCCGCCGACGCATTCCTGCCCGGCATGAAGACCTGGAGCGACAACACCGCCGATAAGTGGTACTACCTCGACGTGCAGGAGGCCACCAACAGCCATTCCTACACCGTCAAGGATTCCGAAAAGTGGACGGCTCTGAACGCCGATCCCAACTGGTCGCTGTACGAGTAATCCGCACGACCCCTGAATCCCCAGTATAACCCAGCATTTCAGCCGCTGCCGCCGTTTCGGCGGCAGCGGCTGGGAGAAATAAAAGGTCTTCTGAGCCATTCGGCAGCAGCCCTTCCGCCTAACCGCCGAAGCTTTTGCCGACTGGCTCAGATGCCGTTTAAAAAGAAGGAGAACGAACATGAAGAAAGCCAAAAAACTCATTTCCCTGCTCCTCGCCCTGACCATGCTCCTCAGCATGATCCCGATGGCCATGGCTGCGGAAACAACAGTTAATCTCGGTAGGACCAAACTTGACGATGCCATTTTGGAAAAGGGAACCCCGTCCAGTTTTTCGCATCTCCGCGATATGAAGGACGGCAGTGCAGCAAAAGGCGTCGGTGAGACTGGCTTTTGGCAGAGACTCCCGAGAAACACTGTTGTTGGATATGGCACGGTCACGCCTGTGAACTATGCTGTTCCCAAGGAAGGCAGCGTCACGGTTTCAAACGAAGGCGTCATTGGCGACTTCTCGTTCTCGCTTGAACCGTGGGCAGGCAATGAATTCACGACCAATCCGCCTTGTCTGCAATTCAACTACACGGCACTTGCAGTTGGTTCCACGACGGCTACTGTTAAGTATTACTACAATTATGGCCTGATTAACATTCAGGGCGGTCGTACCTGGTATGAAGAGACTGCAACCTTTACCATCAATGTCAACGATGGCGATATCAACAAGCCCAGCAAGCCCACCGTCGATGACGTAAAGCGCTTCCGCAACTATGTCAACACGACCAGCTCATCCTTGGGCGCTGTCTACATGTGGTGTGATACCTATGACCATCAGGCATGGTTCGATTATATCACCGAGGTTGATGACGCATATACTCTTGGTGATGTCGTTGCCAATGACGGCTCGGTTCTGTCTAAGTACACCTATCCGTGGGCTTGCGTCATGACCCTCGATGCCAACAAGTATCTGAATGCGTACAACCATGAACTTGGAAACAAGTACGGCACACATTATCTTGCAGATGGTGAACCCGAAACCCAGACGGTGACTTGGTACTATAATTCCGCCAAGAGCGTTTGGCAGTACATCAAATCCGAAGCCCCCATTTACATCGATATCACCCACACCGCCCCCACCCCGGAAGTGAAGGAGTTCACCGTCACCTACACCGATGGCGTTGACGGCGCTGCATTCGCTGACCAGACCTACACCGTCAAGGAAGGCGACGCGACCCCCGCATTCGACGGCACTCCCACCCGTGAAGGCTACGTCTTCCTCGGCTGGGAACCCGAAGTTGCTGAGACTGTTACCGCCAATGCGACCTACACTGCAACGTGGGAAGAGGCTCTGACCGAAGTAAAGGTCACCTCCAGTATTTCGGAGGGTGCTCTGCTCTACCTCGGCAGCGAGTTCAAGGTCACGGCTACGGCCAACACGGACGCAAAGCTTACATTCAACTTTGAAGCGAACCCTGCGTTTAAGCAGATCGCGTCCGATGCAACAGGTAACTCCAAGACGGTTTGGTATCGCGTTGTGAAGATCACCGGTAACTATACGAAGATCAATGTTTCCGTCACCGGCACAAAGGGGAATCAGGAGCCTGTCACCGGCACCCTCTCCTTCGGCGTCAACCTCCGCAACCGCATCCATGTGACCATCAAGAACACCGCCGGTGAGATCATCAGCAATGTGACGAACATCAAGCTCAACCACAAGTATCCGCAGTGGAATACATGCCCGGCGCTCAAGTATGACGCGGCCAAGCAGGAATACGTCATGAAAAATCCGTGGGATCTGAGCAGTCAGGAATTCGTTTCTGTTACCTTCGACTACGAAGGCGATACCTATGAAACGAAAGTCACGAAGGACGACAGAAACCTCTTTGATGTCATCCGTGCAGGCGAGGAAGAGATCTATGTCGAGTATATCGTTGTAGACCCGATCTGTGTCACTGTTGAGGTTAACGGTGACGAAGTGAAGAACGAAAAGTTCAAGGGCAATGCAGGCGAAAAGCTGAACTATTCTGCGCCTTATTGGGACGTTATGGATCAGATTCGGGCAGAAGGCAAAATGGCAACTGTTCAAATCCTGATTGACGATGTGGCCGGCTTGGAAGCTGTTTTCGGCACCAACAAGAACGTCAAGATCGTTATCACGACGATTGGATAATTACCTGACAAATCACACGATTGAACCCCACACAAAAGCCTCTCCCACCTCGGGAGAGGCTTTTTCTTGTCACTAAGGCTCCCCTCTCGGAGGGGGCTTCGTGGGTGCGCTCCGCCGAGTCGGAGGGGGCTGCAGGCAGTACGAATTCACATTGGACTTCCGCTTTTCGCTGCTGCCTGCCGCTCAACCCACTCAGGCGCTTTACGCTGGTTCCTCTTTTTAGGGGAGCCTTTTGCGCGAAAAGAGGAGCAAAAAACAGTGGACTTTTCCGCCCGGCTGCGGTATGATAAAAGCAATCGAATAACGAAGATGTGTAGCTGTATTTTGCCGCGGTGTTCGGCAGGATATGGTGAAAAAAGAATGGACCTACTCGAAAGAACTGTGCGCGAGAGGGCCGCTCCGAAGCGCGAAAGCGCCGGGTCGAAAGACAGCCATTGCGGGAAACCGTGAGAAGGTAGGAGCAGCACGCGGGCGGATATCCGCCCAGATCGCAAGTCAGGAGAATTGCTCTCTTCGGTTATAGCTGCGAACACCGGATCCGTGTGCGGATCGGGTGTTTTTGTTTTGCACTGGAGGCCTCTATGAGAAAGCTTTGGAATATGCGCTGGTTCCGCGTTTTGTTCGGCGTGGTTTTGACTGCCGCGCTGCTGGCGCCGGTCGTGCTTCCTGCGCTGCAGATGCAGCAGAAGGAGCCGGAAAACCCGATACGAAAGGAGAATATCCAGCCGGTCAGACGTCTGAGTTTTGGCGACGGAGACGGCGGAACGCTTGCCGCCGCGCCGCTTTCGCATGAAGACAGTTCGGGCGGCGGCAAGTCGGAGCAGGAGCAGCAGCCGGAGCAGCCGCCGGAGGAGAACACCGACGAGACGCCCGAGAAATCCCCCGAGCAGCCGCAGCCCACGCCTGAGCCGCAGCCCGGACAGGCAAGCAGTGAACAGCCCGGCGAGGAAACCGGTGGCCAGACGGACGATGCCGGAGACGAGGCGCAGCCCGATGCGCTCGACCTCGGACTGGTGCTCAGCTGGTACCGCTACGGTGGGGAGCGGTATCGCTCGATCTGCCCGGCGGACACGACCGTGCGGCAGGATGTGCGCACCGCGCAGCTTCCGGACGGATATCTCCGCTATGAACTGGACCTGCGCGGACTCGACGCAGTCGATACGCAGATCACCGGCGTGCAGCTTTCGGAGAACAACGGCGCCTATGAACCGGCGGATGTCCGCGGCAGCATTGAAATGCAGGTCGGCCCACAGGGCGAGGACAGCTATTACACGCTCCGCGTGCAGGCTGTCTGCACGCATGTGCTGGAGGATGGAACGCGGCAGGAGCAGGAAACCGAATTTTGCTTCGTGCTGGTCTATTCCGACGAATTGGATTTGGAAGCGCAGCTGCAATGGAATCTGGCCAGCGGCGGCGCGGCTAGTCTGCGCTGCCAGCCCGGCAGACAGGCGGCGCGCACAGTCAAAAGCGATGAAATCAGCGAAAATCTCCTGCGCTACAGTTTCCGTCTGGGTGGCGAAAGCGCCGAGGACGCGAAGATTCTCTCTGCCGAGTACCGCAGCGCAGATGGGCAGAGCGGTACGCTGCAGACAGACGGCGGCGCGCTGACGCTCCAGAGCGATGCGGACGGAAAAAATACCTATACGATCGCCCTTCTCACCGAAATCAACAGCGGCGGCCGGACACGGCAGCTGACGTTCACGTTCCTGCTGGAATGGCAGGAGGAACAGGATATCCGGCTGAATCTCGTCTGGATGAAAAACAGCACCGAGGCGCAGAGTATTGTCTGCGAACCCGGCGACCGCGTTTCCGCCGAGATCCTCCGCACCGAGTTGAAACTCGGAGAATTCAGCTACCGGCTTGAACCGGATGGCCGGGATGCAGAGCAGCTGCGGATTATTTCCGCCAGTCTTGCCGCAGAGGGCGGCGCGGCACAGACGCTTGCCGTCCCGGACGGCAGCACCGTCCTACGCATCCCGGACGGCGCCGCGTCGATCAAATATACTCTGACCGTGCAGGCGCGGTATCAGAAAAGCGACGGCAGTCTGAAAAACCTGACATTTACTTATGTGCTCCGCTATTCCGGCGATGTGAGTCTGGAACTGCGCTATACGCTGCTGAACGGGACACAGACCGCGATCCGCTGTGCGAACGGGCAGAACAAAACGGCACAGACGGTCTACAGTGACGAGGTAACGGACGGCGTTCTTGCCTATACGCTGGCGCTGACCGGCGGCGACGCGGCCAGCGGCGTCGAGATCAGCGACGTTTCCTGTTATCAGTCCGGCAGCGGCAGAACGAAAGCACTCGGCGCTGATGCGTCTGGCCAGATTGAACTGCTGGTCAACGAAGACGGCAGCGAGGGCGAAAATACCTTCACCGTAACGGCCAAATCCGCAGCCGGAGAACAGTACACCTTCAGAATCAATGTTCCCTACAAGCTGCGCGGCGACGGGAAGGTTATCATCGAGACGAATCTGACTGACGGGCAGAAGGTGATGAACGGGACGGAAATCATGCTGACCGTGAGCGCGTGGAGCGAAAAGGAGGACGGCACGCGCATCGCGCAGATGACTGCCTCCGATACCGTTGTGACGCTGGACGGCGTGGTGCAGCGCAGCGGCGGCGCGTCAGGCGATCGGCTGCAATACAAGCTTGTACCGGAGAATCCGGCGGCGGGCGACGAAAACGAGCATACGCTGGTCATCAGCTGTGAAGATGTCTACGGCAACAGCGACACGATTACGCTGACCCTTCTGGGTGAACGCACCCGCAAGGGCGAGCCCATTGGTCATGCGACGATCTACATCGACATGACGGTGCTGGGCCTCGGCGTGACATCTCCGCTCAGCTACGAGGTGCTTTCCGGCGAACCCGCGTCCTACAGCGTAGCAAAGGCCGTCTGGGGCTACGACGCGGGCGACCCGTTTGGAACGTCAGCTAACACGTTCGGCTGGCCGAGTTCTGAGGCCGCATATAACGGCAGTCTCGACAGTCAATTCTATCTCAAACGCCTCGGCAACGGCAGCGGCATGGGCGCCAGCGCCAACGCGCTACACGGCAGCTGGTCCGACTACGGCTCGGACCGTGAATCCGTCCTTGCCGCCATCGACGGCATTTTCGGCGAAAATTCACCCTATGCCGCGCTCTGGCGCAGCATCTATCTGGCAGGCATCAGCCTGAACGGCTGCCACGATACCTCCGTTGGAGAGTTTGACTTCGCATACGGCTCCGGCTGGCTGTATTCAATCGGCGGCGGAACCTATTATCCGACTACGAGTCTTGCTGATTACGAATTGCAGGACGGCGACGTGCTGGTGCTGCGCTATACGCTGGCCTATCAGCGCGACGTCAGCAGCGCCGATCAGGAAAACGCGTTCTGCGTGTCCATGATCAACGGTTCGATGAACATCTCGCACAAGTGGCAGACCGTCACCGGTGCGGACGGCGCAGAGCAGACCGTCTGCACCAGCTGCGGCAAGCTCCGCGCGTGCGAGCACCCGCAGACGGAATACCGCGAGACAGAGGACGGAACGATGTGCTAC
>ULSO01068589.1_pt1 | contig 13516 bp, 15 predicted proteins | sample 1956701 | NCBI WGS metagenome assembly ULSO01 (sample SAMEA4835708, study PRJEB28245) | human gut metagenome | biome: gut microbiome; material: fecal sample | place: Denmark | collected 2008 | reverse complement strand
TTTAAAAAATTTAAACATAACTTATATATTTTTAATTAATTTCCTTTGTAATTCAAAAGCTTCTTCTTCCCATGGAGTATATTGAGAATAACCATAATAAGGATATTCTTTTCCTTCAAATATTACAGTGTTTTCTTCTGTGTTTACAACTAATCTTCCTTCAACCATTTGTTTAAGATGACAACATTCATGCAAAATAACATTTTTCATTAATTTATCATCATCAATATCAGCATCTAAAATAAGCTCGTAAATATTATCTCCATATGGACATTTTTGCATTACTCCACTAAATGAAGCAATTGCTTTGCTTATTAAAGAAGATTGTTTAATTTGTACTTCTACATCATTAATACAAAGGAGATCTAGGCATTTGCCTAAAATCTCCTCTGCATTACTGAATTTAGAAATATTTTTTATAACATTTCTACTCATTTAATATTAATATCTTTATATTTCTTTAAAAATAAACTTATTCTTTTTTCTAGGTTAGTTTTATCTAAATTTTCTCCAAATTCAAATCTTGTATAATCTATATAATTTAAATATTCTTTCAATAAATTTATCCCTTCTTTTTCCATTTTATTTATCCACATTTCGACCATCCACAATTAGAACACCTTACGCAGCCTGATTCTCGTATTAACGACTCCTGTTTGCAATCAGGACATTTATCTCCTTCTATTTTACCATCTGGAATTAAATGAGACAATATTCTAACCATTCCATTTTTCCAAGTTCCTATATAATCATCTTTTAGTTTTAATTTAGAAACTTGATTAACTATAGTGGTAATAGGAATATGTTCCCTTAAAGATAAACTAACAAATATAGCATAATTCCAATATTCCGGATTAAAACATCTGTTTAATCCTTCAATTATTATATTATATCCATATTTATCTTTATATTTGAATTTATAATTAGAAACTCCATTTGATTTTTCTTTTATTATAAATCCATCTTTCACATATTTAGGGATGTTAAATGAATCTTCTGATTTTCCACAGAATATTTCATATGGTTTTCCATCTCTAAATCCAATATAAGCGATCCAATTTTCATCATCATTATTAAATCTTAAAATTTCACAAGGTAATTCCTTTGGTCTCTTATACGAGTTAGATTGTTTTTTAGTATTTGAAACTAGAATCCCAGATCGAGATCCATCACGATATACCGTTATACCTTTTAATCCTTTTTCTGCTGCTAAAAGATATATGTTAGATATAACATCTTCTTTAGTTTCTTTTGGCAAGTTAACCGTTGAAGAAATAGAGTGTGTAATATATTTTTGTACTATAGATTGAATTTCAATCTTGTCTTTATAATTAATATCAGATGCAAGAGATTCGTAATACGGAGACTTCGTATAATCGCTTTCTTTTGCGATTTCAGACCACATTTTTAATTTTGGATGTACTACATCAAACTCTTCATAAAAGTCTCCAGAATCGTCTTTAATTGCCGTTTTTGGGATATCTGATCCAGTTATTTTCTTCCGTCTTTTATAAGACATCTGAAATACTGGTTCTATACCTGAAGAAGTCTCAGCTAAAATGCTAATTGATCCAGCTGGAGCAACGGTAGAAAGAGATATATTTCTTCTTCCATGTCTAATCATATTTTCATATGTTTTAGGCATATCTTTTTTCAAGAATTCATGATATAATCCATGTTCATATTTTCTATCAAACACAGGGAAAGTACCACGTTCTATAGCCATATTAATTGAAGCCTCGATCATAGCTTTAGTAGCTACATGCATAACTTCTTCTATTGCTGTTTTAGATTCTTCAGATCCGTATTTTAAATTTAATGCCGCAATCATATCTGCTAATGCAGTAAATCCAAGACCTATTCGTCTTCCTGCTATTGCTTTCTTTCTAATGTCTTCCCATAGTTTTATTTCAGATTGTTTAATATAATCTGGTTGTTCGTCTGATTTAACCTTAAAAATAATAGCATCTATTTTTTCAATATCAAGGTCTACAAGATCATCGCATAAATATGTAGCAACATAAAATACATCAAATAATGTTTGTTTGTTTATGTGTGCCTCTGTAGTAAATGGATTATCTACTAAATTAAATAAATTAACAGCCATTAATCTACAGGCTTCATTTGCAGACATGCATAATTCCGAACACGGATTTGTGCTAACATTCTGAAAATCAGGGTATTTATTACTTAAAGAATAATTATTTTGATTATCCCAAAATATAATACCTGGTTCTGCGGACAGCCAGTTACTATGAATTATATTATCCCATAATTCTTTTGCTTTAATCTTTTTAATATAACATATACGATTGTTATTTTCATGATCTTTTATGCAATGTAGTTGATTGTATGGGACGTCAATATAATCTTTTGTAAATTTAGATAAATCAAGATCTACAGGATATCTTAAATAAAAATCTTGATTGTTTTTTACAGCATTAATAAACTCATTGTTTACTTTAACTGATATGTTAGCTCCATTGATCTTTGTAAGATCTACTTTAGAATTTACAAAATCAAATATATCAGGATGTTTAACATCGATAGTTAGCATGAGGGCCAAATGTAATTTTTAATTACATTTAGACTATCTCTTAAAGAATGACTACGTTCATTCTCGCCTGCGCGCTTCCAAATAAGGAATTTCACCTTAAATGTACTCTACTTGGTTATACCTTATTAACTGTAATAAGATTCCGTTCGATAGTCGTTACACTTTAATTTGCATAAATAAACAACAACCCTTTTCTATTTCCTTTAGAAATTGGTTTATTTTTTTTTAACAAAGCATTTATTACTGATGAATTTTTATATCCATAATATCTACTTGCATGACTAATAGATGGAAATATTAATTCATTACCATTTTGTTCAATAGCCTTAATTTGTCGAATATTAGAATATACACAATTATCATATCCGTGTTGTGTGTTATATGATATTGAGCACCATTCTAAATTTTCTACATTATTGTTTTGTTTATTTAAATCTTTATGATTTATTACAGGGTAATTATTAGGGTTTTCAATATATTTTAAAGCTACTAATCTATGAACTCTAAACGGCATTCTATCGCCTTTATCGTTATAAACTAAACAAACATCAAAATACCCATCTTTATCTGTTCTTAATTTTAGTTCTTTTCTTTGAAAATTATTATTTGAATTTAAAGAACTAAAAACTCTGTTAAGAAAAAATATTTAATTATGCAAATTCTTAGCACGGTATTCTCATTAATTGATAATTAACGCATTCACCGTTAGCAAGTTTTTACTCACACCCCATATTTATGGGTTCACGCAGTTCTAAAGCACTTTTACATACCTCTTCTTCCGTTCATTCCAATTTCTTTTGTTGTATTGGAATATCTTTCCATAAATGAAACAGCGCCAGTAGTAGTTTTAGAAGCATTATGTACTTCTGTGTCTTTAGGTCTTAAATTAGATATGTCTAATCCAGCTCCACCTCTTCGTTTATATACATTTGCTAATTCAGCATCTGAATATACAATTCCTCCTATACTATCATAAGGAGAGTTTAAAACAAAACAATTAGAAAGTGTTGTGTAATCTTTTAATCCTATACCAGCTAAAACACTTCCTTGTGGTATTATATATTTGAAATTTTTAAAGAATGAAAATATAACATTTTCATCATTAAGATTATATTTTCTATCTTTTGGTCTATAAGTTTGTTCTATTCTAGCAAATTCTTTTGCAGCTCTCATAAGCATCTCATTTGGAGTGGATTCAAAATATCTTCCACTAGCATCATGATGAGCATACTTATCAATAAAAACATTAGCTGGCAATTCATTGCCCTTATAATATTCCAGGGCTTTCTTAAACGCTTGTTCTCTAGTCATTATTTACCAGTGCTTCCAAATCCTCCTTCCCCTCTTTCTGAAGAAGATAAATCTTTAGTCATTTCAATGTCAAAATCAGCTAGCTTTACTAGACAAAATTGACAACATCTTTCAAGTTTCCCGGGATTATATATTTCTTCTTTTTTTAAAGAATCATTAACCAATATTTCAGCCCATTCTTTTCCATATAGAAGTTTATATTTGATTTTCTCCCAAAGACTATATTTAAAATCAAAAACAGCACCCCAAAACCCTCTATATCCAGAATCTATGAATCCAACTGAATTTGCCAATCGCAATCTTGTTTTTGATATAGAACTTCTAGGAAATACAAGCGCAACATATCCTTCTGGAAACTCACTTTTAATTCCAAGATTATATTTCACTTGTATATCATCTGAATTTGTTATTGATACAGTTAATCCAATTGATTTTAAATCATATGCTCCGTCGCCTTTATTGGCTTTTTGAGGAATATATGGACTAAAGTATTTAAAAATAATTTTTTCTTTCTTATCTTTTCTCATTATAAAAATTAAATGTTTCTTTTTTTAATACTGTAGGTTCTGATAATTCTTCATCGTCATTTATTTGTCTATTATATTTCTGTTCTAATTCTTTTCTAAATATATCTGTTTTATATAATATTCCGAATAATGTATTAAATTTATCTCTAGCTTTATAAGAATTGCTATTTCTCAAAAAGGAAAATCTTGATAAGATAACTTCCTTATGTAAAGGACGGAATTTACTATATTTTCCTATAATAAAATATTCGTATTCTGGAATAAATCTTTCAACAGAAAAAACAAAAATATCATAATCACCTAAATTAATGGTTCTTAAATAATTCTTGTTTTTCTTTAATTCCTCATTTAGTTTACTATATTTGAACAAACAATATAATTCATAACGAATAGTATCGTCGTTATTTAGGAATAAATATGTATTTAGCGGTAATCTATCTTTTATGTTGAGTAGAGGATAAAGATAAGTGAAAGATTTGTTTTTATTTACAAATTCTTCTTCTCTTAATTCTCTGCTCACCATTATCATTCTATCATTATCCTATAATTAGATTTCTCTAAATCAATCATATCTATTCCATTTTGTCGAACTTTATTTCGTGCTTCAACAAAATTATGAAACAAATTAACCCACTTATCTTTACAAGCTTTTAATCGTCTTTCTGATACATCAACAAATACGGATTTAATTTCCCCTAATGTTGGTGCATAAATAAAATGAAAAGATAATGTATAATCACTTGGCAATTTACCAATTGATTGTAAATATTCTATTGCTGTTAAATAAAAAGAAGCTTGAATATCGTATTCGAATGTTGAGAACTGTTCTATAAACATCTCTGGCCTTCTAGAACCAGTCTTTATATCTACAATATATATATGTTTATTTGTGTCGTCAATAAATAAACAATCTAATATTGACAACATTTCTTCGCCTTCAAATTCCCATTCAATTCTAACTTGATACGCTCTTTTACAATTATGTATTAGTTGTTGATAATATCTATTACTACTTATCTCTCCAGCAATTTGTCTAGCAAGTATAAGATCAGATTTAAATACAACCTTTTTATTATCTTTTATACATTTATAATATAAAGGAAATGGATCTTGAAATCTTGCTAATAATTTTTCTTCATCTTTTATATTGTTATAAACAGGAATTGCTCTTGCTGCTAAAATTATATTTTCATTTGTTAATTCTAGATTATTTTCAATTAAATAATCACAAACTTTTATTTGTGGTTGAGAAATAGGGTCTTTAATGACCACTGTATTTTCCATTATTTTTTCTTGATCACCTGTCAGTAAAGAGTCTACTAATCCTCCTACTGCAAACCAAGGTACATATGAGTCTTCTTTTTCAGGAAGAAACGCATTAATACCTTTTTTAGAAAATGAAGATAATGCCGAATAAGATATTCTATTTAAATATCTATATTTCATTATTCATTAATTACTTTAATTAAAACTCCTGGATTTTCTTTATCATAAGAAAACCATCTGTCATTTACCATTATTGGAAATGGAATTAAACAATTCATATTGTCATCTTCTATAATGTCATATGCCGTCATTAAATCGCATATAATTTGACATGCATTTCCAAAATCAAACCTTCTTTTACTGTCTCTAATAAAATGAAATCCAAGACATATAGGAATATTCTCTTGTCTTAATTGATTGATTCTATTTAATTCTTCTTTTTTAAAATAATCTATAAACTTATTCCCCTTAAAGGTTTTTTGAATAGATATAACTTTTTTTTCTGAAGAATAGGAAATTATTCCAAAAGATTTAAGATATTTAGAAACAGTTTTAGAAGGAAATATTCCTTTGCTTGTTTTAACTTTACTATTTTTTAATGACGGAACATTTCCTGGTATAAATGACATTTCATCAATTATACCAATTGTATTAACCATATCTAATCATATTATTTATTATTAAAAAAGGGAACAAGAATACTATCTTATCCCCTTGGTTATGAATATTATTTCTTTAGCAATATTGCAATTCTTTTGATCACTTCTTTGTTTTTTGTGTATTCAGCTACATCGAGCATATCTACTATTTTATCCTTATTGTTTTCATCCATAGCAAACTTAATCAAAGATGCCGTTAATAGAATCCAATCAAGAATAGTTTGAAAATCAAATGTAGCTTCCATCATTCGATTCTCAATAGTACCATTATTAAAGAAATAAGGAATTGTATTAAGCCAAAAATATCTTTCTTTTATATTCCATTTGTGTTGATTGTCAGGATTGCTTGGATGTACTCCTTTAATCAAAATGCTATCATCGTTTGTGCCAATCAGAAAACTAACAATAGATGTTTGTGGAATATTCTTCTTTTCAACTTCAACCTTATTTGTTTCTTCATCTTTTGTTTCTGTAACATATAAAGATTCTAAAGAAAGAGCAGGAATTGGCTTAGTATAATTCTTTTCTTTTTCATGATTATAATTGCAATACTTATATTCAGGAACTATTTCATAAATTTCATTTTGAATTTGAAATCCTAAATTAAGAATTCTTTCAATAAATTTAATATCTTTTTTAGGCATTCCCTTTATTGACATATGGATATGGACTGAACATGATTTATCATATTCACAATTCTCTTTTAGTGCTTTGCAGATATAATAAAGATCTTGAATTCCTTCTGTTCCAGTCAATGGAATTGTAGTATATTCATAGCCTCTAATACTGCCATCTCTAAGAGGGATTAATCCATATTTCATAAGAATATCATTAGGAACGAATTTTATTTTAGATGTTTCAAATTCAATTCCAAAAGTTACATCCTTAAGATATTCTTCTATCATAGGATTAATAGTGATTTTTTCATCATCTTTAAATACATTTTCTTTAATCTTTTCATACAGATCTATAAGATCATATGAATTATATATGAAAGGGGATTCATATTTAAACGACTTAGAAAACGTATCTAATTCTGATTTTGAAATAGAAGATTCATAATAGAAGTTTCTGCAGTTATTAAATTTCAGATCCATGTTTTCTAAACACAGATCTGGCCACGCCCAATAATACTCAAATATTCCATTATTATTTATTAATACCATAATCTTATTATAGCATCTACTATCCATTTTAGTAAAGATTAGATTATTATTCTTATCTCTACCAATAAGACATTTAATCAATGGAACATCGTCTGGTATTTTAGATACCTTATTGTACATGTCTATATAAATACCTGGAGCAATGATTCTTCTCCATTTTCCTTCAATTAGAAAAACACTTCTATTTTCTTCGTATAATTCTCCTTGAATTCTTCTGTATTTTTTATCTTCTTTTATTGGTTTATTAAATAATGTCAAAGTCATCTCCAAGTATGTTTTTTATTTCATCTAAATCCATTTCTCCTTCTTCCATAGTAGTCTTTAGATTTTCATCTTCTAAAAAACGTATTATATTGAAGGCTTCAACTGCTTCCGTCGGTCTAGTTTTTAATATCTCCTTTTCAAAGGCTATATCAAATTTATCTTTGCTTAGAATATACGAATCATATACAGCATACAAATCAAGTTTATTCACTTTTTTTGCTTGCTTTACAATAATTGGTTTTTCTAAGAATCCAATTAAATTACCAGATTTATCTCTATCAAAAAGAGGAATAAATCCTTCTTTTCTATTAAGAGACATTTCTAGGCTGTTTTTACCTGGATTAACAATATACGTAGTCCTTTTTTTAGAAACAAATGTTGGATATGCTAATAATTCAGAATTTCTTTTTAATACAGTTAAATCAATATCGTTAGCGTATCTAACGAATGGTATTCCATCTTTAAAGTAAATGAATTTAACTGTGTTAGGATCTCTATAAATAGAATATGGTAATACCTTACCAGAATTATCTAAATAACAATATCCATTTGCAATCAATCCACCTACTATATAATATCTATTCTTATGAAAATAGATTTGCTTCCCTTCTTCAATCTTTTTGTATGAAGACATCATACTATCAACGGTTTTAGTAGTAGATCCACCATCTTTTGGTTTACTCCTATATTTATCCCATTGATTTTCTTTATTCTTTTCTACATAAGATTGATGTTGGCCATAATAAGAACCATATACTTCATAATAATAATCGTCATAATCCTCTTGACTATAAGTCCATTTATTGTTTGTAAATCCAATAGATGATTGTCCATAGTTATTTCTAGGAGCTATAGCAACACTAGATTTATATACTTTATTTTGTATAACCTTACTTCTATCTACTTCATATTTAGATATTAAATTGCCATTTTGAAATACAAAAACTGTATTTGTTTTAAGATCTATAATTTTTTCTTTAGGGAATCCAGCTGCAATCAGATGTTTTTCTTCTGATGAATAGTAGAAATTAGACTTATCTACATATGCTAAATGCAAAGGTCTTTCTTCTTCTGTAGTTTGCGCTGATTCCCATTTTTTAGATTCTCCTTTGAATACAATAAAAACATTTTTAACTCTATCATAAGCAGCTATTGCAGCTGCTCCATTATATTCAGAAAGAATCTTCAGAAATTTATCAAAATCCTCATGTAAGAATTTAGATAGCATATAACTATCCGTTCCGCCTTCTATATCAATTTCATACTTTTGCGCTAGATCAGTATAATTATGGATTGTTCCATTGTGAGTTAGTATAACTTCATATCCATTTTTATATTCTCCATGCCCAAAAGGATGAGTGTTTTGTAGATTACTTAATCCAACACTCGTTTTTCTTGCATGTCCTAATACTGTATTTTCTTTATTAGATAATAAGAAATTATATACTTCTTCACTTAGGAATTCGCTAAATTTTTCTATTTTACCAGCGCTTTTTTGTATTTGGCCATTTACAGATAATCCACATCCATCTCCTCCTCTTGAATCATTTAACAATCCTAAGATTGCTATTTTATAAGGATTGTATGTACGTAGGTTATTTCCATGCCATCCGAAAATTCCACACATTTATTTGGTTGTTTTTTTAAATATTGATTCGTCTTCCACTTGTTCAATAAAGTTAAATTCATTATAATAGTTATTGTCTTCTGTTGATTTGAAATACTTATTTCCCTTGAAGAATCCTAATTCTCTCAGATCTTTAATACATTCGACAATAATACCAGATAGTTTAACTTTTCCAAGGAATATATTTGCTTTTAAGATAAATTTATCTACTTCTTTGTAAAGATCATTAATATTTGATATTTCCTTTTCTACAAATTCATAATCTACAATATTAAACTCACTCAATACACCTGTATAATTCTTGTTAAATAAATTTATATATGTTCCAGTGCTCCACTCTGTACGAATCTCATTGCTAGTGTGATCTTCTGAAACATATGATTCATCATAAATAAATCTGTTTTTTTGTCCTGATTTACGATATTTTTCGTCAATATCTATTTTCGTTTTAAATATTGGCAAAATTTTCTTGTTGTTTTTTGAATAATAAAAATGATGCATTCCATCTTTATCATAAAAACCATTAGTTAGATGTCCATATGTTCCCCTTTTTGGAGAAAAGTAATCTTGAACATAAGACTCTAACATAGATTTATCATGATCAGGGAAAGCACATGCAAATCCAAACAAAAAGAATTTATCTTGATCTTTATATTTTTGGTTTTTACGTAAATTTATATATGTTCTTAAAATTCCTTGTTCAAAAGGATTATCTATCATTCGCAAAATAGAATTAAACAATTGCCAACATGCGTGACAATTATAATTCTTTGCCACTGTTAAATAATCTATTTTAAATGTTATTTCATTTTCAAAAATAGTTGTTTTTTCCTCATCTCTTATAATATTATAAGAAAATGGCAAAACAAGCATTTTTAGATTACTAAATGCTGCCGTTCCTGATAAACCATCAGCTCCAGGATCTAGTGTTGATACATATCCATGTTTAGATCCTCCTTTTATAATAATAGACCTATCCCCGAATGGAAGTAATATGTTTTTATCTAATGGTACACAGCCTTTATAATTACTTTTAAGAAATTCTTCTAAAGTAATTTTGTTACCATAACTGCTTTTTTGTATTTTATATTGGTTTCCTCTTCTGTAGTTTGGTACTACGGAAATATGATATTGTGACGGATAAAGACTATTTAGTAGATCCAAAATGATTTCCAAATTTTCTTTTTTTAGAAAATCACTAGGTATTGCGTCTTTAGATTTAACACACAATATCTTTGATTTGGTTAAATTTGGTCTTTCCGACAAATATCTAAATACACTATCAGAACAAAAAGAACTCAGTGTATTTATGAAGTTTCCGTCTAATAGATAGTAATTTATCATTATTTATTATTTGTTTCGGTTATATAATTTTCTTCGTTAAAACTAATTTCTTCAAACAGAGACATAAATTTATTAAATTTATTTTCTCCTAAAAGTAATATTAGCAATTCTCTTGCTAACTCATAATTATTACTATCGATAGCTTCTTGTACTAATCTATAATTACATCTGTATCCTTTGTTAAAAAGAATAACAGCCATGTTAAGAAGGACAAAAGCTTGATTTATATAATTTGCAGATAGGAAATTTCCACCTAAAATTCTAAATTCAACACCGTATTTTTTGTGTCGTATAGATCCTGCTTTTCCATACAATTTTCTTCTTTGATTATCATTATCTAGAAGAACAGAAAACAATCCAGCTGTATTGTCAAATATCTTAGCTAATTCACAATTTGTTTCTTCATCTGGATTATCATAAGATAAATGAAAATGCAAAGCTGTTGTTCTTAGATTTGTATTTTTAGATTTAGGTTTTGGATTTTGTTTTTTAGTCCACGCATTATAATCAGGATCACACCCAAAAGTTTGAGCCTGCTCTGTATGCAGTTGATTTTCGGCTATAATAGCACTAGATTGAAAAATAGGTTTTAAATCATATTTCTTTAGATGATTTTCATATATTTGTTGTATTGCATGTCTAATATTTTGTACAAACATTTCATTCGGAAACTCATCATCATTTTCAGAAATCAATGGAGTTGGCGGAATATTAAATTCACATGCAATATTGTCTTCTTGTACATAAAATCCAGGTTTATCTCCTAGTTTCAATGGTGCATCTTTTTTGCCACCTATCTTATCTACAACAGAGACAATACCATATTTTTCATGCTGACAAAAAAATTCAGGGTCAGCTCCTACCATACAATTGGTTATAATTCTTTTTGGCATTATGATAAAAGATTATTATCGATTAAATATTTTTCAATGGCATTTTTATATGCCAGAGCAGTGCCTTCACCCATTGAAGAACCGCTATTTGTTTCAAGAATAATATACTTAGGATCTTTATGTTTACTAGATTGAATTCTAATATCAAAAGAAGAAAAGTTCAACCCTGTTAATTCTTGAAGTTTTTTACAATCTTCAACTATTTTATCAAAATTAACAGGTTTGTCAAATAGAGGGTTTGTTTCTATATACCAAACAGAATTACTATCATTCCGATACCATCTTTCTTCAGCATCTTCTTTAAGCATTTTTCTATTGGTATAAATCATTTCACCATTAAACAAGTGAATACGATATTCTCTATTATAATTGTAATATCTCTCAAAGAAATATTCTTTTAAATTAGGTCCTTCATTTGAAACCCATTCATTGTATTCTTCAATAGAATGAAATAATTTCATTCCAATGCCTTTAGATCCATTAATCTTTTTAGCGATAATATTTTTATGCTCTTCAAAGATTTGTTCTTTATTTTCAATGAAATCAGCGACTTCCCAATATTCAGCTGTTGGAATATTGTTATCCACCATTAATTTTTTTGTTTTAAGCTTATTAGCGCTATTTTTAATAGACTCTAGTGTATTCCATTCAATAAATGGTTTTGATAGCTGAGAGGGGCTTAAAATAGCCTCTATTGGCGTATTTGAATACAGTCTAAGAACAACTGGAATTTTAGTTCTTAAAGTTAATATTGCGCTACGCAATAGATCAGCTGTTTCATTTTTAGATCTAAGTTTTATTCTTAATTTCATTTGCTTAATTTGTATTCGGTCCAATCTTGAATATTGTCTTCGTCTTTTGGCACATCATTCAACGAAGAATATCTATTGCCTTCATCTGCGCCTTCTTGATTAAGCTCATATATATAAGCTTTTGTAACAGTAACTTCTCCATCTTTTACTTTATCAGGAAGATCGATTAACTTGCGAAGATAAAATGATCTTTTTGGGTCTTCTTTATTATATCCTTCCAACATGTCAAACGGTCCTTCAATACATTCTTCTGTTGTTTTATAAAGTTCACAAACGATTTTATTATTACCCTTTATAATGCCTGGAAATACACCCATATCTTTCATGTTATATCCGGGAATTATAATGTCATTTTTTATTAGATTTTTACCAACTCTTTCAATTAGTCTATGATTTCCCATTCTTTCTCTAAGAGATCCATAAACCAAAACATATGCAGTATTATTCATTTTTAAAATAATTTAGTCTGTTTAATTTGTTTATTAATTTAGCTATTTTCTTTATATTAACATCTTTTATATTAACTTCATATACTCCGCCATAATCGAAAATGTTTTTATATGACTCTTTATTGTCAAAGCTATTTTTTTTTATATATAAATTTCTATACCGTCCATGTTTAGATATATTATTTGTAGCATAGATTTGACTTCGTAAAAAGTTTTTTATAATTATTTTGAAAGCAGCTATGTTGTATATAAGATTTATCTGTTTTTTGTATTTTAACGATCCTAATGTCATATATCTTGTGCGAGCATCATGATATCTTGTATAAAGTTCTGGATCGTTTTCTAAGAATTCTAGAACATCATGACGATAAATTTGTGTAAAATAAAATAATTTATTTTTGTATTTTTCAATATCTATATTCAAACATTGTTTTGGTATTTCTATAAACATCTTAAACCTATCCATCTTAGCGGAATTAGTTCTTGGAGAAATATATCTTCCATATAATGTATTTATAACGCATGTTCTATTATCGAGTAATTCTTCTAAGGAATTTCTATTTAATAAAATAATTGGTGATATGATTTGTTGTCTTATTCTGATTAAATCTTTCATTATTTTAATTGTTATAATTACTTAA
>ULSO01015801.1_pt1 | contig 13518 bp, 15 predicted proteins | sample 1956701 | NCBI WGS metagenome assembly ULSO01 (sample SAMEA4835708, study PRJEB28245) | human gut metagenome | biome: gut microbiome; material: fecal sample | place: Denmark | collected 2008 | reverse complement strand
CGGCTGATATAAACTTCTATGGTCTCGTCTGCGGTCAGGTAATCCGCAAAAATCTCCAGCACCTTTTCAAAGGTCAGCATCTGTTTTCACTCCTTTGCTACGCTTCTTATTCTACTCATATTATCCGGTACGGACAGGCAAAAGACAGGATACCGCCAAAAAGAAAAAGCGGAGGAAGGTGCGGCGAAGAAACGCCGTTCCTCCCTCCGCAAATGGAGTATCTATCCCTGTTATGAAAGTTTGGAGAGTTGGGTAAGGATTTCCTTCACACCCTCCCACAGTTGTTCTTGCCGCTGGGATATATCCTCCAAGTCAGCATCATAAACCCACCCGGTCTCATGCACTTTACCCGTCTGTTTTTCGATATGATTGACCGAAGATGCCGTAAGGAAGGCCCAAACTGCATGATTTTCACCAGTAACCTAACACCAGATAAGTGGAGGGACTTCTTTCGAGAAGAGGATTCATTACTCTGTGCGTTAGATAGGACTTTTGATGCTGCCACCGTTTATCTCATGAAAGGTGAAAGCTATCGAGGTCGTAACCTGAAAACTTATTCGATAGAAATCAGTGATCCTACCGAATAATTGTCGATAATTAATTAGCCAAGCAGGTGCATTGGCTATTTCTAATGAGCTCGGATTGGTTGTTTCTACTGGACTCTAACAGTCAAACTTTTGTCACCCGTTTAGGTATAAGAAAAGCCCGGAAAACCTTCCCAGATCAGGCTGTGCACTAAACGCACTTGCCATTGATGAGCCGTTGGAATATGCAAAACTGTATCTTGATGGTACAAGGCAGTTGTGGGTGGATACAGAGGATTCCTTGGAAATATAGTAACTATTCAGTACCCCGTTAAGGTCATCTTGATTTTTCGGCAAAACAGAGAAAATAAAATTTATGTTTCGTCATCGTTTTAGTGTAAAAAGTAGATAATTTTTCAGTTTGTTATATTGTTTTTATCTATACGATAATTGCCGCCATTGAATGGCGGCAACTCCTTATACAATCTTTTCACTTACATTTTCCACCTACTTCCGGTTCCAAAGCTTCAACAATTGTTCGCAAATCGGTGCATAATGTTCCCCAATAAGTCCGAAATCCATCTCCTTATACGTCCAGACAGCACAACCGATACCGAACTGTCGGAATACGGTATCCACATCCGTGAACCAGCGCAGGGTATCTTCTACAGGCGCCTGATCAATAACACCGAATTCTCCACAGTACAAAGTCACTCCGGCATTTTTCGCAGCAGTAACCGCTTCCATCACCATTTCCGTGATAAATTCTGTTCCCATGGTCCGTGACTGTGCCTTGCAGACTACTTCTCCCTGATATCCGATGGGTAGTGACTTTGTACGATAATAGTCCATTGCTTCCGGATAATAGATATCTTCGGTCTGGCTGATGGTCGGTACCCAGTGTGCTTTCTGATGGGTAAACAGCAACGGCTCATAGAAATGGAACGTGAACAATATGTTTTCATCCTTGGGCTTCCTTAACAGTTTCAATGTCTTCACACTGTTCCATTGAATTCCGCCGTATATAATAATGGTGTCTCTGGCTATTCGGCGAATAGCGTCCACCGTTTCCGCAATGAGCAGATTCCACGCTTCCGCATTTTCCTGCTCTACCACTTCATTCAGCAGTTCAAATGCGACATGAGTCTCGTTCGCATAATGCTCTGCGATCTTGATCCACAGATTTACAAAACGCTTCTGCACCATTTTATTTGTAAACAGAATATTCTTTTTCTTATCTCCGGCATTATTAAAATCATAGCCATACGCTTTATGCAGATCCAGTACAATGTTCAATCCCTGCCGTTTACACCATTCCACCACTCTGGTCACATAAGCAAAGCCCTCTTCTCTGGTTCTGCCATATTCATCTTCCAGTACTTCATAATCAATTGCCAGACGTACATGGTCAAATCCCATGGAAGCAATCTTACGAATGTCTTCCTCCTGAATAAATGCATCGTAATGTTCTGTGCTATGCACACACTGAGATAAATAGCCACCTAAATTGATACCTCTCTCTAATTTCATGCTCTTGCCCTCCTGATCCTTCACAACGGAAAATTTATAATCCTGCAGTTCTTCTTTTCTCTATCATATAATTTGAAACAAAATTCATATATCGTTTCTATATTATTTTTATCGTTTTTATGCTATATTATTTATAGCTATCAGTGTGCCACTATCTGCACTCCACAAGAAAAAGAATCGCATAGCGGTTTTGAAAAACACTTTCATAATTTCAGAAAGGTGTCCATATGAACATTCCTCAGGAACTTCTCTATCAACAATATGTCCGCAGAGAATTAGAAACTTATCGCGCCCCTTATGATCCGGAAGCGGAATTTTATAGCTATGTCAGGCAGGGAAATACTAAAAAAATAAAAGAATTATGCCATGAATCTTTTCAGGAAAAGAAAGGCCTGGGTGTCCTCTCGGATTCTCCTCTGCAAAATCTGAAATACCACTTTACCATCACTGCTGCTATGCTGGCAAGATACTGCATCGAAGGAGGTATGGAAGTCACAGAGGCTTATGATCTCAGCGACTACTACATTCATAAGGCGGATCTAATGAAATCAAAAAAAGAAATTTCCGCCCTGCACCCGCAGATGTGTCTGGATTACACTACTCGCATGGAAAAATTGCATAGAAATCATGCCTGCTCCCGTCCGGTTGCCCAGTGTCTGGAATATATCTATGATCATTTACATAATCGTATCACTGTCCCGACGCTCGCCGCTCATGCCGGCATATCTCCCGGTTATTTAAGTCACCTGTTCGCAAAAGAGATGGGAATTTCTGTCAGTTCCTATATACAGAGCAAAAAAATAGAGACCGCTCAGAATATGCTTTGCCATTCCGATTATGCGATCTCTGTAATTTCTTCTACCCTGGCGTTTCCCAGTCAAAGTTATTTCACATCTGTATTTCGGATAAAGACCGGGAAAACACCAAAGCAGTATCGTGCAGAACGCTTCCGCACTTCCGTCATCAAATAAAAGAACCGGAGTATACATAAATCCCATAATTTTGCTATCCTATGTATACTGTAAAGATTCCGATTTTTCGTTCTCTGCGACTTGCGCATTCCCATCTAACTTCGACGCTGACTACTGCTACTCATTAGGATACAATGCATTCATGCTCATCCAGTATGGCTACAACGGACACTTATCAAAAGTTTCTAACCTTTCAGCTCCAGCAAATGAATGGGTTGCAGGTGGTATGCCAATCACAAAGATGATGAACATCGAAAGAAGACATGGACAGGACAAACCAGTTATCAAGAAAGCTCTTGTAGAACTTGATGGTGCTCCATTCAAATATTTCGAAGCTCACCGTGAAGAATGGGCAAAAGAAACATGCTATTTATTCCCAGGTGCTATCCAGTACTACGGACCAACAGAAGTTTGTGATATCACAACAGTAACACTTGCTCTTGAACAGGCAAAATAATTTAAGATAATAAGACCACGGAAGACTGTTAATAATTCTTCCGTGGTCTTTTCTTTTTTAATAGAAATCTCTTCTTATATCATTTGTCTCTAAATATATTTCTAATTAGTATGTTTTTCTACTTCATCTAATGTTGGAATTGATACGCCTGCACCCGGTCTTGATACAGCTATAGAGGATGCCCTTGCTGCCATATCCATAGATTTTTCTACTTCCTGTCCTTTTGCTTCTCCAGCAATGAAATATCCTGTAAATGTATCTCCGGCTGCTGTTGTATCTACAGTTTCTACTTTATAAATTCCTTGTTTCACAACCTTTTCTCCATCTAAGAATACAGATCCGTCACTTCCAAGTGTAAGTACAACTTTTGCCTTTGGAAATTTTTCTGCCAGAGCAGCAATAATTTCTTCAGGTTCTTCAATTTCTTTACCTAAAATCTGTCCTGCTTCAATTTCATTCAAAAGAAAATATGTAATGTATTCCAATGGAAGTTCTGTAATAATCTCATTCATTGGAGATGGGTTAAGCACAATCTGCATACCTTTTTCATGTGCTTTTTCAACAATATATTTTAATTCATTAATTTCATTCTGTAAAATCAGATAATCGCCTTCTTCAAAAGCAGCAAATGTTTCTTCTACCTGTTCTTTTGTAATCGCCTGATTTGCTCCGCCATGAAGTAAAATACAGTTATCTCCTTCATCATCATTTTGAATGATTGCATGTCCGCTCTGGATTCCTGGAATAATCTTTACAAAAGTTGTATCAACTCCTGCTTCATTCAGGCAATCTACAAGGAATTTTCCATCTTCTCCAATTGCTCCAGCATGGAAAACAGATGCGCCGGCTTTTCCAAGAGCAATTGACTGATTCAGCCCTTTACCACCTGGATATATATTCAGGGATCTTGAAGAAATTGTTTCTCCTTTCATTACAACATGTGGAACTTTATAAACATAATCAATATTTAATGAAGCAAAACTAAGTATTTTCATAATAAATCTCCTTATATTTTTTCGTTTTCTGCCAACATACTAAAAACTAATACTTTGGTAAATATGTTCGCAATACCTAATCCCGAGAATTATTTTCCCGGGATTAGGTATCTGTTTCTAACAAATCAACTTTTGTCGACTTTAAAAACCTTGCTAGTTCACTCTAAGCGTCCTGCGAATATATTCCTTATATTTATCTGCATATAATCGGCTACAGATATATGCATTTGGACGTTTACTCATAATATGTATCTTATCGACTATTAATGCACCATATCCAGGTCCTGATGAAATATCAACCTGACAATAATACGGTTCACACACCGCAATACTCTCTGGACATAAAGCTGCTGTCATTGCAGCTGAATCTGCCATATCCAGACATTCAACACCTCTCTGCTCCCTATTCAATTCGATTAGCAGTCCACAGCAGTCCATAAGAAATGTTCCTATCGGACCACTTTCCCTAATTGTATGAATTTCATCTGCGGTCAAAAGACTATCCCCTACACAGGCATCCCAGCCAACAAAAATCAGCTTTTCATGACCTGCTTCCAAAACAATTTTAGCCGCTTCTGCATCCTGCCAAATATTAAATTCAGCTACTGGAGATACATTACCATCCCCAAGTCCGGCACTTCCCATAACTACAATACATCCTGCTTTTTTAAATGCTTCCTCATCAATACGTGCTGCTAAAGCTAAATTTGTCAAAGGTCCTAATGCAATAATATCAATTTCTCCAGGTTCGCTATTCTGCAGAAATTCAATCATTTTTACTGCCCCGTTTTCTTTCTGAGCTGTGAGTTTCTTCGGCGAAAATCCAACATCTCCCAACCCGTCACTACCATGTGCTTCATATGCACACTCCAATTCATGAAACAGCATTTTACTGCTTCCACTATAAACAGGTGGTTCATATGTATCCGCATGCTCAATTGTGGTCAAAACGTTTAATGTCGCCTGATTCACAGGAACATTACCCGCCACTGTTGAAATCATGATAACTTCATACGCAGGATCGTTTAACGCCATAACGATTGCCATCGCATCATCGCATCCTCCATCTGTATCTATGATTATTTTCTTTTTTTTCATTAATTTATTTTCCATTACTGTTACTCCTCTGTGATATTAAATTGCAATACAATAGCTGCCAAAATCGCAATAATCAGCATCAGAACTACATATTTAAATGTAATGCTAATACCAAACGAAGACACCAGAACACCTGTGATAATCGGAGTCATAATATCCGATGCTCCACCTAATGTACCAATCAGTGCCCCCGCCCGACTAATATGTTTGTAATCCATTCGTGTGGCGACTGTCACAATTACATTAAACAAAACTCCTAGGAAAAATCCCGCTATCGCAACACCTATATAATAAATATAAACGGTATCTACCAATAGCATGACAATCACAGATATTAATGCAATCATATGATTTACAATCAATACTATCTGCTCACGTATTTTTTTCAAAATCCAGACAAAAGCCAATGCACCGGTAAAGCATCCAACATTATAAGCTGTTAACATAAATGCTGCTGATGCATCTTGAATCCCAATACTTTCTGCAAAACTCGAAGTATAAGTAATTAGTGTATTTGCAGCTGCACTATACGCCATACATGTAATTAAAATTGCAACATAAGCTTTTATTTTTCTCTTTAACTTAAGAGGTTTCACCTGTTCTTCCTTTACTTCCTCTATTTTTTCAAATTGAGTAAACGGAATGCAAATTAAAATTATTACGGCCACAATAATCAAGACATAATATGATGCATAAAACGGAAGTTGTCTAGATAACATAACTCCAACCAAAAAAGGTGTAGCAAAATTACCTAATCCAAAAAAAGCTTGTCCTGCACTCATAGCACCGGCATAATTTTCCCGAAACATTCTGCTAAGGAAAAGTGGGCAAACTGAATCCTGAGTTCCCATTCCAACTCCACCTAGATAAGCAAATGCTAATCCCACATAATAATTTCTAAACGTCGGAATTCCAAATAAAAATGTAATAATCAGGATAACTCCTATAGCCAAAACTTTAAGAGGTCCTGTCTTTTCCACAATATGTCCACTGATATACACGGTAGATACTCTACCTAATGCAAATGCTGAACTATACAGTACAATACTATCCAAATCCATTTGATACATTTCTACCAAATGTGGAAGACTACTACCCACTACAATGCATGCAGCACCCGTCAAAAAATACATTGCAAACGCCAGAAATGCGATTCGTCTGCTATTTCGTTGCTCCATATCAACTGTTCATAATCCTTTCTACTGCACATTCAATATCAATGATATTTTCTTTGATTCCAAGCGCATTGCATACTTTACTAACGTAAGGCTGTTTTAACATTGCTTTTTTCAGTGTTGGGAAATCCCAAAAAATTTCTTCTGGAGTACCTATTCGCACAACATGTTTTGTCGCCATAACTATTACTTTCTCAAAATTTGCTGCAACAAACTCCATATCATGTGAAATTGTAATTACTGTTTTCCCCTGTTCATGAAGTGTTTTAAGAATCGCACTAAGCCTTTTGTTTCCTTCCATATCCTGTCCCGCAGTAGGTTCATCAAAAATCAACACTTCTGTTCCCATAGCAATAACTGCAGCAATTGTTACAAATTTCCTCATAGACAATGGCAAATTCATTGGATTTTCGTCTTTATAATTCGTCATTCCTGTAATCGCAAGTGCTTCTGCTACTCTTCTCTCAGCTTCTTCGGAATCTAATTTCATTGTCTTCGGACCATAACTCACCTCAGCCTCTACGGTAGAATGAAAAATCTGATCATCTGGATTTTGAAACACATATCCTACTACTCTTGAAACCTGAGCCGTCGTATAATCTTTCGTATTCATTTCACCAATCAGAACATCTCCTTCTGTCGGCTTCAACAGACCATTCATCATCTTTACTGTCGTTGTTTTTCCTGCTCCGTTTTGTCCTACAATTGCTATGTTTTCTCCAGATTTAATCATCATATTGATATGATCTACTGCAAGAAAACCTCCTGGATAAGAAAAGCTTACATCTTTTAATACTATATCGCTCATCACTATTCCCTCTCTTTCAATGCTTTGGAAATCACTTCAACAGCCTGTTTCTCGGTCACTGGAATCTCTGAAAGTTTTAATCCCTTTTCCTGCAGTTTCTGTCCAAGAATTGCTACCTGTGGAAGTGCAATACCCTCCTCGAGAAGAGACATATCGGCCAGGACTCTATTCTTATCTCCATTTGCAATTACCTTTCCGTCTTTTAAAGCAATAACCTCATCCGCATATTCTGCAATCAAATCAATTTTGTGCTCTACTAAAATGATGGTTTTTTTCTTTTCCTTCATCTTCTTGATAATCTCAAAAACACTCTCTGTTCCTTCTGGATCCAGCTGACTAGTTGGTTCATCAATGATTAAAATATCCGGTTCTAACACAATAACAGATGCTAACGCAACTCTCTGCATCTGTCCTCCAGACAATTCAAATGGATTCTTTTCTGCCAAATATTCAATGTTAGTCATCTTCATAACATCTATGACACGTCTTACGATTTCTTCAACTGGTACACCAAAATTCTCCACACCATATGCTACTTCCTCAAACACCGTATCTTTTACACCACTGATTTGTGTGAATGGATTCTGAAATACAAATCCAATCTTCTGAGCCAGATTACTTCCATACTCGTTGATATTCTTTCCTTCTACCAACACCTCACCTTCAAGCTCTCCTTTATAAAAATCAGGTGCAAATCCGCGCAATACCGCACAAAGTGTTGTTTTACCAGACCCATTCTCTCCAACCAAACTATAAAATTTTCCTCTTTCAAACTTTAAATTCAGGTCTTGAACCGACGGTTTTGATGTAAGCGGATAAGAATAGGTTACATTTTTACATTCCATTATAATATCCATAAAGCAATCCTCCCGCCTATAATCAAAAGTGAAAGTATAATTGTTATTAGTTTTACCGTGCTTTCCATTCCAGAACGTTCAAGATTAAACAAATAAGTCTTTTTGCCCTGAACAGAAAATCCTCTGGACTCTAGCGTAAGAACTTTTTCCTCTGAACTAATAACTGCTCCAAGTACTAATGGCACTAAAGTAGGAAAAAATGCTTTTGCTCGTACAAGTACATTACCTTCTGTCTCAACGCCTCTGGCACGTTGAGCATTCATAATTGTTTTACTGTTATCACTCAATATATCAATCATTTGCAAACTAGAGGTAAATACATACGCTGCTTTATGATTCATACCGGATTCTTCCAATGCACGAGTAATTTCTTTATTACTTGTAGTCTGAAACAGCCAGATAAAAACACCCGCAATATTCATAATCGAAAAAGAAAGAAAAATCGCATTTTTCAATCCTCTTTCGCAGATTTTAATGAAACCAAATCTCACGATTTCTGCTCCTCCTGGAACAATAAAACTTTGTACCAGAAAAACGACTATTGCGATAAATGCAACCGTTTTGAATGCTTTTGCACATTTTTCCATAGCTCCGCTTGCTGCACACAGAAAAACAACAACCAGAAACCAAGGAATTAGTAGCAGAGATAACTTATATTGAGTAAGATGCACAGATCCAACGACAAACGTACATATCATGTACATCAACACAACAAAAAACTTAGTACCTGGATGAAGACCATCCAGTTTATTATGTTTATGGATTTGTATTTTTTCTAAATATGATTGTTCCATAGTCTCACCTTTCAAATTATAAAATCCAATTTGAGAATGCTAAGGGCGAGCGTCTACCTATTTATTCTCTTTAATATAGTTACTTCCACATCCGAATTTCACAAGTGTTCTTGCTGGAATTACTTTGATAACCATAATACTTATTATAAGTGCGATAATACGGTCAATCACAGTGAACAGTCCTGCTGTACCAATTACTGCTGACCAAATATTTGCCCCTGCTGCCATTGCAGTAGCTGTGAGCAAGGAAGTTCCTGCCCCAGTCACACCACCATATACAAGTACAACAATCGGTGCTGATACAATTGTAGATGTCAATCCAAGTAAAACTGCAGAAATTGCAGATTTCCACCAAGTACCAAACATTTTCTTTCTAGAAAGGAAACCGCACACAAATCCCAGTACTACACTAACTGGAATAAATGGAAAACCAGTTGGGTCTGCAATACCAATCACAATATTTGTCAAACACCCAGTAACCGCGCCTACCCATGGACCACAAAGCATGGAAGAAAAAATCGTTCCAATTGTATCCATATATACTGGAAGTTTCAGCAAAGATGCAAGCTGCCCTCCTACAAAGTTTACAGCCACTCCTACTGGCATAATTAATAAAGCCAACATTGAAAAATCGTCTTTAATTGAATATTTCTTTTGTTTCATATCATTATCCTCCTTAATTTTCTTGGTAGTGTCAAAAACTACCTCTTTTTTATTGTTCTAAATCCTTTAAAACCTTGATTTATTGGAAGTTTGCAAATAAAAAGAGCAATGACCTCCATTTTTAGGTATAATGTAAATCACCACAATCAACATAACCTAAGGAGACATTGCTCATGGACATTATACTTTATTTACTTCAGTTAATTCAATACCTTTATCAGCAAAACTGCTGGCTGATTAACTTTATTTGCAGATATATCCCTCTTAAGCAGTGGGCTTTCGATGATTCCCACTCTCCAAAGTACCAAAAGTTCAAAATCGATGAGCTTCCTTCGGTCACAGATTTCCGCCAGGGCTGGACTTACAAAGAACTCATCCCTTACTACAAAAAACGCTATGGTAAGAAGATCCGACCGGTCAGTCGCCGCTCTGAATGCGACATCCCTGATTCCTGTACCTGCCCGCGCTGTGATGCTCCCAAACCTTTTTTATACAAAAATAACGGTTCCAAGGGACAACTCCTCTGTAAGGTCTGTGATGCGAGATTTTCCCCGGATGAAAGTCGATTCTCCTCTGTGAAACTGCGCTGCCCGCACTGTGGCAATACTCTGGTTCCAAAGAAAGACCGCAAGCACTTTATCGTACATAAGTGCGTCAATCCCAAATGCCCCTATTATCTCCACAACCTCAAAAAAGTGGATAAGGAAGATCTGAAAGAGGATTATGGCAGGAACAAGTATAAACTTCACTATATCTACCGTGAGTTCACGATAGATTTTTTCAGCATGGACTTAACCACCCTGCAGAAGAATGCCTCCTCTCTGAAATTCAGTAAGCACAACGCACATGTCATGTCCTTATGTCTGACTCTTCATGTCAATCTCGGCCTTTCCCTGCACAAAACGTCTCAGGCTCTCAAAGATCTGTATAACATCAACATCTCACATCAGCAGATTGCCAAAGTCCTCAACGAAGTGGAAATGCTGCAAGGCGCTGACAACATGCCCGGCAAATGGCAGCTTCTCATCTTCCTTGGTCAGCAGACCATCCTGAATATGCAGAAAACTGGTGCTGCTGCATCGGAGCGGAGCTGTTGTCAATAGAACCGTGGAATACCGGAGCAGGCGGCAGCGCCGACTGTGAGGATATGCCGCGAAAGTCTATTGACATAAGGCTCACGGATAATCCTATCCAAGAGAAAAGGGGCAACTGCACCCTTTTCCTGCCTTCCGGCGAGGACGGGTTCGGGCAGAGCCCGATAATGGGTCAAGGGACAAGTCCCTTGCAGGTTCTTAGGGCAGCGCCCTAAGCCCTCGGAGAGCTTATAGAAATAAATATCTGCAATTATCAAGGTTCATTCGAGCCTATTTTATTGGCTCTGTTTTTTCATAACTTATTTGACACTACCATTTTCTTTCAGACGACGCCCTTTCGACATTCTCACTTGATTTAAATATATCAACCCGTTACAATAATAAAAATGACATTTGTCATCTTCTATCACATTTTACTTTATAAAACAGGAGAAATTTATATGCCTAAAGATGATTTACGCCAACTATTAAAGGTACTTTTACAGCTGCCTCCCAATAGTCCTGTTCCACGTTCTCTTTTAATTCATCCTACACTTTCTAGATATTTCGTAAGATTTGAACGCGGAGACACCATTATTTATCAAAAAGATCCTACTAAATATTTTTTTATTTTATTAAATGGACAAACGATTATCATGAACCTGATCTCCTGGAGCACAAATGATATTATTAATTATGTGCAACCTCCTCATATTTTAGGGTTATCCGAATATTTGACTCAGGATGAATTTTACAACGCATTCGTTGTGGCAGATACTAAATGTCTGACTTTTAAAATACGAGCAAATGAATTTATTCAGCTAATTCAGTCTGATGCTGAATTGTGTTACCTTGTACTAACTGTAATGGGTTATATGTTCACTTTAAATACAGGACGTGCAGAAACCCGTCGCATATTCCCTCCAAAGGACTGTGTTGGATATTATCTTTATGTTCAAGCTAAAAACACTTCCTCATACACTTGTCCTCTTACACATAACGAATTATCTGCGGAGCTTAACATTAATCTACGCACATTATACCGTTATTTAGATTCCTTGAAAGAAGACGGCTATCTGACATTGAGAAGAGGAAAAATTGTGATTGAATCTTCTCATTTCCAAAAACTTTCCGAACGCTATGGAAAGGTCCATTTATAATAGGGTAGAGGGAGAATAAATCTCTCGCCCCTTCCATTGAACCGTACGTACGGGTCTCGTATACGGCTCTACAACTTATATTCCAACTTTCACTAAGTAATAGGATAGGGGATTGAGCAAACCAGCTCCATCTTTTATCCTATTTTCAAGTAAATCTTTACTGATTATGAAATTCACTACGTTCATCCCACTTCTTCTGTGCCATCCAAGCCTTGAGTTTGCAACTTTAAACATATCCTCATGGTTAAAACCATTATGATTTTTCCAGTTTAGATAACACAGATTTTTAACGGCAGCAGGCGTAGACGACCGTATGATAAAAAGAATTGTAGGCCACAAGGGTCAAGGCGTTACCCAAGTAGTATATACGCATTTTGAAATAGATGCCCTTGTTGAAGCTATAGACAAAATATAAGAAAGGAGTGAGTAAGATTGATTGTAGCAATTAAAAGCCCCATGGCGGCAACCACAGGGCAGACCCTTACCATGTAACCACTACGAAACATTAATAAAGGTATGCTAATTATAGCATACTTCCCCAAACGAAAGGAAGTAAGAATATGACAATCAATAACATTATTGACAAAGTAACCGAAGCAAGCATAAAGCTGCAAATCGCAAAAGAGACATCCGGGCACCTTCACGATATGATTAACGAAGCAGATACAAGCACACAGGAAAATACCGCCCTCTTTTTTGCCTGCAATCAGTCTACAATAAGTACTTTTTTAACGGTCATTCTTGATTATGTAAATGATGCAAATGAGATGCTTGAAGAAATCGAAGAATCAGCCGTCTCAGAAAACAAACAGATGGAGGTGGCTTAAATGGTACATATTGTTACTGGTGATATCCCGACCGTATTTACGCTTGCTCCCTCTGAATTAGGAGCTAGGGAAATCTTTCGCCTTGAAAGAATACATCATATTTCACCTGATAGTTTTGTATTAGTATGTCGTGGAAATGAATCTATTATCCTAAATAGAAATTTGCCAAATCGTAAAGAAATTAAAGATACCATAAATAAAATTATGGCATCCAAATATATTCCAGAAAAATTATTTGACATCTTTTTATCTCTTACCGATAAGCAGTCTCATGATATCTTATTGAAATATTGGATGGATTGGAGAGAAGAAATAAATAAAAAAGCGTTACATAATAAAGCACAGGAAATGCTCAAGGCATCCAAAAGCCTGCGTGTTCACTGGAAAGTAAAAAGAAACAAAGAATTAATTAAGGAGTTGTTTGAGATCGGCTTTGGAATTTATGAAGAGAGAGCTAAATGCGATTCTCAAAAAGGTGCAGAAAATGCTTTCATGTATGGATACCTGTTAGGCGTTCAAAGCACCAGCCAGATAGTACATTAAATTTACCTCCCATAATAATCTTTGTTTTTCTCTTGTTAACTCG
>ULSO01089251.1_pt1 | contig 13697 bp, 7 predicted proteins | sample 1956701 | NCBI WGS metagenome assembly ULSO01 (sample SAMEA4835708, study PRJEB28245) | human gut metagenome | biome: gut microbiome; material: fecal sample | place: Denmark | collected 2008 | reverse complement strand
ATAAATTCTTTTTCTTCTTGAGCATATTTTTCAAAATTTTCATCAATTTCAGCATATAAATCTTTTAAAGGTTTATATGTTGGATTTATTGCTTGATAATCTTCAAAAGTTTTATTTTTAGCATTATCTATTTCTAAAGCATATCTATTTTCAAAATCCATTAAGGTTTGATAATCTTGATATTTTTTTTCTGCATCAGCTACTTTGGTTTCAGCGATAACTGTTTTATGTCTTCTTGTAGCAATTTGCTTTTTAACTTCTTCTCGATAAACATTACGATCAATTTCGGTATGATCATAAATAAAAGTTAATTCTTCTAACGCACTTCTTTTTAAACCAACAAGATAATCATATTTATTTTTACTAGTTAATTTTGATAGTGTATCTTTTAAATTTTTTATTCTTAATTCAAAAAGTTCATTCTCAAATTCAGAAATAGGTTTGGATATTTTTCCTCTTAATTCGTTAGACAAACGATGATAATTTGAAGTTATTTTATCAATCTTATCTTGTTTTGTCTTATTTGATTTACGGATTGCTTCGCGAATAACAGCATTATCTTTATTATAAGTTTCCATTTATTACACCCCCTCTAAAATCATTGCAGATAGAGGTTGGATGACAACTCCCTTATAAGTTATAGCTCTATCAAGATAATTAATAGCCACTTTAACTCTTGTTGAGTCATCAATTTTGCCATTTTCGTAAACTGCATATTCATTAATATATAAACCTAATTCTCCGTCAGTTTCATCTTCTACAACAATACGATTAACAATAGTTTTTCCTTGAACTGCATTTAATATGGAAACAACCTTTTCATTCATTTCAATGATTAAATCACGATAATCAGCATAAGATGTAGAGAAATAGTCACGAGAATTTGTGTAGTTTAAATCAATATTACTTTCAGCAGTAATCATAAATGATGGATTTAAATTATATTCTACCATTTTTAACATTGCTTTAGTGTCATAGAAAGATAGATTTGCATAAGGTGCATAAAGATTTACAAGCCCGCTTAATACAATTTCTAAGAAAGGAACAGAATCTGTTTCTGCAAGATATTGACTATTATAAACAGGTATATCATAGAAATTATCAAGATTTTTCCATAAATAGAAATTTGGATTGTCAGCACCTAAAGTAACTTTTTGACTTGCCTTAGCAGTACCATTAGTTGCTATATTAGCTGACATAGCATAATCGATTTTCTTTTCATAATCAGGAATCAAATTAGTAGAAACACCATTAATAGTAATACCTACATCACCAAGAGTTGTTAAAACATCAGCTTGATCATTTAACCAACTCATTGCAACATTAGGATTTGTATAGTGCCACCAAGTAATTGGTTTTGTCATATCTGATACAACAAATGAACTATAATCACGAGACAAAGCTTTAACACAATAAGCACCAACAGCATTAAATTGTGCTCCATTAATCATACCATATTGAGTTTGGAAAGAAATATCATATCCTAAAGTTTCAGCAAGGTCAACAACACTTTGAAAACCCTTTTTACCTCCAGCATTAGAATTAAAATTGGCTTTTCCAGGATTAGAAGTTGAAACACCACCATCTTGCCAACCAAATAAAGATGAATTAATATTTTTTACATTATTACTATTTAAATCATTAAAAATATTTTTAATATCATCTGTGTCAGCACCTATAACTTCACTATATCCAAATAAACCATTTTTAACATCACAAACTAAAAAGTCAACTCTTGGTCCATTTTTAATTGTGACATTTGTCTTAACCAAACCTTCAGAAATAATATAATCACGATATTTTAAAGCCATACCGATATAATTTGCAGGAGCTGTTCCATCGCTTCCATCTCCATGTAAGAAATCGTATTTAACTTCAATATCATAATCATAATTTTCATCAGCTGTCAAAATTTGATCTTGTGCTCGGCCATCAATGTAATAGTTATATTTTCTATTTCTTTCAAAACGAGGTTTAACTTTAGAATATTCAAATCCTGCAGAACCTGTAGAACGTCCTTCAAATTCAATACCTAAATATTCAGCACCTTGTTTTACATAAGCAACAAATGCGTCTTGATTATTTCCATAAGCAACACCCCATACAGGCATCATAATTTGCTTTAAAGGAACCATATCTTTTTCTTGAATATAAATATTATCAGACCATTCAGCTACTGTATAATCAGTTTTTCTAAATGGATCACCATAAACATCAAAATAATATGTAGAATTGTAATATTTAATATCATCAAATCTAATTAACGCTCCAGAACCATCTGGAATAAATATATATCCTGGCAAATTAGTTCTCGGATTATTAATTTCTTCATCAGACCAAGTACAATCACCATATCCGTTTTCATCAACATTTACTAATGTACATGGTCTAATTTTACCACCAGATTGACCTAAATTTGGAAGCAAATAAATTGCAGAAACCATATCACGATTAGCTCCAGTGATTTCACTGTCTAAAACTTTTACTGAAAATCCATCTTCGTCAAACGAAAAACGAACATTAATTCCCAATTCAAAGTTTTTTCCATCAATAATTTGAAGTTTTAAAATCCATTGACTAGGATCATCTTTATGTTGTAAAAATTGTGAAAGAGAGATTTTACTGCTTTCTAAGAATACAGATTCGTTTTTCTTATTTTTAAACCAAGTTATATATAACAATTGATTTACTTGAGCATGCGCTCTTGCTGAACCAGAGCCTGGCAAAACATCAATACCACATGTTTGATATTTTTCTGAATTAATAGTAATATTACGACAATTTTCTTCTTGTTCTTCTTCAGTTAAAGTTCCAGCTCCAGTTGACCATACAAAACCAGTCTTTTTATTAAGAATTTTTAAAATCATCTTTGTTGGCGAAAAATAATATTCAAAATTATTATTTTCGTATATTTTTCCATAACCACTTTCACTAGAAATATTGGTAATTGGAATTTTATATTCTTCTGCTGGAAATTGTTCATTTCTATTTGTTGTATCTCCAGCCTCAACTTTTTTAGGAACTAAAGTTATACAAGCGATTGTTAGAAATGATAAAATTATAAAACTAAATATTTTTTTAATACCAACCCGCACGTAACTTCACCTCTTTCCAAATTCCTTCAATTAATTGTGCCATTTGATCAAACATTACAAACACAACTAAAATAACTATGGCAATTAATAGAATACCGACTAAAGTTAATACAACATTACCAATAGTCTTTTTAAATGTAAAATTATGAGTTTCTAAAATACCAAATAATAACATATAAGCTGTTCCAAATATAGCTAACAAATATAACCCATCTAGAATAACTTCTTCTGTTAATGTTAATGCATAAGAAACACCTGTTGCTATTGGTAAACAAACAATTATTGGCAATAAAGAATAGCCAGTAAATTTATAAATATTGATAAATGTACCTTCACCACTTGAAATAGAAGATACTAGGTAGTTGCTTAGAACAAACAAAGCAACAATAATCAAATAAGCTAATAATACTATGGCAACATTTAGATTATTAAAACTTGCATATTGGAAAATAAGAGCTTTGCCATAAGTATATAATAAAATTGCAACTAAACCTAAAACATAATAAATTGTTGCCCCTAAAACTGAGCCACGAACTCCTGTTTTAAGTTCATAATAAGTATCGCTTGGCTTCTTTAATAAACGGAAACCGATAGACAAATCCGCAAAGAATCTTTTTCCAAAGAAGGTTTTTGATTTATCAGCAAACTTTTGCATAGGTTTAACTTTTCTAAATAAATATTTTAATACTACAACTGCAACAATAATTCCTACTATTCCTAATAACAAATAAACAGAATATTCAGAAGTCCATGCATTTCTAATTTCCCAATAAGATTCAGAATATAATTCACGATTTTTAGAAACCGCAAAGTATTTAGCTGCTTCTTCAAAATTTCCATCATAATAATAAGCCTTTCCTAAACCATCATTTGCTAATACTGATAAGGAATCATATTGAAGAACTTCTTCCCATGCTTTTCGAGAATCTTCATAATCATGATTATTAAAACTTGTAATAGCTCTAAAAATTTCATTAGTATAAGTTGTAGGAATAAATGATTGCATAAAGCTTAATTTATTTTTTTCATCATCATTTAATACCCAAATTCTATCTTGAGAATCAACGACTATTGATACTAGATTAGAGAAAAATCCTGCAATATTATTAATGTTATTAGTTGAACTTGTATTGGCAGTATTTACCATACCAAACATATAAATGAAACTTCCATCGCTATCTAAAACAAAGATAATTCCTGTTTCTGTTGCTGCAAATACAATTTCTTGAGAATTAACATAAATGTCACTTACAGCCATTAAAGATGCAGTGTCAGAAGAAACTGAAAATAAGCTTCTACCATCAGTAGCATGTTTACTAATCATTGGAGTATGATTCATAGTTACTGAATAAACTAAATTTTCATCATTAATGAAAACATTAGTAAATGCAGGTGGTTCTTTAATTTCCAATAATTCTAATTGTTCTTTATTATTAAAGAATTTAACAATTTTGTAAATCAAATCTTGTTGTACACTATTTACAACAAAGAAACCAATAAATTCACCAGAAGCAGACATTTGAATCATACCAGGTGATGTTGATTTAGAAGCAATATACATTGTTCCAGCACTATCAACAGCAATATTAACTGGAGAAAACGCTGTATTTAAACCAAACGCTGGTAATTTACGTCTAATCTTATTGCCATCTGAGTTTGTATATACTTCAGTTGGTTCAGTAAATGTTTCAAAAACATTATTATTTGTTTTTAAATCATCTAAAGTCATAACAAAGATCAAACCTGAATATTCATAGAAGGCACCTGCCTCGTTTTTTTCAAGAGCGGTTTTCTTTGCAAGATTATCGCAAATATAAACTTTATAAATACCATTTAAATGTTCATCATCATAGACTTTTTGGATAGTAATTCCAGTAGGAGATTTAATTTCACTAATAAAGCTTAAATCGTATTTATTTAAGACTTTAACATTATCCGTTAAATCAACTCTTAAAATAAATGGTTTTGTTTCACTATTTCCTGAATCTAAGATATATGCAATATCGTGTAATTCATTATTTATTTCTTCTTGAATTAGAGCTATATCTTTTGGAGAAACTAGCCCTATTCTATCATATGTCGCTCCTGGATAGTAACCATTTTGTGAGTTTACCATTCGTCCATCTGCGTCATATGTTTTAGTATAAGTTGTTGCTTCATTAGCACTAACTATATACATACCTTGATCAATTCTAAAAACAAATGCAGCTAAAATAAAGATAATTCCAAATATAGAGTATATTTTTTTCATTACGTTTTTCATATTACTTGATACCTGACCTTGCCATTGTATTCATAACTTTTGATTGCATGAATATAAAGATTATTAAGTTTGGAACGAAAGTGATTAAAGAAGAGGCGGCTGCAACACCTGTTGCTTTAATACCTGCTGATGCTTGAAGTAAAGATAAATAATAAGGGAAAGTCTTTAATCTTTCACTAGTTAAATAAATTAAACTAGCACCACCAGAATTCCAAATTGATTGGAAAGCTAAAATTGCAATAGTTGCAATTGCTGGTTTTACTAATGGAATTACAAATTTTGTAATAATTTGGAAATCATTAGCTCCATCTAATTTTGCAGATTCTAACAATTCGTTAGGAACACCGTCATCAATGTATTGTTTTAATAAGAATAAATAAACTGGAACTGCTAAACTTGGAATAATGTGTACTAAGAAATTATCAATTAAACCAAGTCCTGAAATAATTAAATAGTTAGGAATTGCTACTGCTACTGCTACAAACATTAAAGCTAATTGGTTTACTTTAAAAATTATTCCTCTTAATCTAAATTGTTTTTTAGATAAAGCATAACCAGCTGTAACAGCGATAAATACTGTTAATACAACATAGACAACAGAAATAATCAATGAATTCATTAAGTACATTAACGCTGGATAACCAGTTGTTCCAGCTAAACGAATTAATTCTTTAAAGTTATCTAATGTAGGATGTAAAACAATCATTCTAGGTGGAAAATAAAATAATTCATCTAGAGGCTTAAAAGCTTGTGAAATAATATAAATAATAGGTAATATCATAACACAGCTAATCAATAATAATATAATTAAAAATCCAATTTGGTTTCTTTGAAAAGTTTTAGGATTTAATTGTGTGCCTTTATATGCTGCCATATTCTACACCTCCTAATCCTTTTCTGCAAACAATGCACTAGCAATTTTTGAGAATAATAATACAAATAATAATAATACAACTGACATTGCTGATGCATAGCCAAGTTCATTACGAATAAATGCATAGTCATTCATATGTGCTAAAATTGTTTGCGCTGAGTTTTGTGGAGTTGGGTTACTTCCAGAAAGGTCAACAGCTAAAGTACCTGTATTAATAGCATTAGTAATTGAAATAATTGCACTGAAATACATTGAACCTTTCATTTGAGGAATTGTGACATATATCGTTTCTTGGAAACGATTTTTAACTCCATCAATTCTTGCTGCTTCAAATAATTCTTGATCCAAATTACATAATGAAGCTAAAATTGATAAGAACCCAATACCAAACGAACTCCATAAAGCAACAAAAATTGTAATATTTAATAAGTAAGCCGGACTAGTTAGCCAAGCTATTGGACCATTAATAATATTTAAATTCATAAGAAAAGCATTTAAATATCCATATTGGTCACCCGAGAAAAAGTTTTTCCAAATAACACCAATAAAAACACTACCAGCCAAAGAAGGAGTATAAACAATTAAAGCTAAAATTGTTCTTAATCCCTTTGGAAGTTGAGCTAGCATCCAAGCGATTATAAAAGATAGTACATAACCTCCTGGACCTACAATAATAGAAAATTTTAATGTTTGTGGAATAACATACATAATAAATTCTCTATCTTTAGTAAATAAATCTATATAGTTTTGAATGCCAACAAATCTTGGAGATTCAATAGCGTTAAAATAAGTAAAAGATAGTAAAGCTGACATCAATACTGGTAAAACAATAAATGTAGCAAATAAGATCACAAATGGAGCCATTAAGACAAAAATACTTAAGGGAGAACCATTAATTCCAGTAGTTTTATATTTTTTCTTTTTTACTGGTTTTTTGACATTTTTCAAAACAATATGTTTTGTTTTTGAATAATCTATCGATTCCATAATATCCCCCTTTCTTTATAACGGACAATAACTAACATTTGTATTTCCAGTAGTTATTCCATTTTTATAGTTGTTTACACATTGATTAACCCAATCATAAGAACGCATTATATAAGGTTTTATCATTTGTCCTGTACTACTATCATAATATCCAAATTCTTCAAGTTTACGTTGAATTTCACGATCCATAACAACTTTAGTAATATCAATAGCGTTTTCAACTGACATACCATCGATAACCGCTTTATTCCAAATATCAGAAAGACCTCTTTGTAACATATATTGACCTGGAATTTGTTGTAAATCACGAATCCATGTTTGTGCTTCTAAGAAAATTTCACGAACTTCTTCATCAATTAATAATGATTGAGCGGCTTCCTTATTAGCGCTAAACCAAACAAATGAAGGACCAAACGTTGCTTGTAATGTTTCAGCATATTCTAATTGAATATCGGTACTCATCCACCATTTATAAAACTCCCAAGCTTCATTTATTTTTTTAGATTTTTTAAAAATCATAGAACCTGTACCATTAGAGATGTACCAACGTGAAATTTCATCACCTTTTCCATCGTAATTTAAATCAGGACATGCTTCTCCATTTAAAGAACATGTTTGTCGTACACCAGGAGCTAGTGAAACTTCCCATTTTCCAGCTAATTCTGGGGCAACATATTTCAATTGTAAATACATATTAATGTCACCAATACCAATTGGAATTGATCCATATCTAAAAGAATTATAGAAACTTGCAACTTCAGTTGGTAAAGCATAAATAGTATATAAATCAGTTAAAGTAGATAAACCTTCAATTGTATTTAAATTTCTTAAATCCATTGTAAAGGTATTATTAGAAAAATTCGTTAAGTTTCCACCATATTGTAAAATAAGTTGTGTTGTGCTTGCTAATGATTTTAAAGAACCAGATGCACTTGCAGGATAATAAAAATTCATACCAAAGTTTTGAAGTCTTGGTAAAATACCAATTAAATCATCCCAAGTTTTAGGAAGTTCAAGCGCGGTATTATTATCTCCTAAAACATTTAAAATATCGCTTCTTGCAAACATAACTTCGGAGGTTGAAGTTTCTGGCAAACCATAAAACTTATCTTGATATAAGAATGTCATTAATTGTCCTGCTGGAACTTGACTTGCATATTCCCAGAAATCATCAAAATCACTCATAGGATATGCAGCGTCTCCACGTAAAGCAAATTCAAATGGTAGTCCAGAATTAATTCCTAATGCTAAATCTGGAGTATTATTAGCAGCATTTGCTAAAATTAAATTTTGTTCACCAGGCATTTGACGAATATTAACTTTAATTCCTGTTTTTGGAGTAAAGTAATTATCAGCCATAGTTTGCATAATATCAATGTAAGTCAAAGCTCTATTTACCCAAATATTTAAAGCATCTGGATCAAATTCAGAATTATAACGATCAGATGAGAAAGTGCTAAATAAAGTTTTTATGCTTTCCCAAGCTTTTTCAAAAAATGAAGCATTGTCACTACGTATGTCTTTTTGATTATTTGTAACATAGATAGTATCTAATGTCATTGAACTTGTTTTTAAAGTGTTAGCTGTATCAGCAATTAATTTAGCTAAGCAAGAATCTCCTGAAGAAAACTTTGTTAAATTCAATGGTATTTCATCAGGATTTTCTACGAAATCATCAATTAATCCTAAAATTCTAGGGAAATAAATTAATACTCCTGATTTTTGTTCATTGTTAGATATTTCTAATAAACGATTATATTCATAATAAAGAATATTTCTATATGCATCTAAAATATCAACAATTTCTGGGTAATATTCAGTTAATTTCCAATTTCGATTAGCATCAACATTACTTCCAGTAATTTTTCTTATTTGAATAGCAAAATCATTAATATCATTGTAAATAGACATTAGATTTGCATAACTTACTGAGGTTATTTCAACTTCTGCTCTTAAAGTAATGTAATAATCTTTATTCGCTTCAAAATAATACATGTAAGGATTTCCATCAGCATCAGATAGAGTTACATTTTTATAACCATTACCTGTAGTTGGAAATTCATAATTTTGAAATTCTCTAAAAGGAATTTCTCCATTAATATAAACACTTCTATAAACTGGAAAATCATTGTTACCATTGTAATAATGTAAAGTTATTGGATATAATCCTGCTTCTTTAACATTGATTTTCCATGTTACTTCTTGGCCAGCAACGCTCCATCCTGTTAAAACATTTAATAGTTTTCTATCATAATTATATGGAGAAACAGTTGGAGTCATTTCATTTGATAAACGTACTTCATTAGTATTTTTAGTTACATACTCAGTAGCATTTAATTCATAACTTCCTTGTCCTAATTCGCTTCCAACCGTTGATTTGTAAGTAATATAATCACGTAAAGGTTGATAAGGAACAATTTCTAAGTTACCAAGATATATTTCTCTTTCAGATAGATTTTTTATAACAATTTTTAATGATGCGGTTGACAAATCAAAGATTAATGGATCTGCAGTATCATAAGTCGTTGAATTTAAATCACTAACTTGCCATTCCACTACTCTTTTTTGTTTTGGAAACATTTGATCGCCATATCTATTAACATATGTATCAAAATTTTTAGTTCCATCTTCGTTATATTCCACAACATCTTCATAAACTAATGGTAAATTTATTGAAGAAGCTTCTTCAAATTGTTTTTGTCCATTAATTGTTATTTCAATTAAACCATTAGAGACAAAAGTTTCAGGAATGTAATATTCAAGTTTAAATGTATATAAGCCTCTGCCTTGTCTTGGAATATTTTCTTCAGGTTCATAAGTAACTGTACCACCCAACGAAGAACCAACAACAACAACTATATCATCTTTGTCTTTTCCACCAATGTCTTCTGTAGGATGTGTTCCTATTGGAGTCAATGTTTGACGATATTCTTCATCTACATATTCTCCTTCACTTTTTAATTCATTGATAAAATTAATATAGGCTTTACTTCCATCAGTGTTTCTTTCATAAAGATAATTAAGACTCGCATTAAAATCTTCGTTAGAAATTTCGACTCTATTGACTTCGCTACTACAGCCTGCTACAAGGAAAATTGTCCCCGCTAATAATAAAAATTTCTTTTTTATTAATCCCATATTGATCCTCCTTAAAAACAATCAAATTGAGAATATTAAATATTCTCAATTAATCTTAAACATCTTTTATGCTAGCGTCAAAATCAGCTGCTAAATCATAATAAGATATCATTTGTTCCGTTAAATAAGCCCAAGCCGTAGATGAATTACGATTAATATCATTAGTCCATATTGGTAGATTTGATTCGACCCATCCCGTCCAAGTACTAGAACCAACATCAGTAGTTCCGTCTCCTAGATAACGATTTGTCCATTTTTCTAAAATATCTTTTGTCCCTCCTGTTCCTCCTTCAGGAACTAAGAAAGGAAAGACTTTTTTAGAACAAACATATATTTCATTTTTTTCATATAAATCTAAAACCATGCTAAATCCAGGTTTTCCTTCATAAGCACCATAGTTATCAAAGAAATATCCAAGTTGTGTTTCATATTCATCTTCGTTATCTAAAAAAGATAAAGAAACACCTTTTTTAACAACTGGGAATCCTTTAATGGCGCCGATTTTATGAATAAGTCCATCGCCTTCTCCACTTTGCCATTCGATTTCTGAAGCTGCTTTTATGGAACGAGTATCTGCAACCATAAACATAGCAAAATATGCTGCTGCTTCTTGGGCAAGTTTTGATTCCTCACTACATTCACTTCCGACAGGACATTGATTCCCAACATTAATAGCACCAAAATCTAAAGCGATCGATGGAGAAGAATCTTCATTTAAAGCTGGCCATGGATAAAAATCTAAGTCTTCAGCAATTCCAGCAGCTTCTGCTTGTTGAGCCAAACTACCCATTTTAAATTGTTCACCTAACATTATTCTAGCCGCCCCATCAATTAACATTTGATTCTTTTGCCAATTTCCATAAGATCCAACTCTTGTTTGATCGTGTATATCAAAAGCTGCATAATTATACCAATTTGATTCCATATTTATTAATTCAACAACATCCATTGATGTCAAATCAACAGTATTGTTTTCTACATATTGTTTAAAAATAGTAGGCACTATAAAATTCATCCATTCACTTTCTAATTCTACAATACCTGCTGTTTCTACCATTCTTTCTGCAGTGATGATATTATCTAGTGTTTCAACAGTCCAATTATTTACTAAATCATCACTTTCTATATATAAATCTTCTAAAGTTCCATAGTTTATGAAAAGGCCTGTAGGATAACAACCAAATGGTACTGCTGCTTGAAAGCCACCATAATTGAAATATTTCATTAATTCAGGGTTTATAATGTTATAAGTTTCAAATTTATTTTTATATTGTGATAAATCAGCAACATATCCTCCAGTTAGTAATTCAGGGGTAGTATTGACGTGGTGAATAACATGAGGCACATGACCATTTCTAACATAATAATTGTTAAAATTTTGAACATATTGTTCATCACCATTACCTGAATAAACATTTATTCGAATATCTGGATATAATTTTTTAAATTCTTTTGCTGCTGCGAAAAATAAGGCTTGTGATTCATCACCTATATCTTCTGGTCCATATTTTCCTGGATAACCAACATCTAGCCAGGCTTTATCTTGACCATAGATATACATAAAAACATCAATGTCACCTTTATATTCCAAAACCGGGTCAAATCCTTCAACCCATTCTTTTTCTATCGATAAATCATTATTTGTTTGAGCACAACCTGTAAAACTAACTATCGATAATAAAGAAGCTAGAATTATTTTGTTTTGATTTCTCATATTTGTCCCCTCTATTTTTCAGCAAATATTATCGTGTTAGCAACTTGACGTGAACTAGTTAAATTTGTAGATTGAGTATCAGAAGATCTTGTTACTACTTCATATTGACTAGTTGTTGGATTTAAAATAATTAATTGACTAGAACCTCCTCCATCAAAATTAACAGCATCACGACATCCATAGTATCTCATTAAATCAGCCATTTGCACAATTGTAAGACCTGTGCAAGTATATTCTGAAGGAACTTTATAATGTAAATCTTCAACCGAAACTATAACTACATTACCGTTTTCTTTAACACCAATAGCCGTTCTAGGAACTCTATTTCTAACACCATTATCATTATCTGTATGTAGACCTTCTTCAAATAATGTTTCAGGTAAAATTCCATCTTCAATTAAAGAATGACGACCACCAATGATTGTATCGTAATCATACCAAGTTCCATCATCTGAATTAACATAACCAACATACGCTTTATCGCCTACTTTATATGTATTTAAATATTGTTCAGACAAAACAACATAAGCAGTAGCCGAAGTTAAAACAGCACTAACTGTTTTTCTTTTGCTTACAAGTTCAACAGATTTAACAGTTGCATGAAATTTTGTTTTTCCTTTATCGGCTTCATCTTTTTCAAGTTCAATTAAGACTCTATCTTTACTTACATCAACATGCCCATTGCATATAACTCCTACATCTTCATTATAAGTTTTTGTATCAATATAAGCTTTTGTTCTAAACAAATTATTGTTTGAGTCATATAAATCAACCCCATAACTAAAGGAACTATTAATAGTTTCAGGATTAGTTGCGCTATGTCCTAAATTTTTAACAATTGGAGCAATTTGTGCTTTTCCTTCAGCATTAACTCCAAATAACATTGGTTTACTTTCAGGAATATCTGTTAAGTCACTATTATGACTTTTTTTGATTATTTTACCATCTTTTACAAAAGCATTAACTGTTCTTCCGTTACCAAAACTAAAGAAATCAGCATTTGTAACCGCATAAAATTTCTTTCCAGTAGCTTGAGTATAAGCAGAAGCTTGTGAATATGGAACACTTGTTGAATAACTTGCTCCACCATCTAAATTTTCAGTTGAATTATTAGTTGTTCCAGCTACAACATTTACTTTAGTAGGATCTGCTTCAATGATATTAACAATAATATCAGCATCACTTGATTCTAAAACATATTCGACTTTAACATATTCAATGCCTTCAGCAAGAGTTGTTCTTGTTTCTTTATAAGTCGATGTTGAAAAAGTCGTTGGTTCATAAGGGCCAATAGGACCTGGTTCTTCTACACTTGAACTACTAGATGAACTTGTAGACTCACTAATTTGTGAACTTGAACTACTTGTTGATTCATTAATCGAAGAACTTGAACTGCTACTATTAGAAGAACTAATAGAAGATTGTGAACTTTCATTGCCTTTTTTACAACCAGAAATTAAAAATAATGTTGATAAAAGTAGCAAAGTTTTCTTTTGCATATTATTTCCTCCTTTGATGTATACGCTTACATTATGTTTTCTATAAAAAAATACAACAAATAATATTGTTAATATTATTATCTTTCCCCACCACATTATAGCACGATAGAAATAAATATAAAATAAA